>Ga0187893_10009172_pt1 | contig 15311 bp, 14 predicted proteins | sample MA1701074metaG_FD_139574 | JGI IMG/M metagenome (GOLD analysis project Ga0187893, IMG submission 139574) | White microbial mat communities from a basaltic lava cave in the Kipuka Kanohina Cave System on the Island of Hawaii, USA - MA170107-4 metaG ... | reverse complement strand
GCTGCTCTTCATCGGCGATGCCGCGCATGCGATCCATCCGATCGCGGGCCAGGGACTCAATCTGGGTTTGCGGGACGTTGCGGCGCTGGCGGAAACCGTCGTCGATGCACGACGGCTCGGGCTCGATCTCGGCACCGGCGAGCCGCTCGAACGCTATGCGCGCTGGCGCCGCGTCGACAACCTGCTGCTGATCGCGGCGACCGATTCGCTGAACCGGCTCTTCGCCAACGACATCGCGCCGCTGCGCCTCGCGCGCGATCTCGGTCTGGCGGCGGTCGACCGCATGCCCGCAGTCAAGCGCTACTTCATGCGCCACGCGATGGGCATCGTCGGCGAGTTGCCGCGGCTGGTGCGCGGCGAGGTTCTCTAGGCGCCCGCAGGATCGGATACGATCCGGTTACGCCGATCCCGCCGCGCGATCGAGCGTCAGGCCGGCCGGTCGACATAGTGTCGCCTGTTGGTGGCGGCAAGATTGCTGCGGCCCTTCTCGGTATCGAAGCACAGCACCGCCAGGATGCGGTCGCGCGCGCCCTCGACCGGCGTCGCGCGATGCATCGAATATTTGCCGCGGAACACCATCAGGTCGCCGGCCTCGATCGGCACGGTAACGACCTTCGAACCTTCGAGATCGCCGTCCAGCAGCTTCGCCACCGCGTCGTAATTCTCGTTCTTCGGCGTGCGGATGTTCGGCGCGTACTGGAAGCTGCCGCCGCGCTCCGGCTTCTGCATCATCAGCGTGATGGTGAAATCGTTCGAGTCGAAATGCCATTGCTGCTCGCCGCCCTCGCCCATGTAGAGCACGTTGATCGCCTGGTACTCGTCGTCGAACCGGTACATGCGCGGGAAGCCGAGAATGCCCGCAAGCAGCGGCGGCAGCGCCTCCCAGTGATAGAGCCGGCGAATCGCGGTCGCATCCGGCAGATCCTTGTAGGGCAGCACGCGGAAGCTCCGGCGCAGCAGGCGCCGGCGCGGATGGTTCTCGGGATACTTGGCCGCCTCGGTCTCGGCATCGAGGTCGGGGTCGAACTCGTAGGGATTGATCTCGGAACGGCCACGGCCCGCCTGCGCCGACAGAGCCTCCATCTCTTCCGCCATGATCGCGGCGATCTCGGGCCTGACGAAGCCGGGCAGGCGGCAGGCGCCCTTGAGCTCGAGTATCTCGCGCAACTCGGCCACCAGGCGCCTGCCTTCCGGCGCATCGAGCCGGTCGACGGGGTAGCGCGCGAGATCGACGAACCGGTCGGGCGTCAGCGCTGCAAGGTCGGAACGCTTCATGGAACCTCCCTTTCGCCGCCGCTCCCGGCGGCTCTTGTTATCCGCGCAGGCGACTGCCCTGCGGATCGTACGGCGAATCCGGAATCACGCGCGCCTTGCGCGCCTCGCCGAGAATCTCGACGGCGAGATGCGGCCCGCCAGTCTCGGTCGGCCGCGCCAGTTCGGGTTTCAGATAGGCCAGCGCCAGGCTCTTGCCGATCGTGTGGCCGTAGCCGGCGGAACTGACATAGCCGACGATCGAACCGTTCTCGCTCACCGGCTCGTTGCCGATCGCATCGGCATCGCCGGCATCGATCTCGAGCATCGCGATCCTGCGCTTCGGGCCGGCATCGCGCGCACGCAGCAGCGCATCGCGGCCGACATAGTCGTGACCGTTGAGCGAGACGAAACTTTCCATGCCGGCTTCGAACGGCGTCGTCTCGGCGGTGAGATCGGAGCCGAGCCGCCGGTAGGATTTCTCGATGCGCAGATGGTTCATCGCGCGCACGCCGAAATCGATCATGCCGTGCGCGGCGCCTTCCTGCGTGAGGCGCTCGTAGATGGCGAGCATATACTCGCTCGGCACATGCAGTTCGAGGCACATCTCGCCGGTATAGGCGACGCGCAGGGCCCAGAGCGTCGCCGGTCCGATCGAGATCGACTTGACGCCGAAGAACGGCAGCGCCGCATTCGAGACATCGTCGTCGGTCGCCGCCGCCAGAATCTCGCGTGCGCGCGGACCGGCCAGCGCCAGCACGCCATAGCGCGCGCTGACCGGCTCGAACGACACGCCCGACGACGGCAGATGGTTCTCGAGCCAGCGCCGGTGATAGTGATAGGCCGCCGCCGCGCCCAGGATGTAGAAATTTTCATCGCTGAGCCGTGCGACGGTGAGATCGCCGATCACGCCGCCCTGTTCGTTCAGCATCAGCCGCAGGCCCGCGCGGCTGGCGCGCGACGGCACCGGCTTCGCAAGCATCCGGTTGAGCCAGGCCTCGGCACCCGCGCCGTCGACGCGATATTTCGCGAAGCTCGAGAGATCGAGCAGGCCGGCTGTCGTGCGCACCGCGCGGCATTCCCGGCCGACGGTCTCGAACCAGCTCGGCCGGCGGAAGCTCGGCCGTTCCGCGCGGTCGGCGCCGTCGGGCGCGAACCACATCGGCCGTTCCCAGCCGGCGAGCGCGCCATAGACGGCACCTTGTTGCGCAAGACGGTCATAGAGCGGCGAGGTCTTCGCCGGACGCCCGGCCGGCCGTTCCTCTTCCGGGTACGGCACCGAGAAACGCCTGGCGTAGCACTCGCGCACCTTGGCGATCGTGAAGCGGCGCGTCGCATAGTCGGAGAAGCGGTCGGGATCGAGCGCGGTCAGGTCGACGCTCGGCCGACCTTCGACGATCCATTCGGCGAGTACGCGGCCGGCGCCGCCGCCCTGCGCGATGCCGGCGGTGAATCCGGTGGCCGAGTAAAAATTCTTCGCGCCGCGCACCGGGCCGAGATGCGGCTTGGCATCGGGGCCGAAGGCGAACGGGCCGTTGACGATCTGCTTGATGCCGGCTTCGCCGAGCAAAGGCACGCGCCGCGCGGCGGCGACGATCTCGTTCTCGATGCGCTCGAAATCGGGCGCGAACAGTTCGGCGCCGAACCCTTTCGGCACCCCGTCGACGCCCCAGACGCGGGCATCCGCTTCCCAGGCGCCGCAGAGCAGCCCGTTGCCCTCGCGCCGCATATAGAAGGACGCATCGCCGCCGCGGATCGCCGGGAACGGCTCCTTGCGCGCGGCGATCGCGGGAATCGCCTCGGTGACGAGATACTGGTGCTCGACCGCGATGATCGGCTGGGAGAGGCCGGCGAGTTTCGCGACTTCCTGCGCCCAGAAACCGGCGGCATTGACGACGATACCGGCGTGGAGGTTTCCGGCATTCGTGGTGACGATCCAGCTCCCGTCGCTCTGCTGGTCAAGCGCGGTGACCTCCGTGCGGCGCAGAATGGTCGCGCCCGCCTGCTTCGCGGCACCGGCCAGCGCATTGGTCGCGCCGGTCGGATCGATCGGGCCGTAATCTTCATCGTAGAGCGCGCCGACGAGACCTTCGCCCGACATGAACGGGTGCAGCGAACAGGCTTCCTCGGGCGTCACCAGCCGGTAGCCGAGATCGAGCAGTTTCGAGCGGCCGATCTGCGCGCGATATTCATCCATCTGTCCCTGGTGATGCGCCAGGAACAGCGAGCCGATGCGTTTCATGCCGACGGCGCCGCCGGTCTCGGCATCGAGTGTGCGGTAGGTCTCCATCGCGTATTTCTGGATGCGGCTCAGATCGTAGAGACCGTGGAACGTCGTGACGTTCCCCGCCGCATGCCAGGTCGAGCCGTTGGTCAGCTCGGATTTCTCGAGCAGGACCACGTCGGTCCAGCCGAGCCTGGTGAGCCAGTAGAGCACGCTCGCGCCCACGATGCCGCCGCCGATGACGGCAACGCGGGCGCTCTGCGTGCTGTTCTGCCGGTTGCTGCCGGCGAGGTCGGTCATGAACGTGCCGAAACGCCAACGAACCGCGACGGTCAGACCGGGATCGCCATGTCCGCGACCGGCTTGCCGGTCTGCTTGGCGTCCGGGAAGTAGCGGTTGATCGTCTCCATCGAGACCGCGACCTGGCGCGCCATCGCCTTGGCGAGCTCGTTCGTGATCGTCATGCCGTGGCGCTCGAGCACCGACGAACCGGTCTTGAGATAGACCGGGGCGCAGATGCGGATCATCTCCGGCGCGTCGTAGACGCGGATGAAGCCGCCGGTCGCCTGCGGGTTGTCGATGTGGACATGCAGCGGGATTTTCACCGCCGCGCGCATGGCGGCGAGGATCGAGAAGTCGAGGTCGCGCTGGGTCGCGATCGTGTCGGCGCCCAGATCTTCGAGCATTTTGAACGTGACCGGGTTGTTATGGCCGAGATGCGCCGAGGCCATGATCTTGACGTCCGGCGGAATCACGCCGTCCTTCCGCATCTTGTAGGCGAGAATGAGCATGCCCTCGTCGGAGATCAGCAGGCCGCGGCCGCCCATCTTCACGATGCGCTTGATGTCTTCCATCGCGTAGACAATCTGCTCCATGCCGCGCGTCCTGAGCGCCGAGGCGTGGCCCCAGACCGTGTCGACGAATTTCTGCGCGCCGGTGTCGTAGGTGCCGCGCGGACCGAGCGCGAAGAAAATCTCGATCCCGTACTTGCGGCCGACATCGAGATAGGCCTGATGCTCCTTGTCGGAGAAGCGCATGATGCCCTGCGTCTGGTCGATGCGGTTGATCTTGACGCCGGTCTCTTCTTCGACGACGTGCACGAGCGTCTGCACGGCATCGGCCGAATTCACCGTCGGTACCTCGATGCGGTAGTGCGCGCCGTCGGGGAAGCGCGCGGCCGAGGTCGGCCGCTCCCAGATGTCGCCGGCGGGATAGCCGTGCTTGGCGAGGAAGGCGCGGCTTTCGCGGAACGCCGTCGATTGGACGGAACTGTCGGGCATGGTCGTGATCCTTCTTTCTTTCCGTGGTTCAGGGATGCGCCGGCGCGGCCGATCCGCGCTCCGGCGAAACAACCGTCAGAGCTTCCGGCAGGCGGCGTCGAACGCCGCGAAACTGTCCTCGAAATCCCGGTCGGTATGGGCGAGCGACACGAAGCGGCGGTTGCCGGGCAGCGCGAAGAAGCCCTGCCGGATCAGCTCCATGTCGAAGGCGGCGAGCTTCCTGCCGTCGGCCTTCTGGATGTCGCGATAGTCGCGCGGCTCGCCGGTGGCGCCGAACAGCAGGTGCCAGAGCGGACCGTAGCCGACGACGATCGCGTCGATGTTGCGGCGCTGCAGGATCTGGCGCAGGCCCCGGCGCAGCGTTTCGCCGCGCTCGAACAGCTTTTCGTAGGTGCCCGGCTTCTCCAGCTCGCGCAGCGTCGCGACCGCGCCGGCCATGCCGAGCGGGTTCCCGTTCAGCGTGCCGTTCTGGTAGACGAAACCGTCCTGGCCTTTGTTGGTCGGATCGCAGAGATCCATGATGTCGGCGCGGCCGCCGATGCCGCCGACCGGCAGCCCGCCGCCCAGCACCTTGCCGAAGGTCGAGAGATCGGGCGTCACGCCGAAATGTTCCTGCGCGCCGCCGAGCGCGAGGCGCCAGCCGGTGACGACCTCGTCGAAGATCAGAACGCAACCGGTCTCGTCGGCGACCTTGCGCAACCCTTCGAGGAAGCCGGGCTGCGGCCGGATGATGCGCTGGATCGGCTCGACGATGATCGCAGCCAGCTCGTCGAGATGCTGGCGCACGAGCTGGCGCACGCAGTCGAGATCGTTGTAGCGCGCGATCAGCACCGTGTTGCGCGCGCCGCGCGGGATGCCGGCCGTGTCCGGCACGCCCTCGGGGAAATTCGATTCGCGCTTCGGCGCCGTCGAGATCTGCGCATAGTCGTGATGCCCGTGATAGGCGCCCTCGAATTTCATGATCTTCTCGCGGCCGGTGAGGCCGCGGGCGAGGCGCATGGCGTGGAATGTTGCCTCCGAGCCCGAAACCGTGAAGCGCATCTTCTCGACGCAGGGCACGTGCCGCGCGACCATTTCGGCGAGCTGCAAGGCCGGCTCGTTCAGGTAGGCGAAATAATGCGTGCCCTTGGCGACCTGCTCGGTCACGGCGCGCCGGATGCTTTCGTGCGCATGGCCGAGCAGCATCGCGCCCGAGCCGAGGCAGTAATCGACATATTCGTTGCCGCTGGTATCCCAGAAGCGCGCGCCCCTGGCATGCGAGAACACGAACCTGGCATCGGCGGCGAGCTGGTTGCCGCCGAGCGCCCCGCCCGGCAGCAGCTTCGAAGCGGTCTCGAATTCTTCGCGCTCGACAGGGCCGAGCCGGTCGTGCCGGCCGAGCGGCGAAGGGCGGGACGCGGTATCGCCGTCGAGCGGGCGGAGCTTCGTCTGCTGCACCGTGTTCATGGCATCAAGTTCCGGTCCTTTGCTGCGCGAGCATGCCGTCGACCACCGGGCCGACGGTCTTCCACGAACGACGGATCAGTTCCTCGGTGATCTCGCGCGCGCGGGGCGCATCGCCCTTCACGATCGCGGCGAGGATGTAGCGGCAGCCGATCAGCGACTGGTCGATCAGTTCGGGCACTTCGGAATAAGCGATGTAGCGATAGCGCTGCGCCTGCTTGCCGATGCCCGCCAGCAGCCGCTTGAGCGTGACATTGCCAGCGGCATCGTGGGTTGCGTCGGTGTAGGCGAGGTTGCCGCGGAAATAGTCGGCCACGTTGCCGGCATCGTGCGCGCGGTCCATCGCCCCGAAGGCCGCGCGGAGCGCCGCGATCTGGGCCTCGTGCCGGTTGAGGGCGGCCTGCTCGGCCGCCAGCCCCTCGAGTGCGATCCGGCAGGAATAGACCTCGTCCAGGTCGGCCCGGCTGATGGGGGCGACCCAGATGCCGCGGCGGGCCTCCCGCAGAACCAGCCCGTCCTGCTCCAGCCGGCGCAGCGCCTCGCGGACCGGGGAGCGGCTGATGCCAAAGCGCTGGGCCACCTCCTCCTCGACCAGGCGGGTTTCGGGCGCCAGGCGGCCGGTGACGATCTCCTCCTCGAGCGCCCGGACCAGCTCCTGGCCCAGAACGTCGGGGAGGCGTAACGGGGCGATTGCACTGTCCATTTGTACATTGTATACAGAATACAAACGGCCGCAACCGGAATCTTTGACCTCCCGGCGGGCGGCAAGAGACCTTGCGATAGTTGAAGTTTCGGCTTCGATGGGGGCCGGGCGGTGTGTGAGCTTGCGGGGCCGGGTTCCGGGCCCGGCGGCGCTGCGGTGCGCGCGTTGCGCGCGAGGGGAGACACGCTCCATGGCGCGCGATCCGCGCTACGACATCCTGTTCGAGCCGGTGCCGATCGGGCCGGTCACGCTGCGCAACCGCTTCTACCAGGTGCCGCATTGCAACGGGCTGGGCGGCACGCTGCTGCGCGGCCATGCCGGCCTGCGCGAGGCCAAGGCCGAAGGCGGCTGGGCGGCGGTTTGCACCGAGATCCTCTCGATCCATCCGACCTCCGATTCTTGGCCCTTCGCGCAGGTGAAGCTCTGGGACGAAGACGACGTGAAGTCGCTTTCGATCCTGACCGATGCCGTGCATCGCCACGGCGCGCTTGCGGGTGCGGAGCTCGCGCATGGCGGCTTCGCCGTCGCCAACCGCTACACCCGCGAAGTCCCGCTGGCGCCCTCGCCGATCCCGAACCGCCGCGATCCCTGGCAGGCGCGCGCGATGGACCGCGCCGATATCAGGGCCTATCGCGGCTGGCACAGGCGCGCGGCGCTGCAGGCGAAGAAGGCCGGCTTCGACATCGTCTATGTCTATGCCGCCGACGATCTCGAGCTTTTGCAGTTCTTCCTGTCGCGTCGGCGCAACCACCGCAGCGACGAATATGGCGGCTCGCTCGAGAACCGCGCGCGGCTGCTGCGCGAGGTGATCGAGGACACCAAGGATGCCGTCGGCGATACCTGCGCGGTCGCGGTGCGCTACACGATTGACGAATTCTCCGGACCCGACGGTCTCGTTTCCGATGCCGAGGGCGCCGACATTCTCGAAATGCTGGGCGAACTGCCCGATCTCTGGGACATCAAGGTCAGCCCCTGGGCCGAGGATTCGCTGACCTCGCGCTTCGGCCCCGAGGGCTACCAGGAACCGTTCGTCGCCCGCGCCAAGAAACTCACCAGCAAGCCGGTCGTCGGCGTCGGCCGTTTCACCTCGCCCGATGCGATGGTTTCGCAGATCAGGCGCGGCATCATCGACATTATCGGCGCCGCGCGCCCGTCGATCGCCGATCCGTTCCTGCCGAAAAAGATCGCGGAAGGCCGCCCCGAAGACATCCGCGAATGCATCGGCTGCAACATCTGCGTCTCGGGCTATACGTCGGGCGCGGTCATCCGCTGCACCCAGAACCCGACCATGGGCGAGGAATGGCGGCGCGGCTGGCATCCCGAGCGCGTGCCGGCGAAAAAATCCGATGCGACAATTCTGGTCGTCGGTGCCGGGCCGGCCGGTCTCGAATGCGCCATGATGCTCGGCAAGCGCGGTTATCGCGTGCACCTCGCCGAAGCCGCGCGCGAACTCGGCGGCCGCGTTGCGCGTGAAGCGAAGCTGCCAGGGCTCGCGGCCTGGGCGCGGGTGCGCGATCACCGGCTGCAGCAGCTCGAAAAGCTCGACACTGTCGAGCTCTTTCCCGAAAGCCGGTTGAGCGCGGACGACATTCTTGCCCTCGCGCCGCTTCATGTCGTGCTCGCGACCGGCGCGCACTGGCGGCGCGACGGGCTCGGCCGCAACAATCACAAAGCTGTCGAAGGCCTCGGCGGGACAACGACGTTCACACCCGACGACATCATGGACGGGCGGTTGCCGTCGGCGGGACCGGTCGTGCTGTTCGACGACGATGATTTCTATCTCGGCGGCGTTCTGGCCGAGCATCTGCGCCGGCAGGGGCTCGAGGTCGCGCTGGTGACGCCGGCGGCGCTCGCCTCTTCCTGGACCGTCTTCACGCTCGAGCAGGAAAAAATCCAGAAGCGCCTGCTCGAGCTCGGCATCGCGATCCACGCCAACCTTAATCTAACTCGCGTCGCCAACGGCTCGGTCGAACTCGCCTGCATGTTCACAGGCGCGCGCCGCACGCTCGCCGCCGCCGCGGTCGTGCCGGTGACGGCGCGCCTGCCGGACGAAAAGCTCTACGACGCACTCCATGCGCTCGGCGACGCGCCAGCGAAAGCAGGCATCCGTTCAGTCACGCGCATCGGCGACTGTTACTCGCCCGGCGCCATCGTGCACGCCGTCTATAGCGGCCACCGCTATGCGCGCGAGCTCGACGAGCCGCCGAGCGACGATCTGCCGTTCAAGACGGAACCGATCGTGCTGGATTGATCGAACGGCAGTATGTTGAGGTTTCTTTAAGACTGTCATCGCCGGACTTGATCCGGCGATCAAGGGTTGCCGTTCTCTATCGAGGTTGCGTAACTCTGGATGCCCGGATCAAGTTCGGGCATGACAAAATTCTTGAGCTTCAGGATACAAACGCGGTCGCGCAGCGTCGTCGCGCCTTACCACTCCTCGCCGGCGCGGCCGTCGAGCGTGCGCTGGGCGCGCTTGATCAGCCTGTAACCCTAGGCGTTCTCGTTCCGCTCGAGGCCGAGATGCACGAAGCGCTGGTTGACGAAGATGCCGTCATAGGCGCGTTTCGAAAGCGCATCGTCCGCAAGTTTGACCAGCGGTTGAAAAGCGTGGCGCTCCTGGCCGGCCGTCAGCGGCGCATTGTCGATCGCATTGTAGGTGCAATGGATCAGCGTGCGCGGCCGGTCGCTGGTGTTCGGGCCCGAGGCGTGCAGCGTGTTCGAATGGAACATCGCCACGTCGCCCGGCTCCATCGTGCATTCGATCGTCTCGTGCCGCTCGAAGATCCAGGTGAGCCGCTCCGGATCGGTCCCGCTCGCCTCGCCGAAATTCTTGATGTCGATGCGGCCGCAGCGCTGCGAGCCCTTCACGAGTTTCAGGCAGCCATTGTTGCGGTCGATGCGGTCGAGCGCGACGGTGACGGTGACGAAATCGGGATAGAGCGCGCCCTCGCCGTACCAGTAGCCGTAATCCTGGTGCCAGTCCCAGCTGCCGCTGCTGCCGGGCCGCTTCATCGAGAGCTTCGAATGCCAGTGATAGACCGGCAGGCCGATCAGCGCCTCGGCCGCCTCGACCATGCGGGCGACGCGCGGGAACACGCCGCACAGATCGTCGCCGAGCCGCGTCCAGGTCGCGACCTCCTGCGGCTGTCCACGGCTGTCGCTGAGCGCCGAGACGGCGCCGTCGATATCGGGATCGCGATGGCAGGCCTCGATCAGCGGCGCGATCTCGTCGACGGCGAAGAAATTCTTGCGGATAAGGAACCCGTCGGCGCGGAAACGCGCGACCTCGGCATCGGTCAGGCGGTTCGCCGGATCGGCAAGCGGCGCCGTGGGCTGGTCGGATTCCGGGTGGCCCGGAAAACCGGTTTCGATGGCAGACATGGACGACCCCCTGGATGGCCGGCGGGGAACCGGCCCCTGGCGCCGGGCCTCCGCCGCTTGCCGGCGCTCGATCGCGGTTCGGGCCGGTTACGTCGGGTCGCGCCGTTCGGGACGATCCGCCTGCCGCGGGGTCCGCGTCAAGCGGGCAGGCGAATGAATCCGGTTGCTGCAACGCAGAGGCGATTTCGGTCGCCGGCTGCGCGGATTTGCGAAACTCAATAAAATCAATCGGCTCCCCGAAACGCGCGCCGGGCGAAAGCGGAAACGAAAGTGAAGGGAAAGCCAACAAGGCGGTGCAACCAGGGAGTTGTTCGATTGCCTCAGGCAGGAACTCACATCCTTTTCGTCATCGGCGGGCTGAACACTTGACCCGGCGATCCACGGAACGGCCAGATTCCGCCTCAACAACTTGTTTGAAAACCGCGGCGTGACGGATGCCCGGTCAAGCCCGGTCATGACGATCTGGTTTATCGTTGTTGCGTTGCGATGCCGGCTACAGAAAGCGGGAACCCATGTCCGAAACCCATCGCGGCCGATGCTTTTGCGGCGCGGTCACGTTCGAGATCGATGCCCCGATCAAATGGTGCGTGCTCTGTCACTGCGAGAGCTGCCGGCGCCAATGCTCGGCGCCGGTAACGGCCTTCGTGGGTGCGGATCACGGAAAATGGCGCTGGACGGGTGCGCGTCCCAAGTTTCGCACCTCCTCGCCGGGCGTCGAGCGCAGCTTCTGCGGCGATTGCGGATCGCCGATCTCGTACCGCTCGGAACATTTGTCGGGTTTCATGAACTTCCACGTCGCGGCGATGGAGCAGCCCGAGCGGTTCGTGCCGACGCGGCACGTTGCCGTCGAAGAGCGGCTGCCATGGTTCCCGATCGCCGACGATCTCGCGCAGGGAACGGGACCGCGCATCCCGCAGAACTAGATGCGCGTCGATGCGATCGCTTGAGCGCAGATCAGTTCCGCCGTGGCGGCTCGCGCGACTGGCCCTTGGCGGCAAGCGCTTCGAGATAGGCCGGCCAGCGCCGCTCGTATTCGACGCCGAGCTCCCAGAGATAGCGCCAGGTGAAGATGCCGGTGTCGTGCAAATCGTCGAACCTGATCCGGATCGCGTAGTTGCCGACCGGCTCGATGCCCATGATGCCGACATGCGCGCGCCCGGCCGGCACGTTCTTCTGGCCGGGCCCGTGACCCTGCACCTCGGCCGACGGGCTCTCGACGCGCAGATACTCCGCCGGATAGCGATGCGTGACGCCGTTGTCGAAATCGATCTCGAGAAGCTTCTCGGCCGACTTCAGGCGAATTTCGACGGGATGGGGGTACGTTGCCGAATTCTGCAAACTATTCACTTTCGACAATGGGTTCGCCGAGTTCTATCCCCAATGCCTTCGTTCGATCTACGATATCACATATCGCTCGTTTCAGACGCACATGAAGATCTTCTTCGTAGAGAACTCGGTTGTAAGTTTTGCCAGTCGCACAGAGCAGTTGATCCGAAACCTGTGCCAGCGTGAGCACGATGCGAGGCAATCCGGCAACCTCGATGGACCATGAAGCAGGAAGAAAGTGGACGAACCGGTTTCGAAGGTTAAACGCCTTCCTGATGTCTCTCATTTTCTGAAGAGAAAAAGCTACTTGCGAACAGAGCCCCCGGTCTCGACGAGCAAGTCTGACAAGAGCCAACGGAGACTCGAGTCGCTGCTCAGGATACTTTGCGTTGGGATCGATTCGACTTTCCTCGAACCACTTCAGCGTAGCAGCCCTGGACCTTCGAGTGAGACACGCGACACCCGCGGTGTCATTGAGAGCGCAAACCAGAGCTGAGTTCAGTGCGTTGCACCCCAAGATTAGGGCAAATTTCCAAGATTTCGCATCTGACTGCGCTCCAAGAAGTTGATTGCTCAACTCCTCTAAGGAGTGAACGGCGTCTTCGTGTTCATCGAATTCAATGAAGCCGTTTGGCGAAATATTCTTCATGATGCTGCACATTGGCAGCGCATATGCTACCGATCGCCGCCGCGCGGCGTATCGAGCGGACGCGCCTCGTCGACCAGCATGATCGGCATGCCGTCGCGGATCGGAAAGGCAAGGTGCGCGCGCGGGCTGATCAACTCGTTGTTGGCGCGGTCGTATTCCAGCGGCCCCTTGGTCACCGGGCAGACCAGCACTTCCAGCAGCTTCGGATCGACCGCGCGTTCGCTCATGGTAGGCGGCTCCTCAGTGTCGCCGCTGCTCGTCGGCACTGCCGGCGCCGCCCGCGGCCGCCATCTCGATCAGCCCGGTCAGCAGCACCGCGCGTTCGGCATGGTCGGGCGCCTCGAGCAGCGCCTGCTTCTCGAGCGTCGCGAACGGGCACAGCATCGAGAGCGCCGTCACCAGCGAGATATCGTCGAGCCTGTCGATCGCATCGGCGTCGACCCGCATGTTCTGCTGCACGAAATAGCGCCGCGCCGCCTTTTCGAGCCGCGCGCGGTCGTACTCGACGCCGGTCGGCTCCAGCATGTCGACGGCGTACGGATCCCAGTCCGGCACGACGCGGCGATAGCCGCCGACGGTCTCGAGCTCGTTGCCGGTGCCGAAGCGGATGAGGCCGCGCAGGGTGATGAGATAGCGCCCGTCGGCCGTCTCGCTGAACGACACGATGCGGCCGGCGCAGCCGACATCCTCGATTTCGGGCGCGCGCGCCGCCGTCTCGGCCTCGATCGGCTGGATCATGCCGATGATGCGCTCGGAGCGCAGCGCATCGGCGACCATCGCGAGATAGCGCGGCTCGAAGATGTTGAGCGGCAGGCGGCCGCCGGGCAGCAGCAGCGCGCCGGCGAGCGGAAAGATCGGGATGGTGCGCGGCAGCGCCTCGAAGCCGGGATCGAACGGCCCGCCGGCCATCGCCTGCGCGTCCTAGCTGAACAGCAGCGACGAAAGCCGGCGACGCGCGCTCGCCACCAGCGGATCGGTCGGGCCCATCGCCTCGATCAGCTTCAGGAGCTGCAGGCGGGCGGCGCCCTCGTTCCAGTCGCGCTTGCGCATGACGATCTCGAGCAGCGCATCGATCGCGCCCTCGCGGTCGCCCTTGGCATAGAGCGCCAGCGCGAGGTCGTAGCGCGCCTGGTGATCCTTCGGGTCTGCGTCGATCTTGCGTTGCAATTCGGCGACATCGCCGGCGGCGGAACCGGCCTGTACGGCAAGTTCGAGCGCGGAACGCGCGGCCTGCACGGCGGCGTCCTTGTCGGCGCCGTCGGGCGCGTTGTCGAGCAGGTCGCGCGCGCCGGCGAGATCGCCGGTCGCAACCAGGCAGCGCGCAAGCCCGCCGAAGGGGGCGAGGTTCGCCGGCTCGTGCTGCATCACGCGGTTGAAGAGCGCACTCGCCGCGCCGTAATCGCCGGCGGCGAGTGAGGCATTCGCCTGTTCCAGCGCGCGATCGACCGCGCTCGGCCCGGCCGGCTTGCCGCCCGACGATTTGACCAGCTTGTCGACGAACGCCTTCACCTGGCTTTCCGGCAGCGCGCCCATGAAACCGTCGACCGGCTGGCCGCGATAGAACGCATAGACTGCCGGGATCGACTGCACGCGCATCTGCTGCGCGAGCTCCTGGTTCTCGTCGACGTTGATCTTCACCAGCCGCACCGCGCCGCGCGCGTCGTTGACGGCCTTCTCGATCACGGGGCCGAGCTGCTTGCACGGGCCGCACCACGGCGCCCAGAAATCGACGATCACGGGCTGCTGCTGCGAGGCCTGGATCACGTCGGCCATGAAACTCTCGGTCGTGCCCTCGATCACCGGCGGGCCGCCGGCCGGACGCGCGCCGCCACCCGGTCCGCCGCCGGGATTGCCCGGACCGCCGCCCGCGCCGCCCTGTCCGCCGTTCGGGCGTCCGCCGCCCGGCTGTCCGATGATCTGATCCATGTTGCCTGCGCTATCCCGTTTGAAACGCTCGAATTATGCGGCTATTTGGCGCTTTCCGCCAAGCCGCGCAAGGGCCATGCAAAGCGGGGCCGCGCCGTGACAAACGCAACCTCAGCCGGCATCGAAATCGAGCACCGTCGGCGTGTGCCCGCAGGCCTCGATGAAGCGCATCAGGTCCGAAGCTTCGATCGTCAGCGTCATGTCGTTGACCAGCGGATGGCAGTTGACCGCGCCGCCGGAGAGCAGCTTCGCGTCGATGACCGGCTGCACGAGACGCTCGCGGTCGTTGATCAGCGCCATCGGCGTGACCGCGCCGGGCAGCACGCCGAGATGCGTCATCAGCCGTTCCGGGCTGCCGAACGAGAAGCGCCCGGCTTCGAGCCGGTCGGCGAGCGACGCGAGATCGACCGGCCGGTCCTCGTCGATCACGGCGAGCCACATGCGGCCCTTCTTGTTGCGCAGGAACAGGTTCTTGATGTGATGGCCCGGCAGCGCACCGCGCAGCGCCTTCGCCTCCGGCACGGTAAAGACCGGCGCATGGCGATGGGCGCCGTAGCGGATGCCGAGGCCGTCGAGCCGCGCCATCAGCGCCTCGGGCGAGGTCGGCAGGGTCGGCGAAGGGGCCGGGTCGTCGGTCGGGGTCATGGAATGTCGACAGTCACTCGAAAGGCCGGTTTGCGGATGTCCCGGCGCTGGTCCGGCGCGCCGGGCCGGGCAATCTAGCGACAGGGCGGGCCGGCCTCAACGCGGGGTTCCGGCCCGGTTGGGAGCGGCTTCGGACCCGGCCCGGCCCGTCGTTTGGGCCCGAACCGGCGGCCCTTCCCGCGTCAATCCGCGTCGCCCGCCGCGCTTGCAAAAGGGCGGTCGGCGGCTAAGATCGCGCCCGCGTTCCGGCCCGGATTCGTTTGCGGCGCCGGAAGCCACCCCATCGGATGCGGGCGTAGCTCAGGGGTAGAGCACAACCTTGCCAAGGTTGGGGTCGAGGGTTCGAATCCCTTCGCCCGCTCCAATCTTTCTCGAAGACTTGGACCGTTTCATCCTGCTTCTTCGCAGCCCTGGTGCGTTGCAGGACTCATGGGAAAGCAGCAGATCAGCGTTTCGCTGAAGAAAAATGGCGCGACACCCGCG
>Ga0187893_10009171_pt1 | contig 15312 bp, 15 predicted proteins | sample MA1701074metaG_FD_139574 | JGI IMG/M metagenome (GOLD analysis project Ga0187893, IMG submission 139574) | White microbial mat communities from a basaltic lava cave in the Kipuka Kanohina Cave System on the Island of Hawaii, USA - MA170107-4 metaG ... | reverse complement strand
TCTACCCGCCCTACCACAAACCCAAAAACTTAAAAAAAGAGAAACCTTTATGTCTTGTCTAAATAACCCGGAGGGGACAATTCATTTGCTAGAAAAAGGGGTCATCTTGACGTGCTACGAACATCGAAAGTGTCATTGCGAGGAGCGGAGCGACGAAGCAATCTAAGAGCCTACGGGATTGCTTCGCCCCTTCAGGGCTCGCAATGACGTGCGGCAGGCAGGCTAAAAGGCAGTATTGAGAGGGCGGATGAAGGCGTCTGTGGGAACGAACCCTTCTTTTTTCAGGGTCGTCAGCTTCTCTTTGGCCTCCTTGAAGCTTTCAAAGCCAAAAGCACAGACTTGGAATTTAATGCCCACAGGCAAAATGAAAGCGGCCAAACCGATCGACTTCAGCCGTTCCACCTCTTTTTGGGCACGGGATTCGGCGACGTAAGTCACCAGCTGAAGGGTGTACTTTCCGCCGGTAACAGCGGTGGGCACGACCGCCGGAGACGCCTGCCCCTGCCCGTCCGGCAGGCGGGGGTCCGGCTTTGGCGGAGAAGGCAAAACGGGAATTGGAGCCGGCGCAGGGGCGGGTTTCGGGGTTTCGGAAACAGCCGGCGGAAGGGTCGCCGGTTTTTCAGCCAATTCTTTGGCAATCTGGGCCTCTTTATCTTTTTGGGCCGCAAGCTCATCCAAGGCGAAACTTTTCCCCTTCTCCACTCCGAAAGAGAAAACCAACACGTAAAGCACAAGGGCCAAAATGGCAAAAATGGATAAATGATCAAGACGGAGAGTCACCTGAAACTGATCCATCCACCCTGTCCGGGCTTTGGAAAACCGTTCGGACGTTTTTTCTTCCATTGCTCTAGAAACTTCGAAAAGCTCCCCTTGTTGCATTTCTTGCCTCCCATTGAACTTTAAGTTTATCTAAAAATTTTTTCACACCCTGTCTTCAGCGTTTGGGCACTGGGGCGGGGCTGCCTTTTTTGACTTGAATAATCCACCTCAACGATCCCGAAACGGGGGCGAAAACCCTGGGCCCACTCGAAATTATCGACCAGAGACCAATAAAAATAACCAAAAATTGGTATCCCCTCCTTTCGGGCCCGTTCAACCTGCGCCAGGTGGGTTTCGATATAGCTTTGACGGACGCCGTCTTCCCGCGTACAGACCCCGTTTTCAGTAATCAGGACCGGTATCCCCCAAGAACGGAAGCGGGAAATCACCTGATAAATCCCCTCGGGATAGATCTCCCAGCCCATGTCATTGACGGGCCCCCTCTGCTGAAGATGGTGGTCCTTCGGGCAAACCTTCCCGAATTGGTCCGCCCCGAAAAGGCTCCCGAAACGGATGAAGTCCCTGCTGTAGTAATTGATCCCCAGAAAATCCAATGTCCCCTTGGCCTGCAGCTTCTCAAAGAAAATCCCCGGATAAAACAGGAACCCCGAATGAAGCGATTGAAAAAGAAGCCCGTTCACAAACCAATTTCTAAAAAAAACCGTCATCCGGTCCAAAAGAGAATTCGGGCGGCAGGAGGTAAAGGCGGTCATGTGGTGGGCGATGGAAACTTGGGCCTCGGGAGAATGGTCATGCAAAATTTTGTAGGCCAAGATATGGGCGTGGATCAATTCCCGGAGGACCCGGAGGGCCTTCGCCAGGGATTTTTCGCCGGGGGGCCATTCGCCTAACAGAAATCCCTCGTAGAGATAAATCAGGGGTTCGTTCAGGGTAATCCAAAAAGTCGCTTTTTTTGCGAATCTTTCGGCAACGCGCCGCACATAAAGGGCAAATTTCTGCGCGGCGTCCGAACGGAGCCATCCGCCGCCTCGGGCAAACCAAAGGGGGTTGGTGAAATGATGGAGGGTGACCACCGGCTCAAGGCCCTCGGACCGGAGCGCCTCAAAGACTTCGTCGTAATGACGAAAAGCCTCTTCATTCCAATTTCCCTCTTCGGGCTCGAGCCGGCTCCATTCCAAAGAGAAACGATGGGCCGTATGGCCCAAAGAACGGGCCAGGCGGAAGTCCTCCCGAAAAAGGCGGTAGTGGTCGCAGGCGGCGCCGGAAAGCTCGGCCACCTTTCCGGCCTTTTCCCAGGCCCACCAATCATTCCATCGGTTCCCGCCTTCGACTTGATGGGCGGAAGTTGCGGCGCCCCAAATGGGTTTGAACATTCTCTGGGGAGGGGTCAGTCCTGCATGAGGCGGAGTCGGTTCGGCGGCCACCAGATGAGGACCGCCCGTCCCACGACATCTTTGCGGCGGACAAAGCCCCAATTCCGGCTGTCACTCGATTGGGCGGAGTTGTCGCCCAGCATAAAAAGATGTTCCTTGGGGACCAGGATCTTTTGTCCCTTTTTTGCGAAATCCCAGTCTTCCCGGTTGTAATAAAAACGCGTCGCGATCGAAAGCGGATTTTCCAACCGGCCGCCGTTGATGTAAATCTGGCCTTCCCGGATTTCCACGGTTTCTCCCCCGAAGGCGATGAGCCGTTTTACGAAATCTTTTTTCCGGTCGAGCGGGTATTTAAAGACGATGACTTCTCCGCGCCGGGGTTCTCTGAAGCGATAGGTCATCTTGTCGACAAAAATGCGGTCCCCTTCCATGAGATTGGGACGCATGGAACCGGTGGGAATTTTATAGGGGCCCAGAATAAAAGTGCGGATGGCCACCGCCAGGATGGCGGCAACGAGGAGGGGTTTGATCCAGTTTTCCCATTTCCCCTCAAACCAAAGCTTCCGATTGGCCTTGAACGAACGCCAATCCTCGGCGATCTTTTCGCGGAAAATGACCAGGAGCGCGATCCCCAGCAGGGGAAAAAGGAGTTTGGAATCCATCAGGATTTCTCCCCCATTTTGAGGACGGCGATGAAGGCCTCCTGGGGAAGATCGATCTTTCCGATCCGTTTCATTCTTTTCTTACCTTCCTTCTGCTTTTCCCAAAGTTTTCTTTTGCGCGTGATATCGCCGCCGTAGCATTTGCCCGTCACATTTTTCCTCAAGGGGCTGATCGACTCCCGCGCGATCACCTTGGATCCGATGGAGGCCTGGATCACTACCTCAAAGAGCTGGCGCGGAATGACCTCCCTTAATTTTTCGGCCAATTCCCTTCCGCGTAAATAGGCTTTTTCGCGCACCACGATGTTGCTTAAAGCGTCCACCGGCTCTCCGTTGATCAAAATATCGAGCTTCACGAGGTCCGCCGGCCGGTAGCCGATGAAATCGTAATTCAGGGAGCCGTAGCCCGAAGTCATGGATTTGATCTTGTCATAGAAATCGATCAGGACCTCGGCAAAGGGCAATTCATAAAAGAGAAGGGCACGGGTGGGGTCCAGGTATTCCGTCGCTTTATAGACCCCCCGGCGGTCCTGGCAAAGCTGCATCACCGGCCCGATATTCTTGGAAGGAATGACCAGGTGGGCCGCGATAAAAGGTTCGGCAAACTCCTCGATTTCCTGCGGGGAAGGCATGTGGGTGGGGTTGTCCAGCTCCATGACTTGTTTGTCCGTTTTGACAATCCGGTAGACCACGTTGGGGGCGGTAATTAAAAGCTCCAGGCTGAATTCGCGCTCGAGCCTTTCCCGGATGATGTCCATGTGAAGGAGTCCCAGAAAGCCGCAGCGGTACCCGAATCCCAGGGAAGCCGAGGTCTCGGGTTCGTACTGAAAAGAGGCGTCATTCAGCCGGAGTTTTTCGATCGCCTCGCGGAGGTTGGGAAAATCTTTTTGATTCAACGGATAAAAACCCGCAAAAACCATGGGCTTTATTTCCTGATAGCCCGGAAGCGCCTCGCCGGTGGGCTCGAGCGCCAGCGTGACGGTGTCGCCGATCTTGAGGCGCTGGACGTCGCGGATATTCGCGGCGACGTAGCCGACCTCGCCGGCCGCAAGCAGGTCCACGGGCTCGGGGTGGGGGGTAAAAATTCCGATCTCCTCCACTTCGTACTCGGTCCCTGCCCTCATCATCCGGATTTTATCCGCCTTCTTGAGTTTTCCGTCGAAAACGCGGAGGTAGGCGATGACCCCTTTATAAAGATCGTATTTCGAATCAAAGATAAGCGCCTTAAGCGGGGCCGCGGTGTTGCCCGCCGGAGGGGGGGTTTTTTCGATCACCGCATCCAGCACGGCCTCAATCCCCTGCCCTGTCTTGGCACTCGTGAGGATGATGTCCTCTTTTTTGCACCCGACCAACTCTTCGATCTCCTTGGCCACCCTTTCGGGCTCCGAATTCGAAAGGTCGATTTTTGAAATCACGGGGACAACGACCATGTCCCTTTCGCGGGCGAGATAATAGTTCGTCATGGTCTGGGCCTGGACCCCCTGCGTGGCGTCCACGAGAAGGATCACTCCTTCGCAGGCCGACAGGCTTTTTCTCACTTCATAGGTGAAATCGATGTGCCCCGGCGTGTCGATCAAATTCAAATAATGGCCCCGGTAGTGGATCCGGACGGCCCGGGCCTTGATCGTGATCCCCCGCTCCCGCTCCAGCTCCATGTCGTCGAGAAATTGCTCGTGAAATTCGCGCGTGGAAATGGCCTGGGTCAAAAGCAGAAACCGGTCGGCGATGGTCGATTTCCCGTGATCGATGTGGGCGACGATCGAAAAATTTCTGACTTCAGAGGGGTTCATTGAAGAAAGGGAGGAGTCTTCGATTGCTTCGACAGAAATTGTCGACTCGATAGAATTTGAACTCGTTAGGTCCCCAATTGGTCACAACTCGCCGATTTCTGAATATTCTTGCCTGACTCTTAATTCAACATCCTCTTCAGTCAACAATTCCCACGGTACCTGCCACATTTCTCTGGTCAACTCTTGTACGCGGGCTCTAATTCGATCCTTACTCAGTTCTTTCGAAATCAATACTTCGATTTTCAACAGCCCCAGAATCCTATCAACCGTCTTCTGCTGAATTTCGTCATACGAAGCTTTTTCTTCTTCAATTTTTCGCCTTGCGTCGTGTATGTTCTGAATGAGCAATTTCAACCTAAAAACAACCTCCTTCGCTACTTCACGATCAAACAGGCCAAAATATACAATCTCATCGTTTCCGTCCAACAAATAGTACCCTAACGTTTTCCCCAACTGATACAGCGCGTTTGCATCTTGGCGACCAATGTCGGCTATTTTGAGTCTACGAACAAGAATATATCGCATAATAGTTTCATTGGATATCAATGCCCTTACCGGTCGAGCTGTGGTTCCGACTTTCAGAATTGCCTCATCAATGGCTGCATTGGCTTTTTCTCTGAAGTTTCCAGGATTGTAAATAATCGTATCGAGTGGACGGATATTGAAGGCTAGTTCGGATCCATCTTTTTGGAACGGAATGATATATTTTTTGAAGGGGAGCATCATCCCATATTCCAGATGAACATTCGGGTTCGGAATTTTTATTGCCGAATCAGAAGCATAGGAGGAGGGATTCAATAAGACGATACAAAATTGAGAAGTAATGATTTTAGAACATATTTTCGTACAAAAAGTCAGTTTTGCAGGATCTGATTGCCTAAGAGCGATATGAGCCTCGTAATCTTTTTCCTTTAGCAAACTTTGCAGAACGTCCAATTCAAGGCTAAACTCGTCATCAGATGGCGCTGCTATAAAGGCCATCCTGCTGCTATTGAAAGCATAACCACATGTCGGTAAGCCTATGATGCAGCTTTCATTGATTTTTGCTTTCAACTCCTCAGCCACAATTGCTTCTCCTTATCTATTTCTTTGACATTATATATTTTAATTTTTAATCGTGTTTGGCTTATTGGACAACACTCTTTGAAACCGTGCCACAATAATCCTTCTCCTGAAACGAGGGCGATGTCAAACGATGGAGAGGTCTTGTTTTAATTCGGTAGGGATTTCTTTCAACTCGGGACGGTTATAGATTTTGGCGAGTTCAATGAAGACCTGCTTAAAATCTCCGCCGGCTCTTTTCACACCGACGAACTCAATGCCAATGAGGCCACCACTTTTGTCCAAATCGATGTTTACAGAGGGTGAGTGCTCAACGGTCTTGGCTACCTTCTCCCCGCTGAATTGAACATAAAGACACCCATATTGGGGATCGATTGTGATCTGTTGTATTTTTTTGTCAGTTTTAATTTGCCCGCGATGCTGTGTCATTACACTTCACCACCTGTAATGATTACGATCTGCTTGCTATCTTCTGCAATCACCAAGAATGCGCTTTTCCCACTATGAAGCTTCGATCTTATTTTCTGTCTCCCGTCTTCATCGGGAGGATACGAAAGATCCCGTTTTCTCAAAACCTCGATCGCCTCTTCGTAGCTTAGATTTCGCTGCTGAAATCTTTTCTGCGAATAAGGGGTTATGAATACTTTTTTCGACCCGTACTGTCCAATAGGAATAAGCGCCATGAAATTATATCATATTTGGGGAGTAGGGATTCAACGAAGGCTTTGGATGGCTTTGGCACGGTCTTTCTGTCCAAAAATGGCGCTCCCCGCCACCAAGATATCGGCGCCCGCCGTGACCGCTTGAGGCCCCGTGTCCGCATTGATGCCGCCGTCAACGGAGATCTTTCCCGAAAAGCGGGAACGGAGCCCGCGCACCTTCTCCAGCATGTCGGGCATAAATCTCTGCCCTCCGAAGCCCGGCTCCACGGTCATGATCAAAACGAGGTCCACTTGATCAAGAAAAGGAAAAATTTTTTCAAGGGGCGTCACGGGACGGAGCGAGATTCCGACCTCGGCCCCCAGGCGGCGGACCGCGGCAAGCGTTTTGGAAACGTCTTTACAGGCTTCGACGTGGACCGTGATCCCGTCGGAGCCGGCTTTCCTGAAATCTTCCGCATAACGAAGGGAATCCTCGATCATCAAATGCACATCCAGAAAAAGCCGGGTGCATTTCCTGATCCATTCGACAACCACCGGGCCGATGGTCAGATTGGGGACAAAATGCCCATCCATCACATCCACGTGAAGAAGGTCGCACCCCGCTTTCTCCACTTCGGCAATCTCTTCTTTAAGGCGGGAAAAATCGCACGAGAGGAGGCTGGGGGCAATCAAAGTGCGGCGGACGGATTTGGCGTTTGTTTTCATAGAATCGATGCGGCGCGCCTGATTTTCTCCTGCTCTTTTCCTTTGACCGGCCCGATCAATGTCAAATTCAAATGGGCCTCTTGGAAAACCTGCTTCGCCACCTTTTGAAGATCGGCCGCCGTGAATTTTTCCACTTCGCGGCGGATCGCCTCCCGCTCCGGAATTTTTTCCAAATAAAGGATTTTCTCGCCCAGCCAAAGAAGGTGGTCCAAATTGTCCTCGAGGCCCATCAAAAATTGCCCCATGAAATAATCCTTGGCCCGCCGGAGTTCCTCCCGGGACACCGGTTTATGGACGAGCCGCTTGAGTTCCTGCAAAATCACCTGAACGGCGAGCACGATTTTGCGGTTCTCCACGCCGGCGGAAACACTGATCAAACCCGTGTCCTGATAAAATCCCGTCCCGGACTTGATTTCATAGGCGAGGCCGCGCTTCTCGCGCACCTCCTCAAAAAGGCGCGAGCTCATGTTCCCCCCCAAAACAATATTCAAAAGCCCCAGGGCATAGCGCCTCGGATCTTTTTTTGAGAAACCGTGAAAACCGACCACCAGATGGGTTTGTTCCGTCTCCTTCTCCACAAAGCGGAAACGGGGTTGGGTTTGATGCACGCGGGCCTTTTCAAAGCGCGAGAAGGTCCCCCCATTTTCCGAAGCAAAATATTTTTTTGTGAGCCCCGCGATCTCCGCAGGGGAAACGCGGCCCGCCACCGAAACCAGGATATTGGTGGGCCGGTAATAACGCTTTTTATAACCCACGATGTCCGAACGGCGGATCGCGGAAACGGTTTCTGAAGTTCCGGCCAATGAGCGGCCGAGGGGCTGATCAGGCCACAAAAGCTCGCTCATCAGTTCGTGAACATATTGGGAAGGCTGGTCCCGGTACATCTTGATCTCTTCCAGGATCACGTGCCGTTCCCTTTCGATTTCTTTCGCCGTCAGGCTCGCCTCCCTCACCATGTCCACGAGGACGTCCAGCGCGCGGGTAAAATATTCCACCGGAAGTTTCGAAAAATAGCAGGTCGCCTCTTCCGCCGTGAAGGCATTCAGCATGCCGCCCACCCCTTCGACTTCTTTTTTTATCTGGCGGTGCGAGCGGTTCGCCGTTCCTTTGAAAAGCATGTGTTCGAGAAAATGGGAAACGCCGGAAAGCCGTTCGGGTTCATGCCGGCCTCCCGCACGCACCCAGATGGCGACCGCGGCCGACTCCCTCTCCTTCATGGGCAGAGTGAGCACCTGCAGTTGATTGGAAAGCTTCGTCAGCTGAAAACGGTTGTTCGTATTGATCATTGGGTCGTCGAATTCAAATAGCTTTGAAGAATCCTTTGGGCGGCCAGCTGGTCCCGGAGACGGCGCCTTTTTTCCCGGCTAAGGTCCGCCTCCAAAAGAACCCGTTCGGCCTCCACGGTACTAAAACGCTCGTCCCAGAGGACCCAATCGCCCGCAATGCGGCTCTTGAGCCATTCCACCATGACCAGGACTTTTTGGGCGGCGAATCCGCTCTCTCCCTTGAGCGTCTCGGGATATCCCACCACGATTTTTTCCGGCCGGACTTTGGCGATATAATCCGAAAGCTGCCGGAGAAGATCGGCCTTCGACTTAAAAGTCAGCGTGGCAACGGACTCGGCGATGGTCGCCGTCTCGTCGCTTTGAGCCAGGCCGACCCTTTTTTCTCCGAGGTCAATCCCTACTAAGACTCCCATTTCGAATTCCGAAGGGGCCGCGCCAGGCTTTCGATAAAAGACAGGACCGGTTTCAGTTTCCCTTTCGCCTGCCGGATCTTTTCCACAATGGCGCTCCCCACGATCACCCCGTCGCTCATCCTAGAAATTTTTTTCACCTGTGCCGGCGAGGAGACCCCGAAACCTACCAGAACGGGTTTGTTGCTGAATTGGCGGAGCTTTTTGAGATTAAGAGCCAAATCGTTGGGGAGGGACCCTCTTGCGCCGGTCACGCCGCGAACGGATACATAATAGAGAAAACCTCCCGATCTTGCAAAAATTTTTCGGGCCCGTTCGGGGGTCGTGGTCGGGGCGACAAAGAAAACCGGGGCGATTCCGGACCGGCGGCAGGCCCTCCAAAGTTCTTCATCCTCATCCGGCGGACAATCCGGGACGATCAGGCCGTTAAAGCCGGCCTGTTTCAGGCGTCTCGGAAATTGGGAGATCCCCGCATGATAAATCGGGTTCAGGTAGGAAAATAAAAAAATGGGAATTTTAATGCCCCGCTTTCTTAAGTTTTTCACAACGCGGAAGGCGTCCTCCATTTTCACTCCGTGCCGAAGGGCCTCTTCTGAAGAAAACTGGATGGTGGGCCCGTCTGCAAGGGGGTCCGAAAAGGGAAAACCGAGCTCCACGAGGTCCGCCCCCCGCGAAGCCATTCCTTCAATCAGTTTCTCGGTTGCGGAAACGCTCGGATAACCCAAAGTCAAAAAGGCGCAAAAAAGTTTTTTATTTTCTCCCATTGAATGCCTGCCTGACCACTTCAATGTCCTTGTCCCCCCGTCCGGAAAGACAAACCCCGACGGACTCACCCGGACGGGTTTTTTTCATCAAGCGTTTCAGAAAGCCAATCGCATGCGCGGGCTCCAGGGCCGGCATGATGCCCTCGAGTTCCGTAAGCAGCCGGAATCCCTCCAGGGCCTCCCGGTCCGTGACCGCTTCATAGCGCACGCGTCCGATGTCCTTTAAATAGGCGTGTTCCGGCCCCACGGAAGGATAATCGAGGCCTGCGGAAATGGAGTGCGCGAGTTCCACCTGCCCTTCCCTGTCCTGCAAAAGATAACTTTTCATTCCGTGAAGAATTCCCACTTCTCCGCGGGTAAGCGAAGCCGCGTGTTTGCCTTTTTTAAGCCCGCGGCCCGCGGCCTCAATCCCCAAGAGTTTGACTCCCCGCTTTTTCAGGAAGGGGGAAAAAAATCCGATGGCGTTGCTTCCCCCGCCGACGCAGGCCACGAGATAATCCGGAAGCCCCCGGACGGCCGCTTTGAATTGGCTCAAGGTTTCTTTCCCGATGACGGATTGGAAATCCCTGACCATCATCGGATAGGGATGGGGCCCGACGGCGGAACCCAAAAGGTAATGGGTCGTTTCAACGTTGGTCACCCAATCACGAATCGCCTCATTCGTGGCATCTTTTAAAGTCCGGGAACCCGAAAGCACCGGAACCACCTTCGCGCCGAGGAGATGCATTTTATAAACATTGAGGGCCTGCCTCCGGATGTCTTCCTCCCCCATGTAAACAACGCACTCCAAGTTGAAGACACGCGCGGCCGTGGCCGTGGCCACGCCGTGCTGGCCCGCTCCGGTTTCGGCGACCACGCGCTTTTTGCCGAGCCATTGGGCAAGCAGGCCCTGCCCCAAGGTGTTATTGATCTTGTGGGCCCCGGTATGGCAAAGGTCCTCGCGCTTCAGAAAAATCCGGGCGCGTTTAAAGTGACGCGTCAAATTGCGCGCTTCATAGAGGGGCGTAGGGCGGCCCGCGTAGGTGTGAAGGAGCTCCCAGAGCTCTTTTTGAAATTTGAGGTCTTTTTTCAACCGCAGATAAGAGCGCTCCAACTCATCAAGCGCCTTCATCAGGGTCTCGGGCACATAGCGGCCGCCAAAAATTCCGAAATGGCCTTTCGTATCAGGAAGGGAGGGCATCTAAATCACTCCGATTTCTTCGACGGACATCCAGCCTGTTTCCCGGTTGGGCAAAACGACCCGGACCCATTCCCCGGCTTTATTTTTCAGCCGGACCTTCATTCCCTCTCCGAGGCGGAGGGCAACCTGGTCTTTATAAGAGGGGCCGTAACGGACGGGAGCCTTATTTTTTAAAACTACGGCCTCCCGGACGGTTTCCGTGTAAAACCCTTTCATGATCCATAGACTCAAAAAGCCCGCCGTGAGAACCAGCAAAGTTTTTCTTTTCCAGCCCCAGAGGCTCCCGGAGCGGAAAAAGAGAAAATAATTCCAGGCGCTTAAGAAAACAAGGCCCAGAAACAAAGTGACCCATCCCAGCTCCCGATGGGTAAAAGCCCCCAAAAGGTATCCCGCCCCCTTGAGGTACCAATTTCTTTTGTCTTCGATGCGGTATTCGAGGAGCCCTTTCGTATAATTCAAATTCGCGTTGATGTCCGGATCGCGGGGCCGGATCCGCCGGGCCCGCTCATAATTCAGAATGGCCTGGCCGAGGCGGTCTTTTTTGAAGTAGGCGTTCCCCAAATTGTAATAAACATCCGATTCCCGGACCCCCTTTTGAATCAAGGATTCGTAGGAGTTGATCGCTTTTTCGAAATCTCCCTGTTGATAAGCCGCGTTGGCCGATTGGAAAATTTGCAGAACATCGGGCGCAGACTCCCTGGCCTGCAGAGGGCCCGCGAACAAAACAAGAATGAAAAGAAAAATCGGGCGTTTCATTTTTCAATCCTCTGAATGACCTTCTCGATCAAATTAAAAAAATGATGCCGTTCCTGCGTGGGGTGGGCCCCCCGGCCGAAACGGGCCTCGGTGGCAAAATCGTAAAACCGGCGGATTGCTTCCCTCATGGGGTCGTCCGCACCCAAAACTTCCGTCAATTTTTCTTCGAGCCACTCGCGGGTGAAAGAATACATGGAAACGTTGAACTTATTCGCAAGATATTCGGTCAGAACCTTCTCGGCCTCTTCCATGAATTTTCGCGCCTCTTCGGGACTTTGGCTGTCCATCAGTGCGCGGAGGCCCTTCAAGCGGCGGAGCGCGGTCTGGCGGGCCAGCTTTCTCCGTTTGAGGCCCACATCGCGTGAGAAAATGTCTTCCTGCCGCCTCCGGAAAATTCCTATCCCCGTGAGAGCCAAACCCGCCAGATTGGCACCCAACAAAATTTGAAAAAGAAAGGCCCCCAGGAAAGAAAACCGCCCGGAAGGAAGTTCCTCATGGATGTAACGGATGTCGCGCCCCTCCAGACTGACCTCCTTTTGAAAGGCCTGTTTTTGGGCCAGTCCGGCCGGAAGGCGCACGGTTTCGGCGGAAGGCGTCACCTTCAGGGGAAAAGCCTGGGTCCGAAGGACCTGGTATTCCTGGCGGCGGGGGTCAAAAAAACTGAATTCCAAAGGCGGGATCGAAAGGGACCCGGCTTCCGTGGGAATGAAGATCATCTCGAATGTTTTCTTTCCCGCAATCGATGCCCCGGCTTTAAAAAGCTGGGAGGAGGAATCGCCGTCATAAACTTTGAATCCGGTCAGTTCCGGGACCGGCGGCTTGGGGAGTGTCCCCACGTTTCCCTCCCCTTCGAGGATCAGTTTCAGGGTGACGGGCTCGTTTTGTTTCACTTCATTTTTATCCACGGAGGCGCTGATTTGAAACCGCCCCACCGCCCCGTTAAAACTTTTGGGCTTCCCCGCTTCGGGAAAAGGCCTGACGGTGACGGAAATCCCCTGCGGTTTAAGAAGCCTTTCCACGCGCCGGGCGAAGAAACTTGCCCCGCTGAAAAAACTGTCGTTGAAAAAATCGTCGAAAAGACTCGTGGACTTGGGTTCATCCCGAACGGAAACTTTCAACACCCCGGGATTGATCGTGTACTGGCCGGGCGAAGTCGGAAAAAGGGCCGTCTTGCGGATGTCGGCCTTCACGTAACGCTTGCCGCCCTCCGAGACCGTTTCCCTTCCCAGATCCCGGTCCAGCGGAAAATCTTCAATCCAAAAACCGCTCACCGAGGGCTCTTCTTCGAATCCCTCGTAACGAGTGTCATAGCGCGTATAAAGCGTGTAAGTTAAAAGAATCTGCTCGTTGGGAAAAACCGAGAGTTTGTCCGCCCACGCTTTCACAAAAATATTCTCATCCTGGATCACCTGCGGCGGCGTGGCCTGCGGTTGAGAGAGATAACTTGCGGCGGGCGCCGCCGGCGCCGTCGGGGCCTGGGTGGTCGGATTGACCGGCGGAGTGCCCACGGGCTGGGGCGGCATGCGCGGACCGCCCGTGACTCCCTGCGGTCCGATCACTTCGATTTGGACGGGGTCGGTTTTATAAACTTTCCCGTCCACCCACACCTGGACGGACTCCAGCGTAAACACTCCCGCCACTTTCGGGACCAAAACATAACTGAATTCAACGCTCCCGCTCGATTTTCCATCGGCAAAAGTGAAGTGGCTCGTCCGACCGGTGTAAAAAGAATCGAAACCCTGAAAAACGGGAAGGCGCGGGGCCTGGAGGTTCGCCCGCGATCCCAGGATGCGGATGGTCAGGGCGATCTCCTCGTCGATGTGGACTTTTTTCTTGTCCACCGAACTGATCACCTGGACCTCACTCGCCCAGGCAAGGCCCACACCCATCCCCGCGAAAATTGCCAGGAGGACCAGCCTTTTTATCATCATAGAATTTTTTATTTTAGCATATAAAAAAATTGGGGACGACTCGTTTTGCGAATCGTCCCCAAGTTGTAACTTTGGCAAAACTGCCTTTAAAGCTGCGGAGATGAGGGGGGTGGATTCCCTTCCGAAGGGCTTTGTTCTCCCTTGCTTCCGCCGTCCCCTGTCGTCGGGCCGGGGCGCGGCTGTTTGGTCTCCATATTTTGAATCTTGCCGTTGATTTTGGCAATCCGCTCGGGGGAAGCCCCATTTGCAATGGCTTTCTCCCGAAGCTGGTGCAGCTTCGCAAGACGCTGCTCCCTGACCCAGGGGGGAGGACCGTATCCCGGACCGCCTCTCGGGCCGGGAGGATTCTTCCAGTCTGTTCCGGGACCTCCGATCGCACCCGGAGGATTATCAATGGTGTTCGGATTGTCCGTCCAGCGAGGACCTGCGCCGGGACCGCCTTTAGGGCCCGGAGGATTACCCCAATCGGTACCTTTTCCTCCAAGAGGACCCGGAGGATTGTCTTTAATGCCCGGTTGATCGGTCCAACGAGGACCCGCACCCGGACCACCCGGAGTACCCGGGGGATTACCCCAATCGGTACCTCTTCCGCCCATCGGGCCGGGAGGATTGTCTCTTCGACCGGGATTGTCCGTCCAACGGGGACCTGCGCCCGGACCGCCTGCGGGGCCGGGGACGTTGCCGTAACCCGGGCCTCCTTTGGGACCTGGAGGATTTCCATGGGAATGGCTCATCCCTGCACCCGGTCCTCCTCTAGGACCCGGGGGATTGCCACCCCCACCCTGTTTTTTGGCGGCGAGCCCAACGGTCGGATCTACGAGAAGGAATGTGAAAAGGAAGGAACTGAAAAGCAGAGTGATAAACACTTTGGATTTGCAAAAGCCGTTCATCGAACACCCCTTTCTTCTTGGTTGTTCAAGTAGACTGATTGAATTATAGCACTTTTACCGGTTTTGGGAACTTTCCTCTACAACCTTTAAAGTGTTCTTGACCTTCCCCAGAATTCCGGAGATTCGGCTCTCGGCCTTCTCGGCAAGAACGGTTGTTTTTTCCTTGAGAAGTTCCTCCCCGACCGTCAGCGTTTTTGAGACCGTTTTTTCCAGCTTTTCCTGTAATGCGGAGGGGTCCAGGCCGAGATTCCCAAAAGGAGATCTCGTGACCACTTTCAAAAGGACCAGGTTGACGATTGCGGCGGGGCTGTCAATCCCTTCAAAAACCTCTCCCTCGATTTTCATATCAAGCGCCACATTGGCGGGGATCAATTTCGACTGGTCCCGGTAGCTTACCCGGCGGAGGGTGAGCTCAAAACGGTCGAGGTAAAAAGGCACCGGTTTCTTTTCTTCCTTGGGAGAGGCCCCCTTAGCGGCTTCGGGTTTTTCTTTGGCTTTTGCGGAACGCAAAAGGGAAATATTGGAGACCCCCGCGCGGCTATTTTCGATATTGAGCTCTTCGATGGCGAGCTTCAGAAGATAAATCCGGGTCCTTTCCTTTTTGATCGCGGCGGGGAGGTCGATTGCGAGATCAATCTCCGGGATGCTGGCGAAGACCCTTTGCTCAAAACCCCGGGGATTGAAAAGAGTCAAACGCTCAATGTGGACCGTTCCTTTGAAAGGATTGAGGTCAAACTCGGCCGCAACGGTCTTGAACCCCGTCAAGCGGGCCACCACGGACTCAAAGATTTCTTTGGCGATCCAATTCCCCAGAAAGAAGACCAAAACAAAGATTAAAAGAATAAAAAAAATAAGGAGCTTTTTCATGGGAAGCATCATAACATGATTTAGCCTCGACCCTCAACCTGTGCGCCCTTTAGGACGAAAATGATTCAAATAGTACAGCGGTGAAATGTCAAAGGGAAAATAGTCAGGGTTATTCGACACGAAAGGCGTTATAAAAAATTTCAATTTCAAAATGCCTTTTTGAAATTTTTTTGAGACTTAAGCCTGATTTTTTC
>Ga0187893_10009170_pt1 | contig 15312 bp, 17 predicted proteins | sample MA1701074metaG_FD_139574 | JGI IMG/M metagenome (GOLD analysis project Ga0187893, IMG submission 139574) | White microbial mat communities from a basaltic lava cave in the Kipuka Kanohina Cave System on the Island of Hawaii, USA - MA170107-4 metaG ... | reverse complement strand
GGTGGCCGCCCCCACCTTGATCACGGCCACGCCGCCGGCCAGCTTGGCCAGCCGCTCCTGCAGCTTCTCGCGGTCGTAGTCCGAGGTCGTCTCGTCGATCTGCACCCGGATCTGCTTGATGCGACCCTCGATGGAGTTGGCCTTGCCGACGCCCTCCACCAGGGTGGTGTTGTCCTTGTCGACGACCACCTTCTTGGCCTTGCCGAGATCTTCCAGCTTGATGTTCTCCAGCTTGATGCCGAGATCCTCGGTGAGGGCCTTGCCCCCGGTGAGGATGGCGATGTCCTCCAGCATGGCCTTGCGGCGGTCGCCGAAGCCCGGCGCCTTCACCGCGCAGGTGTTCAGGGTCCCCCGCAGCTTGTTGACGACCAGGGTGGCCAGGGCCTCCCCCTCGATGTCTTCGGCGATGATGAGCAGCGGCTTGCCCGAGCGCGCCACCTGCTCCAGGAGCGGCAGCATGTCCTTCATCACGCTGATCTTCTTCTCATGGATCAGCACCAGAGCGTCCTCGAGCACCGCCTCCATGCGCTCGGCATCCGTGACGAAGTAGGGGCTCAGATAACCCCGGTCGAACTGCATGCCTTCCACCACGTCCAGGACGGTGTCGGCCGACTTCGATTCCTCGACGGTGATGACCCCGTCCTTGCCGACCTTCTCCATGGCCTCCGCGATCAGGCTGCCGATGGTCTTGTCGTTGTTCGACGCCACCGTCGCCACCTGGGCGATTTCCTTCTTGTCCTTGGTCGACTTCGACAGCTTCTTCAACTCCTCCGTCACCGCGGTGACGGCCTGCTCGATGCCGCGCTTGAGCCCCATGGGGTTGGCCCCCGCGGTGACATTCTTGAGGCCCTCGCGGAAGATGGCCTGGGCCAGCACGGTGGCCGTGGTGGTCCCGTCCCCGGCAATATCCGAGGTCTTGGACGCCACTTCCTTCAACATCTGGGCGCCCATGTTCTCGTACTTGTCCTTGAGTTCGATTTCCTTGGCGACGGTGACGCCGTCCTTGGTGATGGTGGGGCTGCCGAACTTCTTGTCGATGACCACGTTGCGGCCTTTGGGACCGAGAGTGGCCTTGACGGCCCCCGCCATCGTGTTCACCCCACGGAGCAGAGCACTACGGGCTTCCTCGTCGAACTTCAACTGCTTGGGCATCGATCGATCTCCTCCTTAAGAACGTGGTTGGGATGGGCTAGTCGAGCACGGCGAGAACGTCTTCCTCGCGTAGGATCAGGTACTCCTTGTCGTCGATCTTGACCTCAGAGCCGGAATACTTGCCGAACAGGATGCGGTCCCCGACCTTCACATCGAGCGCGATCCGCTTGCCGTCCTCGCCAACCTTGCCGGTTCCGGCAGCGATCACCTTGCCCTCCTGGGGCTTCTCCTTGGCGGTGTCGGGAATGATGATGCCGCCCTTCTTGACTTCCTTCTCCTCGATCCGTTCAGCGAGAATGCGGTCATGCAACGGACGAATCTTCATGCCTGCCTTGCCCTCCTTTATTGGTCTGCGAGCACCGGAACGGTCTGCGTTTCGGACCGTGAAAATCTCTATCAGCACTTCTACAGGAAGAGTGCTAAGAGATCAAGCCAATTCTTAAGATATGAATAAACAAGGTCTATCTATGTGCTGAGCAGCCTGCTGGAACCGGCAGATCCCTCAGCCGGACCGGTGTCCTCGACCGTTCACGACTTGCGCGACGTCTTGGAGAAGAACGTGCCGAGGAGCGGCCTCACGTCACGCCCCCGACAGAGGGGGCACACGGCTCCGCCCTTGTCGTGCTCGCTGATCGACATCGGAATGGTCACTTCCTTGCGGCAGGCCTCGCAGTAGTACTCGTAGAGAGGCATGGGCGTATCTCCTCTCAGGGGTCGATTCGGCGCTCAGCGTACTCCCGGCACAGGAGCCAAGCTAGGCGCACTGCATCATGAGCGAGCGGCGATCGATCAGTCGCTGACATCGACGGCGAGATAGAGGTCCCCGGGTGGCCCACCCGGCGTCCGGCGCCCCTTGCCGCGCAGGCGCAGCCGCGTGCCCGGGCGGACGCCGGACGGGATGTTGACCAGGAGTTCGTCGCGCCCATCCTCACGTTCCACGGTCAGGCGCTTGCGCCCCCCACGCTCGGCTTCGCTACGCGAAAGCCGCAACTGGAGAGTGAGATCACTGTCCTGGGCTCCCTGCAGTGCGCCCGCGGGGCTCCCGAGAAACCAGCGCCCAGCGTCGGCGAGCCGTCCGAGGAGACTGCGGCCCGGCGGCGGCAGAGGCTCCCTCCGGGCACCCCGGAACGCCACCTGGGCGAGGCGGAGCAGCCCGAACACCGAGGTGAGCGGCGTGATCACAAACACGCCTCCCGTCACCACCGCGCGGCCGCCGAACAGGGTCTGCTGAAAGTGGCGGCTATCGACGCGCATCCCCATCCGCGCGAGCTCGCGGGCCAGCTCCTCGAAGATGCCGCTGGCCCGGGGGTCGGCGAACAGATCGCGAAAGAGATCTTCGCGCGTGTGACGGAATCCACCGGCCGCGCCCACCTGACGAGCGCGGTCGTAGTCACGCCGCTTGACGGGGTCGACGAGCACGGCGTACGCCTCGCTGATTTCCTTGAAACGCTCGGTGGCGTGCGGATCGCCCGCGTTCCGGTCAGGGTGCCACTGCAGGGCCAGGCGCCGATACGCCTTACGGACGTCCTCCTCACCGACATCCTGACCGAGGCCGAGGGTGCCGTAATAGTCCTTGTCGAAGCGCGCGCGCGGCGCCACCGGGTCAGCCCGTGGGGGCCTCGGCGTCGCGCGCACCGGCCGTTCGCGCGAGGGCTTCGGCCGGCATCTGGCGCCCGGCGTCCGCGTAAGCCTTGGCGATTGCCTGCACGTTCGGTCCGAAGATGTCGCGCCGCCCCTCGCGCGCCCAGCGGTTGGAGTCGCTCACGGTTTCGAGCGAACCCTGGAACTGGGGCATGACGTAGCGAGCGAACAGCTCGTAACTCTTCAGGGTGATCTCGCGGTTGGCCCATTCCTGGGCGCGGAAGAGAATTCCGCCGGTACCGCCTTGAGTGAGCCCCACCAGGTGCTTGATGCCCGCCGTCACCGTTTCCGGCGAGCCGACCAGAGTCGTCCCCATCTGTACCCCGTCTCGCAAGGGGTCGTCCGAGCGGCCGGGGGGCCGGCCGAGCGTCTCCTCGAAGTAGGTGACGGTTTCGTGGCGCTCGCCCGCGGCGACCTGACGCAGGGCCAGCTCGTCGTCCTCAGCGACGTGGACGTTCGTGACCAGTCGCCACGCGGCCCGGTCCATGTGCTTGCCGTGTCGGGCTGCGGTCTCCTCCCCGATCTTCCATTGTTCGGAAAGGGCCTCGGGGCCGCCGGGAAGCCCCGCCGCCAAGGACAGAACGCCGAGGCCGTGCTTCCCCGCCGCCACCATACCCGACGGGGTCAGGGTGCTCGCGACCGCGATGGGGAAGTGGGGATACGTGTACGGCGCCAGGTGCAGGCGCGCCTCGCGCAGCTCAAACCAATCGGTTTTCATGGTGATCGGCTCCTCACAGCGGAGCAGCGCCATGATCGCGGTGAGCGCCTCGTCCATGCGCGGGCGTTGGGTGACCGGCTCGATGCCGAGCATGTAGGCATCGGAGGTCAGCGCGCCCGGCCCGCAGCCCAACATGGCGCGCCCGCGCGTCATGTGGTCGAGCTGCACGAAGCGATTGGCCACCAGGAGCGGATGGTGATAGGGCAAGCTGGTCACGCCCGAGCCCAGCATGATATGCCGGGTGCGTTCGGCGGCGGCGGCGATCACCAGCTCTGGAGACGCGATCAGCTCCCAGCCTGCCGAGTGGTGCTCGCCGATCCACGCCTCGTCGTACCCGAGGTGATCGAGCCACTCGATCAGCTCCATGTCGCGGGCGAGGGCGAGGGTGGGGTTTTCGCCGACGCGGTGGAATGGCGCCAGGAAGATTCCGAACTTGAGTCCACGATGGGCCATGATCGTCTCGTCTCCCTCCAGAAGACAGTCTAAGTCTGCCCTCGCGAGAGCACCAGCGGCATGTGATAGGGTGTCCACGTCCGGCCGCACCGCGAGCACGGAGGAGGCCGATCATCAGCGCGACGCGAGTCGAGTACTGTCCGAACCGAGAAGCCTGGGAATCCAACCCCCCCGCCCGTCTCGGCATGGACGCCGAGCGGCTGCGGGCCGCCATCGAGTTCCACGGCGCCCACGAGACGCGCTGGCGCCGCGATTTCTTGACCGAGCGCGGCCGCTACATCGGTGTCGCCGACGAGCCGGAAACTCCCGAGGACGTGCTGGGACCGGTGCGGCCTCGCGGTGGCCCCAACGGGCTCGTCGATCCCGAGCACGACCTCGTGGTCGTCGTGCGGTGGATCGACAAGGCGGCCGCGGGGCCCTTTCTCCGTCTGATCCTGCACAGCATTAATACCTGACGCGGACCTCCGGCTCAGCCTCGCGCGCCGAGCAGGAGCCAGCCGAGCACGAGCGTGAGCAGGGTGAGGGGCACGCCGAGGATTCTTCGTCTCATCGCGGGCGACACTCGGGAGACACAGGAGGCGGTCATGAGGATCGGATTCATCGGGCTCGGCACGATGGGGCAGCACATGGCGCTGAACCTCGTGAAAGGTGGCTACCAGCTGACGGTCCACGACATTCGGAAGGAAGCGGCCGGCCCCCACCTCGCCGCCGGCGCGGTGTGGGCGGACTCGCCGCGGCAGGTGGGGGCGCAGACCGATATCGTGTTCACCTCGCTGCCTGGGCCCGTCGAAGTCGAGAAGGTTGGGTTAGGGGCCGACGGTCTCCTGGCCGGGATGAAGTCGGACAGCGTCTACGTCGATCTCACCACCAACTCGCCGACGCTGGTGCGCCGGCTGCACAGGGACTTCGGCGCCCGCGGAGTGCACGTACTCGATGCCCCGGTGAGCGGAGGACCGCGCGGGGCGCGCACGCGCAAGCTTGCCCTGTGGGTCGGTGGTGACGAAGCAATCTTCGCCCGCTGCAAGCCCGCGCTCGATGCGATCGGCGACCAGCCACGCTACGTGGGGCCAATCGGGGCGGGCTCGGTGGCCAAGCTCGTTCACAATTGTGCGGGCTACGGGATCCAGACGGTGCTGGCGGAGGTCTTCACGCTCGGGGTCAAGGCGGGGGTCGAGCCGCTGGCCCTCTGGCAGGCAGTCCGTCAGGGCGCGCTCGGCCGCCGACGCACCTTTGACGGTCTGATCGATCAGTTCCTGCCGGGGACGTTCGAGCCGCCCGCCTTCGCGCTCAGGCTGGCCCACAAGGACGTCAGCCTGGCCACCGCCCTTGGGCGCGAGCACGACGTACCCATGCGCATGGCGAATCTCGCCCTCGCCGAGCTCACGGAGGCGCTCACGCGCGGCTGGGCCGAGCGCGATTCGCGGGTGGCCATGCTGCTCCAGGAGGAGCGGGCCGGGGTCGAGATCCGGGTACCGTCGGCGGCTCTCAGCGCGGCCCTCGACCGCGACCCGCCCGTCTAGGACGACGGGTTCGGGCAGGGAGCACGACGAGCGGCCCCGCGCCGATGTCGTCATACGGGAGCGCGCCGTGAAGGCCCAGGGTCAGGGTCGGCATCGGTCCGCGCTACCGGCTCTCGAGTGACGCAGCGGCCACAATGCGGTCGCCCGCGTCGACGGTCGCGCGTCCGTCGTAGTCGGCCTGGCGAGGACGTCCGAGATGCTTGTCCCTCCGATCCAGCCGAGCAGACCGAACGTCTCCGCGACGCTTGCCGCCGCCAGGGCCGCCACCACGGTCAGGGGGCGCGGCCAAGAGTTCATTCCAGATCGCGTTCACTTGCCGATCAGAGCGCGAGCCGCCGCGCCGCCCGTCGGCCCGCCGCGAGGAGACTCGGGTAGACGATCCGGCGACGAAGGGGGTCGATGGCGCGCATGTACCAGCGCCCCAGGCGGCCGCGCGCCCGCACGTACACCGCCAGCCGCGGCCGGCGGTCGGCCAGTGAAAGGTGCAGAAACGCCGAGACCGTTCGGTTGTCGATCCGGTGAAGTTGCTCCTCCGGCTCGACGTACACAGCGGTAAACCCGGCGCTGCCGCGATCGAGGCCGAGCAGGTGCCCCAAGGCCCAGCGCAGTGTGAAGAGCGCGCGCGTGGCGGCGCCCTGTCGCTCCCGGCGCCACGCTTCCACCCACCGGGCCAGGGTCGCTCCGGACGGCAACGCTGTGTCGACTTCCCACACATCGTGGAGCTCGAGACCCTCGGCCTGCGCGAGCGCGTGCACACGCCAGGGCCGTTGCCAGTGATCAGCGGGGTCGAGAGGACGTGGGCGGCCCATGCCCCGACCAGCCTACTATGGCGGGCTGGCGACCGGTACCGCTATAGCCGGCTGGCGACCGGTACGGCGACCCGGCTCCTCGAATCCCTCGTGGCGGCGGAGCGCATCGCAACATCGTCGAGTCTCAATGGACGTCGGCGAGGACGTCGAGCGGGGGAGCGGGGAATTAGACCATGCGAGGTGGACCCATCGATACGGCGACGTGGGTCATTCCGCAGCTCCTTGCCCACGGCCGCGTGCGACGACCTTACCTCGGCTTCGGTGGTCAGTCGCGACCGCTGGATCGCCGGGTAGCGCGAGCCCTTGGGCTCGCGAATACGCGCGCCATCGAGGTGATCGGCATTGAACCGTCGATGCCGGCGGCCGCCCAGCTCCGGATTGGCGACCTGCTGGTTGCGATCGATGGCAAGCCCGTCGAGGGCGTCGATGCCGCTCATCGAGAACTGCTGGGCCACCCCATCGGCCTTCCGGTCATGATCACCCTCCTGCGGGAGGGCACCGTGCGTACGGTACCGGTCACGCCCGCCGACGCACCACGAGGGGAGTCACGATGAGTCTGGGGTTTGTCGTGGACCGGGGGGTGGGCAGCCTTGCCGACCAGGGTCTCGACCGATGATCCATCGACGGCCGCAGGTTGCCGATCGAGCCCGCGGTTGACTACAGTGGATGGTAGGACTCCACCGGGCTTCGGTCGTGAGGGATGAACGGTCTTATCCTCCGCCGGGCCAGCCTGAACGATAGCGACTTCGCCTACGGCGCCAGGAAGGCCGCGTTCAAGGAGTATGTGGAGGAGATCGAGGGCTGGGATGAAGCTATGCAACGGCGGCTTCACGAGGAGCGATTCGTGCGGCAGGACTTCCGGGTCATCAGCGTGGCCGGCACCGACGTCGGGGTCATGGCGATCGCCGTGACGCCTGACTGCGTGAAGCTGAATCAGCTCTTCCTCTTGCCAGAGCATCAGGGCAAGGACATAGGTCGCCGGTGCATGATGCGTATCATGGTGGAGGCCCGTGAGCTGGGCTTGCCGGTGTGCTTGCGGGTGCTGAAGGTCAACCCGCGGGCACGCGCGTTCTACGAGCGGTTGGGATTCGTGCGCGCCGGCGATACCGAGACGCACGATCTGTTGCAATGGAACTCCCAACGCGCGCCTGCCGGGAGAGCGTTGACGCGCGCCGCTGATGCCAGGGCCGTCGACACCGAGCCGAGCGAATCGAATCGCCGTGAGTGACGAACCCGAGCTCCGCATCGAGCCTGCGCGGGAAAGCGACACTCCGGTCCTCCTTCGGATGATCAAGGCCCTCGTCGACTACGAGCAGCTCGCGCACGAGTTCACGGTGACCGAGTCGACACTGCGCCAGGCACTGTTTGGTCCGCGGCCCGCGGCGGAGGCTGTCCTCGGCTACGTCGGGAGGGAGCTCGTCGGCTTCGCCGTGTACTTCCCGACGTTCTCGACGGCCTCGGGTCACATCGGTCTCTTTCTGGAGGATCTCTATGTCGAACCCGAATGGCGCGGGCGGGGCATCGGCCGAAAGCTCTTCATCCACGTGGCTCAGGTGGCGGCAAAGCGTGGCGGCGGGGGCTTGAGCTGGTCCGTACTCGGCTGGAACGATCCGGCGATCGGTTTCTATCAGTCGCTCGGAGCCGAGCAGTTACGAGACTCGCTGAGCTTCCGCCTCATGGGCACCGGCCTCGACCGGCTCGTCGGCCGATAAGTCGACCACCGTGTCCGGCAGCCCGCACAGGCCCCCGGTAAGCAGTTCATTGACCGAGGCGAGACGGGACCCCGCGGGCTAGAGGTCTGTGTTTCACCCTCCAGCGGCAAACCCGTCGCGCAACCCGGTAATATATGAACACGCGCCTGTAGCTCAGTCGGATAGAGCATCGGCCTTCTAAGCCGAGGGTCGCAGGTTCGATTCCTGCCAGGCGCACCATCGTTCCGGTAGGGCCAGGATGGCTCAGGAAGGGAGAGAGGCCAGTCGATTACTCTCTCGATGACCACTGCGCACGCCCGAGACTCCGCATCGCCCTCGCCCCCCGCCATCGGGCTCGATCTGGATGACGACGCGGCGGCCCAAGCGCGCGAGGCGCGCCGGCATCACCTCAACGTCGTCCAGATCCCCGCCCTTCGGCTCTTCGGAATCGTCATGGTCGGGGTCTTCGTCTATCTGCACAACTCCTTCCTGCTCCCCCCTCCGCCCCTCGCCCTGGCCCTCACCTTCGCCGTGGTGGGCGTAGCCTATGCGGCGCTCTCCTGGGTGATGCTGGCTGCCTTCTTCACTCGGCTTCGCGCGTTCGATTTGGGCCTCGTCTTCCTGACCGCCGATGTCGCACTCCTGTCCTTCGGCACCTACTGCTCGGGCGGCGAGCGGAGCTGGCTCTACTTCCTGCCGCTCGTCCGGGTGGCCGACCAGACCAGCACGACCTTCCGGCGGGTGATCATCTTCGCGCACCTGGGAGTCCTTGGATTCCTCCTCACCATGGCCTATCTCAACCTGGTCGAGCACCGCACCATCGACTGGGGCGCGGTGGCGGTGAAAGCACTCATCCTGTACGGGATCGGACTCTACATGTCCCTCACCGCGCGGACGACCGAGCACCTGCGTGCGCGCACGCGGTCGGCCATCCGGGTGGCCAGGGACCTCATCCGGCGCCTGCAGAAGACGTCGGCTGACCTTCAGGAATCCACGGCGGTGGCGGAAGCGGCCAATCGGACGAAGAGCGAGTTTCTGGCCACCATGAGCCACGAGATTCGTACGCCCATGAATGCCGTGATCGGCATGACCGACCTGCTCCTCGGCACGCCGCTGACCGTGGAGCAGCGCGAGTACGCGGAGATGGTCCGCCGGTCGGGCGAAGGGCTTCTCTTCATCATCAACGACATCCTTGACTTTTCGCGCATCGAGGCGGGCCGGCTCAGTCTCGATGAGATCGACTTCGACGTGCGGGCCGTCGTCGAGGAGACGATGGCCATGCTCGCCGAACGCGTGGGCGATAAGGACATCGAGCTCGTGCACCTGACGGAGTCCAGCGTGCCCAGAAGGGCACGCGGCGATCCGGGTCGCCTGCGGCAAATCTTGATGAATCTCACTGGGAACGCCATCAAGTTCACCGAGCGGGGCGAGATCGCGGTCAGGGTCGGCCTCGTCGAAGGTGACGAGGGTGCGACCGCGCTCCGCTTCGAGGTTCGTGACACGGGGATGGGCATTTCCGCCGAAGCCCAGCGGCTGCTCTTTCAGGCTTTTTCCCAGGTCGACAGTTCCACCACGCGTCGCTTCGGAGGTACCGGCCTCGGGTTGGCCATTTCCAAGCGCCTCGTGGAATTGATGGACGGCCGGATTGGCGTCGAAAGCGTTTCAGGACAGGGGAGTATGTTCTGGTTCACGGCGAGGTGCCACCCCGCGGGCGACAGGATGCCCGCAGCGGAGCCGGGTCCTGGCCTGGTGGCTGGTCGCCGGTTTCTCATCGCTGACGACAACGCCACTGTTCGCGCCTATCTCCGGCAAGAGCTGGCGCCCGGAGCCATCGTCGACGAAGCGGCGGATGGCGCATCGGCCCTGGGCTGCCTCCGCGAAGCGGCCCAGGCGGGAGCACCCTACGACGTGGCTTTTCTGGATGCCACCCTGCCAGCGCAGGGCGGACTCGAGGTGCTCAGGGCGATCGACGCGGACCCGCAGCTCTCCAGGCTGCGGGTGATCATGATGGGCGCCTCACGCTGGCGCGATGCGGATGAGATCGACGATAGGCGCGCGCTCGTCGCCTGGCTTGCCAAACCCATTCAAACAGCGAGACTGCGCGAGCGTCTAGGCCTGGCGCTAACGCCCGAGCTCCCCGCTGCCGAACCCGCCTCCCCAGCCGACGTGGCCGCGCCGCGGTCGGAGCCGCCGCGCCGCCGCGTCCTGGTGGCCGAAGACAACGCGGTGAACCAGAGCGTCATCGTGCGGATGCTCGCCAAGCTGGGCTTGCGGGCAGATGTGGTGGTGGACGGGTTACAGGCCATCCAGGCGGTGGCGCACGGCGATTACGACGCGGTGCTGATGGATTGCCAGATGCCTGGGATGGATGGCTTCGGGGCGACCCGAGCCATTCGCGCCGCCGAGGGGCGCGGCCGCCGGCGGCTTCCCATCATCGCGCTGACGGCCAGCGCGCTCCCGGCCGATCGCGAACGCTGCGTGGCCGCCGGCATGGACGACTACCTCTCGAAGCCCTTCACCCGTGACTTGCTGGTGGCCGTGTTGGGGCGCTACCTTCCCGGGCACGTCCCCCCACACGAGAAGACCGACACCCTCGAAGCGATGGTATGCCCGCTCGATCCCCAGGCGGTGGAGCGGCTTCGCGACCTGCAAGAGCCCGGTCAGCCTGATGTGCTCCAGAGCTTGTTCGACATCTTCGAGCGCGCGACTCCCGAACGGCTCGCCGCGCTGGCGGCGGCGGTGACATCAGGCGACGCTCACACGGTGGAGGCGGTGGCCCACAGTCTGAAAGCGAGCTGCGGGATGCTGGGGCTCAGGACGATGCAGGAGATGTGCGGACGACTGGAAGCACAGGCGACCCGCGGGGACCTCGAGGAGGCGCTCCGGATCGTTCAGCGGCTCGAGGTCGAGTTCGGGCGCGCCCGCCCGTGGCTCCTCGCGGAGCGGTGGGTAGCGCGCCCCAGCCGCCCCGAGATCGCCACCTGACTCGGGGGCCCATCCCGCCCGGCCGGGACGCTCCTCGCACTGACCCTACTGGGGCGGGTAGCGAAAGGGGCGCCAGCCGTCGGCCAGGAGGGGGGGTGGCGTGTACCGCGCCGCCGCCACGTTCGTCGACGGAGGGCTAGATGCTGGCTTTGCCGCCCGCTTCGTGGGAGCCGTCTTGGCGAGGGGCTTCTTCTTCGCCGCCGCCTTTGTCCTCGCCGGCTTCTTGGCCGCCTTGGCGCTCTTTGTGTTCTTTTTCATGGGCGGCACTCTACAAAATAGTCGGCGCAGGGTCAATCGACTCTAGGGTCATCGGCTGCCCACGCGCCCGACGCCAGGCAGCTTGAGGGCGGGTCGATTGAGGTCAATCCCGAAGGTCAATCCGAGCAGGTTGACCTCGAGGCCTTCCTCGAAGCCGACGAGAACACCGCCGATACCGAGCAGGGAAAGCTGCACGCCGGCGCCGCCTGGCGTCGACAGCGACGCGACCGCCCCCCCTGGCAAGTAGTCTTTGCCGATAGCAGTCGGAGGCAGGTCGAGACGCAGCTCGGGTACTGCCCGACCCACATAGGCGGTGAAGGTGTTGCTGTTGGGGCCTGGCCATAGCCGATATGAGGCTGGATAGGGATACGAGTGCACGGCGGCCTCAATTCTGGTGATGAGCGCGTCGACTCCCTGGCCACGCAAGTCCACGAGCTTATCCGGTCGTTGGCCGAACCAGTAGTTGTCAGGACCCGTCCGGTTGATGCGCACCGCGGCGATGCCACGGTCCACGCCCCAGCCCATGACTTCATAGCGCGTGTAGCTGGGCGCGTCCGTCCCCTTGGTGGCGATCCAGGTGTGGACGCCCAGGACTCCGCGCCACCCGATGGTCCGGGCTGCATACACCTGAATCACGGCTTCCGATACCTCCGCCGGGTCGGGGGCCTGGTGCGAGGAGTCACGACGCGCGTTCCAGAAGTCGGCCCGGTCCCGCAGGGCGGTGCAGCTGGTCAGGACTGCGACGAGGACCGCCAGAAGAGTGCCCCGTCCCAGGATCCTGAGCGTCACCAACCCACCATACATCAAAGGATTCACTCGGTGAATAAAGCCCACCGCCTAGCCGTCTCCAGGAAAGCGAATCAAGGCTATGTGAGGGAACCCAGCCAGGCGGACGATGACATGTGCACGCCGCCTGATCACATAGATGCCTCGACTGACCGGGGAGGTCCACCCTCCCCGGTCGCATTTTCTCGCTGTTTTCTCAGCAAACTCCTCGCCAAGGCGGAATCCCCATTCCCCGTGGAACCATCGCAAACAGTGAGGAGGCGAGCGAATGCTGACCGTAGTGATTTCCGTCCTTGTCGTCGCGGCACTAGCGCTGGGGCCGGTACTGTGGCGGCTCTGGCGCGATCGCCGCGAGGAACGAGCCCTCGCTGTGCGCGCCACCGTGGATGCCGCTCTACGACAGGCGCTCCATGGCGAGTCCTTGGTCGCCATCGACGTGAAGGCGCCCACGGCCTTGCGAGGCGGGCGGGTCATCCTTTCCGTGCCCGCGGCCTGGGACTGGCTGGTCCGCGAGGCGTGGACCGGCGTAATCGAGCACGTACCCCACGACTACGAGCTGGTCGTACGCACAGGTGGTCGGGCGCCGCTTGCGCCGGTCGCCGAGCCCGCCGAGACGCTGCCCCGGGCCGCCTAGATTGCAGGCATGAGGCATCGAGGGAGATCATAGTATAGGCGGCTAGAGCAGGATTGTCAGTCTTCCCAGGAGGGGGATGCGGGTGACCATCAGCGCTGCGTCGCTTGCGCGACTGCGCGCGCAGCGTTTCCGACAGCATCCCTCGCGGCGAGTCGTGACCGAGCGAGCTGCCCTCGACTTCGTCAATGACGTGGGCTTCTGCTCGACCTTCTACGTGTTCGCCGAAGGCGTGCCGTGTCTGTGGGAAGCAGTCGCGGGGCGGGCGCGGCCGCGCTGGCCTCGTCATTCCCACCACGATGCCGCGGTAGGCCGGACATGGAACCTGAAGGATACGCTCCCTGCCCGCCGCGCCGTGTACTACGGCAAATTGCTCAAGGCGCACCCTCTCCTCGTCGCCCTGGATGTCTTCGCCGCCTTCTATGCGCTGCGGCGAGGCCGCCAGCGGGCCCGCGACTACCGTGCCGAGTACGAGGCGGGCCGCCTCTCTTTGACCGCCAAGCGGCTCCTCGACTCGCTCGTCCGCGAGCATCCCCAGTACACCCGTGATCTACGAGCGAATTGCTTCATGCTGGAGCCATCCCGGACGCGCGAATTCGAACGCGGCATGGGTGAGCTCCAACACGGTCTGTGGGTGGTCAAGACAGAGGAGCGCTACGAACCCACGTTCTCGTACCGCTGGGATCTGTTGGAGCAGTGGCTCCCGGAAGCGGTGGCCGAGGGGCGCCATCTCTCGCGCCCGGCCGCCATCGAACGACTCGTGGCGCGCTACACGGGGGCCGCCGTCTACACTTCAGAACGGATTCTCGCTGGCCTCTTCGGTATCCCCGCCGTGGAGGCGCGCGTGGCGGTTGAGCGACTTCGCCGGCGCGGCATCCTCACGGACCCCGGACCCCTGGTGGGGCTCTCGGGGGAGTGGTTCGTCAATGCCTCGGCGCTGAGCGCGTCCCCGAGCCGGCGGCCGATGCGCTCAACGCCGATGGCATGATGCCCTGCGGCGTCCGGATCGGTTTATTCTGACTCACGGAACGCATCATGGCTGGAAGAGGGAGGCCGAGCATGGCCAAGATCGAGGGATTCTGCGCGCCAGGGGTTTACGATCCACCCACCTACACGCAGGGCATCAAGGTGACGGGTGCCCAGACCATCGTGTTTCTCGCCGGACAAGTGGCCTATGACAAGGACGGTGGCGTCTTGTACCGCGGTGACTTCAAGGGCCAAGCCCGCGAGGCGTTCCGGGCGCTCAAGGCGCTGGTGGAGGCGGCAGGCGGCACCATGGATAGCATCGTCAAGATCAACACCTACCTGACCGACATTCGCTACCGGGCTGATCTCGTCCCCGTACGGCAGGAGTTCTTTGCCAAGCGGTCGCCCGCCTCGACCCTCGTCCAGGTGGGAGCGCTCGCCCACCCCGACTGGCTCATCGAAATCGAAGCCATCGCCATCATCTAGCCCGCCCAGAACCGAGACGTACGGGAGCCCGTTCGAGGCCCCCGCACGCAACGTGATCTCGCAGGGCGCCCCGGGTGTCCGGGGCGCGTCACAGCGATCACAGTCGTGCGTCCACGCCTCCGCGCGGGGCACCGGGGCCGGAAGCCGTGGACCGTCCATGGCGCTACTTTACAATAGCGGCCGTGAGCACCCACTGGGACGATCCGGAATTCCTGCGCCATGTCTTCGACCAGACACAGATCCTGCGCAAGCCCATCACCGGGATCATCACCGGCTATCATGTCCTTCCATATATCCTGGTGGGCCCCCAGGAGGATCAGCCCCAGAAGTCGGTGGAGGTCCGGGGCCGCATCAAGGTCTCGCCCCGCCTCGTCATCAGTCCCCGAGACTTGGGACTGACCTATGGCGAGTTCTTCGCCGAGCGTGAGCTGATGGACCAGGCCATGGTGGCGCGGGTGTTCAGCTTCAAGTATGCGTCGCGCGTCAGCCTCGAGAACGAGGATCTGAAGATCACGCGCCAGGACCGTGAGGTCCACCGCCATCTGGAGCGCGTGCTGGACGAGTTGGCCCAGCGCGAGATCGTCAACACGGGTGTCATCTCCGCCCCCGACGTGCGCTTCTACCCGGTCTCGATCGACCGCTTCATTCGCGAGATCCTGGACCAGGAGTTCGGGGGGAGCGCTCCTTGACCGCAGGGCGGGCGATACCATCCGTGTCGCCCGTCCTCGACCGCGGCGAGCGGATCGGCTCGATACGATTGGTTCCGGGCGTGCTCCTGGTACTCGCCTACGCGAGCGTGCTGGCGATACTTGTCCTGCGCTCCCTCGACTGGCCTCTCGTGCACGATGCGCCGATCATGCACTACATCGCCTGGCGCATCTCGGAGGGGGCCGTTCCCTATCGCGACCTCTTCGATATGAACATGGCCGGCACCTACCTGCTTCACTTGGGGGCGCTCCAGCTTCTCGGGGCGAGCGACGCGGGCTGGCGCGCCTTCGACCTCGCCTGGTTGCTGGCCACGTCGCTCGTTCTGGCTGCCTTCGCCCGTCCCTGGGGTTGGGTGGCGGCCACCGGCAGCGCGCTGCTCTTTGCTGTCTATCACCTGGCTGGCGGTGCCTGGCAGGCAGGACAGCGCGACTACTTCCTGGTGATTTTTCTCGTCCTCGCCGCGCTCGGGGTGGCGCGCTGGACGGCTGGGGCAGGGAGCACTTCCCTC
>Ga0187893_10009169_pt1 | contig 15314 bp, 10 predicted proteins | sample MA1701074metaG_FD_139574 | JGI IMG/M metagenome (GOLD analysis project Ga0187893, IMG submission 139574) | White microbial mat communities from a basaltic lava cave in the Kipuka Kanohina Cave System on the Island of Hawaii, USA - MA170107-4 metaG ... | reverse complement strand
CTCGATCGACGGGCTGTCCACAAAGCTCGACGCCGTAATGCAGCTCAAAGAGCAGCTGGACCGCGTCGACGAATTGAACGCCCAGTTCGCGTCGATGAACAAGGAGACCGGCGCCGTTCGATCCCAAATCCGGGACTTGACCGAAAACATTTCTCGTCTGCGCAGTGTGCACGATGACGTGCTTCGCGCGCACAAGCACGCGACGATCCGCCTCGATGGTCTGGATGAGCGGCATCAGACCGCGACGAACAAGATGGACGCCGTCGAGCGTCGCGCGAAGTCAGCCGACGAAGCGCTCGAGGCGCTAATGCGGCTCGCCGGCGGCATCCCGGACGCCCAGCATCATCTTGCGGTGCTCAAGGCCACGGCCGATCAAGTCTTTCAGAAGACGGCAGCACTCGAGTCGCAGCGCGAAATGGTTGAGCGAGCCCTCGGCCAGGCGTCGCAGGTCGCCGCGCTCAATTCGCAGCTAGCCACCGCATTCCGCGGTCAGGAAGAGCAGGCACGCGCGCTCGCCACGCTTGAGGCCAAGCTCGCCGACGTACAGGCGCTGCACGCGACTGTCTTGTCACGAAGCGCAGAAATCTCGACGCAACAGCAGACATTAGACGCCGCCGAACGCGACGCGTCGCGAGAGCTCGGGAACCTTCGGCAGGAAATCCGCGCCAGCACCGAGCGTTTCGAGCTCGAGAACCGCAGCCTCGAAGCAACCAGCGAGCGCATCGCCGAGTTGCGCAGCTCCGTGAGTGAGTCCGAGACACGCATCGCCGCGCTCGACTCGACGGTCCAAGCCATAACCGAAACCGAAACACGCTCTCGCTCGCTCGCCGGACAGGTGGTGCACTTGACGGACGATATCAACCGCATCTCCACGCAAGCAGAGCGACTCCGCGCAGTGCGCGACGACGTGGGAGCGATCGACGACAAGTTGCGCGAGCTCAACGAGCGGTCGGAACGGGTAGAGAAAATGCGGCCCATGATCGAAGAGGTCGCGCGCGACCTCGCCACACTGAGCGGCGCCAAGGAGATGGTCCACGACGGGCTGGAACAGGTACGCACAGCGGCGTCCGAGATGACTCGGCTGCGTGAGGTGCACGCCGAGACGACTGCCTGGCTCACAGAATCCGACGAGCGGATGCGCGCGCTGCGCGAGCGAGTCGAAAGTCTGGATCGCACCCGTCCCACTGTCGATGCGCTCGGGCGCGACGTCGATCGCGTCCATGCATCGATCGCGCTGATCGATAAGCGCGGAGCGTCGATGGACAATCTCCACACTAGACTCGCTGCGATGGAAGCGACTGTCGCGCAGCTCGATGAGCGCAGCGCCAGCGTTAAGTCCCGAATGGATGCGGCCGAGGCGCGCTTCGTTGAGCTCGCGAGCCAAGCTAAGGACGCTGAGCGGGTCGCTACCACGATCGCAGGCGTGACGACCGGAGTCGACAACGTCGAAACGCGCATGGAGAAGGTCAGTACATCGATCGATTCGCTCGAAGAGCACGCGCAGAAGCTGGACAGCTTTGGCGAGCGAGTCCGCATCCTCGGGCAGGAGCTCGACCAGCGCCAAGGTGCGCTGGAGAAAGCTACGGAGCACCTAACGCGGGCCTCGGATGAGCGTCGCGAAGCGGCTGACACCGCGAAGCGCCTTGAGGAGCTCACGCGGGACATCAGCGCGCAGTTAGGCGAAGCCAAGTCTCGTTCTGAGAGCGTGGCCGAAGTCGCGCATGAGCTGGAGGAGCGTGCCGCCGCGCTGGCAGACGTCGACCGCCGCATGACGCATCTCGAAGAGTTACTCGGCAAGTCCGAAGCGGCGAACAACTCTCTCTCGCAGGCGCTCAATCAGATCGTGGGACGGCAGGCCACAATCGACGCCGTTGAGGCGCAGGTGAAGCGCGTCTTCGACGTGGCGGAGCGCAGTGCGCAGGACATGAAGGCTATTTCAGCGGCGCGCCGTGACGTCGAGGGCGCACGCGCCCTGCTCGACGACATGCAGGAGCGGCTGAAGAACACGACCTCCGCCATGGAAGACTTCGCTGCGCGCAAAAGCCAGGTCGAAAGGCTGGAGAAGCGAGTCGCTCGCGCCGATGCGCTTGCGCGCGACGTGCGGTCTACCGTGGAGCTGATCGCGGCACAGCGTTCAGTGATCGATCAGGTGCTCGAGCGGTCGGGAACGCTCACAATGCAAACGAAGCAGGTCGAGGCATTGATCGAATCGCTGCGCGCCGAGTGCATGATGGCGACGTCGCTGCAAGGTACGATCAAGGCGCAGCGCAAGGGCGAGGCCGACGAGGACTAAACCGTCGATACTCGCCTAACGCGAGACGGCAGCGACGCTGTTAAGGGATCGACACTCCGTATTTGGCGTTGATCGCCTGCGCCGCGGCCGCAGCGAGGATCGACTGACCCTGCGCGCTCGGGTGGACGCCGTCCAAACTGATATTCGGACCGAACGGCGCGTTCGAGAACAGTACGTCGAGCACTTTGAACGCCGGCTTGGGCTGGTCATACAGCGCCGACAGACTGAAGTACGCCCATCCGTTGGCCGCCGCCTTCGCCTGCATGTGCGCGTTCATCTGCGCCATCAGTGAATTGATCGCCGAGATATCGCTCGATGTGAGAACGAAGTCGGCAGCGCCGGGCACGTCGCGACAGGTCGCTGTCGTGGGTGTATTCGCAAGAAGGCTCAGCAGATATCCAGGAATGAACAGGTAGTTCGAGCTGAAATAACAGTTGAGGCTCACGGAGATGCCGAGTCCCAGGAGATAAGGCGCCTGGTTGAATAGCTCGCGGGCGCGGCGGATGCTGGGAAAGTTCGCGGCATTGTTAGGCAGCCCCACGAGTACAGCGCCCGCGCCTGTGCTCTTTACCGCACCGAGCATAGCGTCATACACCGGCTGCCACTGCGTGAATGGCGTCATCGCAGCGATGCGGCCGGTGCTCGCCGGCAATACTTCGTTCGCCGCGAGCTCCACGGACACGAACGTCGGCTGCTTGGAGAGCATTGCTGTCACCTGCGTCTGCCCTGGTAGGAGCACTCGGCGGTACAACTCTGCCTTGCGAACGCTGAGTTGGGCGACCGACTCGATCGTGCTATTCAGCGCGTCCCACGCATTGGCACCGGAGATCGCGAGATTGCTGGCGGGGAGCGTCACGCCGCTCTGCAGTGGAGCGCAGGTGGTCATGATGGCGCTCACGAGATCGCTGCCGAACGCTGCAACCAGCGCGACGTTGACGGCCAGCGGCGGCAGCAGCGGCGGATTGCAACCTGGGTTTTGAATGAGCGGAATGTCGTACGGCACGCCGGCGCGGAGCGCCAACTGGGCCGGCCACGCGGCTCGCTGTCCGGCGGCCGAAATGCCGGCCGACTGCACGCCCTGGCTATTGCTCGTGCCTAACGAGACGAACCGTGCCATCAGGCTCGGCGCGCTGACGACGTTGAGTGTTGGACGTTGATCTGGCAGCACGCCGCGCGGCTGCACGATCTCGCCGCATGAAGCGAGAGCCGCTGCTGCGGCAAGGGCGAGGAACCCGCGAACGGGTCGACCGACGGAGTTTTTCATCGACTGCTCCTGCGACTGCGTTACGTCCGGCGCGGTAGGGGGGCGCCGGTCGCCCGCTCCACCGCAGCCGCAGCGAAGGTGTTGCATTCCCTTTCTGAGCGCAAGGAATCGACGCGCTTCGCGCTGCTTGTAACTTACGCTGCGCTTGGGTTGTCTCGAGTTGGCGCATCTACGATCTGCTGCCGAGCACACTGTCAAATGACATTCGAGAGTTACGTCACGAACAAGACTCCCGCGTTAGGTTGAGCCTGCGACCACGCCCCGAATGGGGAACAATGCTGTGGCAGCCCGACTCGTACGGGCGCTCGCACCTAGGATTGCCGCTCGAAGTCTGGCGTCCACGGGGGCGGTGCAAGCTGCTCGTCTTCGCCGCCATTCACGGTGAAGAGCCGGAAACGACGTACGCGCTGTCGCGCGCGTTGAGACAACTGACTGAACGGCCTGAACACAGTGCCGTGGTGCTGGCCGCCAACCCCGATGGTCTCGTCCGCGGCACGCGAGGGAACGCACGTGGTGTGGACCTGAACCGCAACTTCCCGTCGCGCGACTGGCAGCCTAACGCCGTGACGCACCGTTCGACGATGGAGGATCCCAGCGACGTGCTGCTGAGCCCGGGGACGACCGCCGGCTCGGAGCCGGAGACCCAGGCGCTCATTGCGCTGATCGGTGAGCTGAGGCCGAGGGCGGTCGTGGCCTTACACGCGCCGCTCGCCTGCATCGACGACGCCAATGAAAGTCCTTTGGGGCAGCAACTCGCCAAGCGAACCGGCATGCCGCTCGTTAGGGACGTGGGTTATCCTACGCCCGGCTCCTTTGGCTCCTGGGGTGCCGATCAGGGGCTCCCGGTCGTCACATATGAGTTCCCGTTGGCGGCAACTGAAGTGCTGATGCGCGACCATGTTCCCGTGCTTGTCGAGCTACTGACAGATGGGGTCAGACTCGATTGAACGCGGCTTTCATCGAACGTACTAGACTCGTGTCAGGTTCAATCGCATCTGACCCCATGCGCTGACCCATGGTCCTCAATTACATCTGGATCGCGTTTTTCCTGATCGCTCTCGTCGTGGGGCTCGTGCGCCTGATCTTCTTCGGCGATACGGAGATCTTCACGAAGATGGTCACGAGCACGTTCGACAACGCCAAGACCGGCTTCGAGATCTCGCTGGGCCTAACGGGTGTGCTGACGCTCTGGCTCGGCCTCATGAAGATCGGCGAGCAAGGTGGCGCGATCGCCATGCTCGCCAGGGCAGCACGTCCGTTCTTTAGCCGCTTGTTCCCCGGAGTGCCCGCCAATCATCCGGCGCACGGTTCCATCATCATGAACTTCGCCGCGAACATCCTTGGCCTCGATAACGCGGCGACGCCGCTGGGTTTGAAAGCGATGCAGGAGCTGCAGGAGATCAATTCACAGAAGGACACGGCGACGAACGCGCAGATCATGTTCCTGGTGCTGAACACATCGGGCCTCACCGTCATACCGATCAGCATCATGGTCTACCGCGCGCAGGCCGGCGCAGTGAACCCCACTGACATTTTCCTGCCGCTGCTCCTCGTAACATTCATTAATACGCTGATCGGCCTCATCGCGGTCGCGATCGTCCAACGCATCAACCTCTTCGACCGCGTCGTACTCGGCTATCTCGCTGGCCTAACGGCGCTGATCGCGGTGACGATCTGGTATTTCTCCGGCCTGCCACAGGAACAGGTCGCGACGATTTCGAACCTCGTCGCCAACCTCACGCTGTTCAGCGTGATCTGCAGTTTCGTCATATTGGGATTAGTTAAGCGGATCAATGTGTACGAGGCATTCATCGAGGGGGCGAAGGAGGGCTTTTCTGTCGCGATCCGGATCATCCCGTATCTCGTCGCGATTCTTGTCGCCATCGGTGTGTTCCGCGCGTCAGGCGCGCTCGACTTTCTTGTCTCGGGGATCGGGCGGATGTTCGGCGCCATGGGTCTCGACACGAGCTGGGTTCCAGGCTTGCCGACGGCGATCATGAAGCCGCTCAGCGGCAGCGGCGCGCGCGGCATGATGCTGGACGCTATGAAGACGTATGGGGCCGATTCGTTCGTCGGCCGCCTCGTCAGCATTTTCCAGGGCGCCAGTGATACGACGTTCTATATCCTGGCGCTGTACTTCGGGTCCGTCGGTGTGAAGAAGACGAGGCATGCTGTTGCGTGCGGACTGATCGCCGATTTCTCCGGGATAATCGCGGCGATATTCATTGCGTATCTGTTCTTTGCATAGCGGCAACTACAGCTCCAGGCGCGGTTTGAGATGAATGCCGACGATGACGGCGTCGTCCAAGCGGATATAGCACCCGGCGCAGTTCAGCGCATTCATCTCGTCGGCGTCGCGGGCACCGGCATGGGTGCATTCGCCGGCATGCTCAAGGCGTTAGGCTTTGTCGTCACCGGCAGCGATGAGAACGTGTATCCGCCCATAAGCGACATGCTGCGCGACTGGGGGATCGAGGTCTTCACGCCGTACTCGCCCGCAAACCTCGATCGCGCAAACCCCGATCTGGTGATCATCGGGAATGTCATACGAAGGGTGAACGTCGAGGCAACGGCCGTTCGCGAGCGCCGCATTCCGCAGATGAGTTTCCCTGCGGCTTTTGGTTCGCTGATCGCCGCAGGCAAGCACAGCGTCGTGATCGTCGGCACGCACGGCAAGACAACTACGTCCGCGCTCATGGCGCACGTGCTCGTGCACGCGGGCCGCGATCCGACGTTTCTTGTTGGCGGAGTTACGCTCAATTACGGCACCAACTTCAGAATCGGCCGCGGTAAGCACGTCGTCGTCGAAGGCGACGAATACGACACCGCGTATTGGGACCAGGGACCCAAGTTTCTGCACTATTGCGCGCGCAGCGTATTGCTCACAAGCATCGAGTTCGATCACGCCGACATCTTCACTGATCTCGCGCATTACGAGTCGGTGTTCGAGAAGCTCTGCGCGACGCTTCCGGCAAACGGATGGCTCGGTGTGAGCGCGTCCTACCCAGGCGCCCTACGGCTCGCGCGCACGCATAGCAAGGCTCCTATCGTGACCTACGCGGTGGGCGGCGACGCCGACTATAGCGCCAGTCACCTAACGTTTGGCCCCCGCGGCGCGCGCTTCACCATTCGAGGACCAGAGGCGACTGACGTGCTGCTGCCGATGTCAGGTCAACATAACGTGGAGAATGCCGTCGGCGTCTACGCCGCGGCGCGCGCGCTTGGCCTAACGCCTAACGAAATTGCAGCTGGTATGGCGAGCTTCAGCGGCGTCAAGCGGCGCCAGGAACCGAGCGGCGAGATCGCCGGCGTCTTAGTCATCGACGACTTCGCGCACCACCCGACCGCCGTGCGTGAGACCATTGAGGGGATCCGGCAACGCTACGCTGATCGCAGGTTGTGGGCCGTCTTCGAGCCGCGGTCCAACACGAGCCGCCGCAATGTTCACCAAGCCGAGTACGCGTCGGCGTTCGATCACGCCGATGTCGTCACGATCCGTATCCCTGAGCCGCATGACAAAGTCCCAGCCGATCAGCAGCTCAACGTCCAAGCGATCGTACGACAACTCAACGAGCGCGGCATCGAGGCAACAGCACTGAGCGATGTAGCTGAGATGACGCGCCTAGTCGCGACGACGGCGCGCGAAAACGATCTCATTCTTGTGATGAGCAACGGGTCCTTTGGCGGATTCATTCCGTCGCTGCTGGCGGCGCTCGAGCAACGAGCTGCGCTTCGCTGATGCGGTATGTGGGCCGATGACAGCAGCTGGATCCCCATCGATCATGCGCGTTAGGCGACATGCGTCAGCACTGATCTGCGTCCTCTGCGCCGCCGGGTGCCAGACGCTGAGGCAGTCGTCTCGTGACGACCCATCTCGCGTCGCTGTCTTCTTTCGCGCAGGAGCTCGTGCGAAACTCCGGCTCGCGCGGCCCTCTCGTGTTCGAAGTACCGCCAGACGATCGCACCGCCGAGACGAGCGCCCGCACAAGCTCCATGATCGCGGCGCTGCGGCGAGCGAAGTTCCTCGTTCGCGCGCCGACCAACGCGAATGGCCCTGATACGCTGTACGTGACCCCCGGCACGCCGGGCCTCGACAGCATCACCGCGAACGCTGCCTTCTGGACCGGCTTCTATGCACGTCGCCCTTGCAAGCTCCCAGCCGTTGCATCATCGGTACGTGTGGTGCGCGTCATCTGTGATGGCACGCGGTGCCGGCTTCACACCGAACAGATGGTGATAGCTCCCCGGACTGCGAAGAGGACTAGCCAGCATCCGCCCACGGAGGAGCACGAGTGTCTCGTTAGGCCACGGCCGGTAGCCCACAAGATCGCCCAGGTGGTAGATCGCGACGTCGGCCTGTTGAGCGATGTGAGCCACCACCGCTTCCAACGCAGGAGGGTTGCCGTGGATGTCGGGTATCAACGCGCAACGCATCGTTCGGCCGTCGGATATGCCTGGGGAATGGCCGTCCCGGCCCAGTCCCGGCTCTTGACTCTAAAGTACACTTCAGGGTCTATCGTTCCGGCGCGTTCGAATGGAGGTGAGCGTCATGGGCGTTGGTCAGTTTCCGGCGGGGGAGCAAACCATAAAGATCGGTGACGTCGCTTCTCTGACCGGTGTATCGGTCGAAGCTCTGCGCTACTACGAACACCGCGGCCTGGTGCAGCCGTGCGGACGGCGAGCCAGCGGCTACCGCGAGTATTCAAGCAACGCGGTCCGCCTCGTACGCTTCATCAAGCGTGCTCAGCGGCTCGGCTTTTCTCTTTCGGAGGTCGAAGACCTTGTCCGGCTGCGGCAGCGAGCGTGGTCGGGAGACGCACCATGGCAGTTGCGCGAGGCAGCGGTCGCCAAGGCGCAGGACATCGAGCGCCGCATCGCGGAGCTCAGTGCCCTCAAACGTGCGCTGGCTTCGTTGGTCGCGGCGTGCGATGAGACCTGTCCGCCCGGAGTGCGCGGAGCCCGCAATCCACTTCCCTGTCCGCTCATCGAAGCATTCGACACAGACGACGCGTCGGACTTAGCCGCCGCGCCGATAGTTACCAAACGGAGGAAGCGAGCATGACATTCGACAACTGCACGTGCCCGACATGTGGCGATGATTGTCCCTGTTCACCCACGTCCAATTGCTGCTGAAGGGAGCCAAGCAGTCGAATCGAAGCGGCCGTCCGAGATCGGGCGGCCGTTTTTCGTTCGGCGTACTATGGCCGGCGCGGCGGCGTCGGCAGTTTACACGACGGGCGGTTACACTGACAAGGCATCCTCCAATGGCATCACACCCTAACGAGCGATTGATAAGTCGGCGCACCTTCAGTCAGCTACTCGGCGCCGCCGCGCTCACCGGCTCCCTGCCGCCGCCGTCACAGCCCGTCGAGCCTAACGTGGAGAAAGTGGATGGACAGCGATCGGATGCCGACGACGACCTTTGCTTCATGGCGGCGACTGAGCTCGTCTCGCGCATCCGCCGTGGGCAGATCTCTGCGCGCGAGGTCATGCGCGCGCACCTGGCACAGATCGAACGCATCAATCCACAAGTCAATGCCGTCGTCACGCTCGTCGCCGACGCCGCCATGGCTGCGGCCGCCAAAGCGGACGAAGACATCGCGCGCAAGCGACCGCTCGGACCGCTACACGGCCTCCCGATCGCGCACAAGGACCTCGTCGACACCGCCGGCATCCGAACCACACGCGGCTCGCCATTCTATCGCGACAACGTCCCCACCAAGGACGCCGAGATCATCACGCGCATCAAGCGCGCCGGCGCTCTCACGTTAGGCAAGACCAACACGCCCGAGTTCGGGGCTGGATCGCATACATTCAATACAATCTTCGGCGCCACAAAGAATCCATACGATCTAACGAAGACATGCGGCGGCAGCAGTGGTGGCGCCGCTGTCGCGCTCGCCTGCGGAATGATGCCGATCGCCGACGGCAGCGACACCGGCGGCTCTCTGCGCAATCCAGCAGCCTGGTGCAACGTGGTCGGCTTCCGTCCCTCGCCGGGCCGCGTTGCGGCAGATGCTACGTCCTGGTCGCCCCTTTCGGTCTCCGGTCCGATGGCGCGCAACGTTGCCGACGTCGCGCTCTTCCTGAGCGCGATCGCAGGACCAACGGCGCGCAACCCGCTCGCCATCGTCGAAGATCCCTCGCGCTTCACCGCACGACTCGGCCGCGACTTCAGAGGCGTGCGCGTCGCCTGGTGGAAAGGACTCGGCGGTATCCCGTTCGAGCCCGAGATCAAGCGCGTCATCGACGCCGAGCGCAGCACCTTCGAGTCGCTCGGCTGCATCGTCGAAGAAGCGGAGCCCGACTTCACCGGCGTTGACGAAGCCTTTCCAACCTTGCGGCATCTGTCTTATCACTCGAACTACGCGGCAATGGCCCGCGAACGACCCGACTGGATCAAGGATACGATCAAGTGGGAGATCGCCGAGGCCGAGCGGCAAACGAGCGCCGACGTGGCTCGCGCCCTCGTTAGGCAGAGCCGCATGTACGCGCAGAGCGCCGAGTTCTTCGAGCGCTACGAGTACTTCGTGCTCCCCGTGACACAGCTGGCACCATTCGATGTCGCGATCGCCTATCCGACGCAAGTCGCCGGCGAACAGATGCCTACGTACATCGACTGGATGCGCTCCTGCTGGTACATCACCTTCATGGCGAATCCAGCGATCTCGGTGCCCGGTGGCTTCACGGCCGGCGGCCTTCCTGTCGGATTGCAGATCGTGGGGCGTCATCGCAACGAGTGGAGCGTCTTGCAAATCGCGCACGCGTTCGAGCAGGCCACAAAACACGCGGCTCGCCGGCCTGGCGTCCTCCAGACTTAGCGAGAGTCATCCGCCGTAACGCGTCCGCTTGCCTGCGGCGCCATATCTAGACTACCTTCATATGCATATGAAGGCTGTCTATACCTGATGCCCAAGCCTGATCTTCTCCCGGGCACGCTCGAGATGCTCGTGCTGCGGACGTTGACTCTCGGTCCATTGCACGGATATGCCATCGCCCAGCACATCGAGCGCCTTTCAAATGACGTGCTGCGCGTCGAGCATGGCTCGCTCTATCCAGCGCTCGAACGGCTGCTTGGCGCCGGCCTAGTCACGGCGAAGTGGAAGCAATCCCCCACCGGCAGAAAGGCGCGTTACTACACGATCACGCGATCGGGGCGAAAAAAACTCGGAGAAGAGATAGCGGCATTCGATACGATCGCACTCGCAATCGCGCGCGTACTCGGTCGCGCAGGACAGTCCTGATGTCATGGCTCGACGCGCTGCGCCATCGCGCACGGACTTGGCTGCGTCCGCGTGAGTTCGAACGAGAAATAGATGCGGAAATGACGCACCACTTCGAGCTCGATGGCTTGCAACAGCGTGACAAGACGAGTGCGCTCAAGCGCTATGGTAACCGCGCCTACTATAAGGAAGAGCGCCGTCGCGCAGCGAGGCTGCATCTCATCGATGGCATCACACTGGACACACGTCACCTGCTTCGCTCAGTGCGCAGGTCGCCGACGTTTGCCGCCGTCGTGATCCTTACGCTGGCCGTAGGCATTGGCCTGGTCACTGCGTTCGTGAGCATCGCGGACCACGTCCTTCTCCGATCACTGCCGTTTCGCGACGCGGATCGCCTGATGATGATGCTCGAAGTCGATCCGCACGGCGGCTTGCGCACGCCGTCGAATCCCACGGTCGCGGACTGGCAGCGCGATCCAGGAGTCGCACGAGCGTTCGATGGTGTGACGTACGTTCGGGGTGACGGCGCGCAACTTTGCGTCGGTGCCGACTGTGAAAACATCGGGGTCGCTTTCTTTGCCGCCGAGTTTTTCTCACTGCTCGGTGCGCGTGCGCAGCTCGGCCGCGTGCTCATGGCCGATGATCAAAAAGCGTCTGCTCCGTTAGCTGTCATATCGCATCGGCTGTGGCACCGGAGATTCGGCGGGGACCCAACAATCGTGGGACGCACAGTCATCGTTGACAGCGCGGCCGTGGCAATCGTCGGTGTTCTTCCTGTCGGCGCAGTTTATCCACCGTTCGCAGATCTGTGGCAGCCAATCTCGCAGTATCGACATCCAGACATACTCCAGCAGCGCGGCTTCCACGCCGATAGCCGCACGTTAGGCCGGCTGCGCGTCGGCGTCGATTCAGCGCAGGCAGCTGTGTTCATGCGAACCGTCGGCGCCCGGCTCGCCGCTGAGTATCCTCGTGAGCAAGCCGACTGGATGCCGTCCATGATTCCGATACAGCGAGAATTGCTCGGCAATGTCGCAACAATGGTCTGGACGATGTCCGCGGCTGCCATCGCTGTGCTACTGCTCGCGTGCGCGAACGTCGCCGGGCTTCTGCTGGCGCGCCTAACGAGCAGAGGCCGCGAGCTGGCTCTGCGCAGCGCCATCGGCGCATCGCGGCGACGAGTCGTGCGGCAGCTACTGACCGAGAGTCTCGTGCTTTCGGCGTTAGGTGGCGCCGCTGGCGCGACACTCGCGGTCTGGAGTGTTAAGGTATCGCGCAGTTTCCTCGCGCAGCAGCTGCCTCGTATGGACGAACTGAGCGTCGATTGGCGGGTGCTTTCGCTCGCTGCCGGCGCTACGCTACTTACTGCGCTCGGGTGTGGGCTCTGGCCGGCCGTGCTTGCGACGCGCGCTCACGGCTCCGACGCACTGCAAGCGCGCGGTATCGGATCGATCGGCGCTCCTGCCGTCTCACGCCTTCGCCGAGTGCTCGTGACGATGCAATTCGCACTCGCGCACGTGTTGCTTGTGTGCGCCGGATTGCTCGTCCAAAGCTTCCGGCGGGCAGCGGATGTTGACATTGGTTTCGATGCGCCGGGAATCGTCACGTTCCGGATCCGACCAACGTCAGCGTACGCACAACCGCCAGACGCCGCCACGCTGTATTTGCGGCTGATGGATGCAGCCAAGAGTGTCCCCGGCGTCGTCGATGCCGCGTTCATCAATCACGCGCCGTTCGGAAGCGCAGCGATCACCACCACGCTCACGATCGATGGACGCTCGACGCTGGATTCTTCAAACCAGATTTTCTATCGAACGGTATCGAGCAATTATCTGAGCACGATGCGCATGACGATGCGCAGCGGTCACTGGTTCACTGATGCCGACATGCGCACGCCTGGCGGCGCCTTCGTAATCAATGAGTCGATGGCACGGCTGTACTGGCCTGGAAGCAGCGCGTTGGACCAGCGCCTAACGGTTACGCGCGCTTCGCAAAACAGGAAGGATTTCGGTCAGCCGCTCACGGGGAGCGTCATTGGCGTGGTCGCCGACGTGCATCAAGCGTCGCAAGACGCAGCTCCCGCTCCCGAGGTATACGTCCCGTACACGCTGGAGACGTGGCCATGGGGGAACCTGATTGTTCGCGCCCGCGACGGCGCGAGATCGATCCCGGCACTCGTGCGCGCGGTCCGTTCGGTGGAACCACGTCTGGTAGCCGAAGGTGCCGTTGGCGAGAAGGACTTCAGCTTGATGCAAGATGCCGTGAAGAACACGCTGCAGCCACGACTGCTCTCCATCAAGATCATAGCCGCATTCGCCGCATGTGCACTCGTGCTTGCATGCATCGGAATGTCCGGTGTCGTGGCGTACAACATTGCGCAGCGAACGCGGGAGATCGGCGTGCGCAAGGCGTTGGGAGCGACGAGCGCGAGCATCTTCGTGTTGATCCTTCGTGAGTCGTCAGTGATTATCTGTCTCGGGACTCTATCAGGCGCGATCGGGGGATGGGCGAGCGCGCGTCTGATTCGCGGCATGTTGTTCAATACCACTCCAGTGGATGTGATGGCGTACTCAGCGTCTATCGCGATACTGGCCGTCGTCGCGCTCTCGGCGACCGTCGTTCCCGCGCGCCGAGCTCTCAAACTGGATCCAGTCGGAGCGCTTCGAACCGACTGACGCCTCTGGCATTTCTCGCGCGGACCACGCGAGTCGTTCTGACACTCGTTATGGGGGCGTTGCTGGGCTGCGCCGCCGAGGCTCGGAACCCCGCCGCGGCATCGAGCGCGCGCTCTGTCACGCAGCGCATGGCCGACACGCTCACGGCCATCAATGCGTCGCAATCTGTTGCGGCGCTACGAGTATCGCGGGTACGCGGACGCTTCCACAACGATCGACGATACTTCGCGCACAATGGCGGTTCAGTACACCGCGTTCGGCGCGCTGCTCGACGCGGATAGACCAAATACAGACTTGGACCGTTGCCGCGAAGCAGCAACACGACTGCTGGCGGTCTTCCCTCCGGACGACTCGTACCGCCAAGAATGGACCCACGCGTTAATTCGGCGAAGTGTTCCTCCTGATGCTGCGATTCAACGTCGCAACGCCAGGCCTCTGAAAGTTTAAGGTTGCTACGACGTTAGGCGCCTCATTGCGCTGGACGCGGGCTGTGCAGCAACGCTTCTTTCGCGACCCTCATGACAGCCCGCGCTGACGCTCTCGGTCTCTCACTCCAGATCATGCGAGCGGCGCTCCTTTGCCTGGGAGCCGCCCTTTCGCTTACACCATTGGCAACGCCGTCGCTTGCGCTGGCTGCGGGCATTGTGTTCTCGCTCGCCGTCGGGAATCCACGGTCTCGCCTCACAGGCAGCGTGAGCGCCGGGCTGCTTAAAGTGGCGATCGTCGCCTTGGGGTTCGGTATCCCGCTCGACAGGCTGCTCAGCGCCGGCTCGACCGGATTCGTCTATACGCTGCTCCTCACCGTCGCGGCAATCATCGTCGGACTTCAGCTCGGCCGCTGGATGCAGGTCGACCTGAACCTAACGATCCTCATCTCGGCTGGAACGAGCATCTGCGGCGGCAGCGCAATCGCGGCCATCGGTCCGGCGATCCGGGCGACGCGTGAGGAAATGAGCGTTTCGCTCGCGACTGTCTTCGTGTTCAACGCGATTGCTCTCTACATCTTCCCACCCATCGGCCACTTCGTCGGACTGAGCGAGCATCAATTTGGCGTCTGGGCTGCTCTCGCCATTCACGACACCAGCTCGGTCGTTGGCGCGGCGGCGAGTTATGGACCTCTGGCGCTGCACGAGGCCACTGTCCTCAAGCTCGCCCGTGCGCTTTGGATCCTGCCTCTCGCTTTGCTCGCGCCTCTGGCGGTGCGCAGCAGGGCCGCGTTAGGCAACGGCAAGCTGCCGATTCCGTGGTTCATCGGACTCTTCGTGCTCGCCGCCATCGTTCGCTCCCTAGCTCCCAGCAACACCACACCGCTGTTCGACATGACGGCACGCGTTGGCCGGACGGCGCTTGTGCTCACACTTTTCCTCGTCGGCACGAGCGTGACACGCGATCAGCTGCGCACAGTGGGTTTTCGACCGCTCGCGTATGGATTCCTGCTCTGGTTTGCAGTAGCCGTCCCAACACTTCTCGTCCTGTGGCGATTCGCTTAGCGTGGCGTCGGCGCCATTTTCAGAGTGAATGACTTTGCCCAGCAATAACGCATTGGCCGCAGCGCTCGAGGAGTACGCGCCGCAATCGGACGCGGAGGCGCGCGACGTCGCAAGATTGCGTGCGATGGCTGCCGAGGGCGATTTGTGGAACCGCTCCACTCCCCTGCACATGACTGGCTCCGCTGTCGTCGTGCATCCGGACACCGCGCGCATCCTTCTTCGTTGGCACGAACGCATGCGGTGCTGGCTGCAGGTGGGCGGCCACGCCGACGTCGGAGAGACTCACCCCTTCGACATCGCGCTGCGTGAAGCGAGAGAGGAGACGGGTCTTCCCGATCTCGTCTCATGGCCTGATCCTGCCCAGCCAGTGAT
>Ga0187893_10009168_pt1 | contig 15314 bp, 13 predicted proteins | sample MA1701074metaG_FD_139574 | JGI IMG/M metagenome (GOLD analysis project Ga0187893, IMG submission 139574) | White microbial mat communities from a basaltic lava cave in the Kipuka Kanohina Cave System on the Island of Hawaii, USA - MA170107-4 metaG ... | reverse complement strand
TGCTGCGGGTTGAAAACCCGCGCTCCGGAATTTGGGCAACGGACCCTCTGGATGCGCCCTTCATCCTTCACCGCCAAGGGATTTTGGCTTTACTCAACCCACAGGCTGCCGTAAGCAAGGAAGCACCGAAGCTGGGCGACGTATGACAGTTGTCTCGCAATTCATTGAGACGACGAGGTTTCGTCCACCCGGTCCGCCGCCTCCGGGAAGCCTGATGGCGGAATCACGGCGTCGTGAGCGAAGCTGCCAGCCAAATCGCCAAGCCGGCCCCCTCGGGGTCCGGCGGATTCTTCAATTCTGTCCGCGCCTTTCTCTTCGCGCCGGTGGACATCGCGTCGCTGGTCGCCTACCGCATCGGTTTCGGCGCGCTGATGGCCTGGGAAGCCTGGCGTTACGTCAGCAACGGCTGGGTGAGGGACGAATGGACCGGCAAGGTTTTCTATTTCACCTTCCTCGGATTCGGCTGGGTGAAGCCGTGGCCGGGCGACGGCATGATCACGCACTGGATCGTAATCGGAGTCCTGGCGTTCTTGATCATGATCGGCTGCTTTTACCGGCTGGCGATCATTCTGTTCTTCCTCGGGTTCTGCCAGATATTCCTCGTGGAGATGGCGAATTACCTGAACCACTTCTACCTCATCTGCCTGTTCGCCTTCCTGATGATTTTCGTGCCGATGCACAAGTCGCTGTCCATCGACGCGTGGTGGCGGCCGAAACTGCGCGCGTCCACCGTGCCCGCGTGGACGCTCTGGCTGTTGCGCGGGCAAATGGCCGTCGCGTATTTCTACGCCGGCGTCGCCAAGCTGAACTGGGACTGGCTGCGCGGCGAACCGCTCCGGCACTGGCTCGCCGACAGCAAAGACGGCTACCCGTTCGTCGGGCATTTGCTGGTGGAGGAATGGGCCGTCTATCTGTTTTCCTACGGCGCGCTGATCTATGACCTGGCTGTGGCGCCGCTGCTGATGTGGAAACGCACGCGGCCTTACATCTTCGCGGTGTCGCTGTTCTTCCACATCAGCAACAAGCTGCTGTTTTCCATCGGGGTGTTTCCGTACTTCTCGATCGCCGCGACGCTGCTGTTCTTTGACCCTGAATGGCCGAAGCAGTTCTGGGCATGGTCGCAGCGCACCGGCCGCAAGATTCTCGCGTGGTTCGTCAAGGCTTCCGACACGCCGGCGGGCGGAGGCACGTCGGGAAGCCCAGCGCGCGCGGCGCCGGCTGTGGCCGTCGCAACAACCGTGGTCGCGCCGGTGGCGTTAGGCCCGGTCACGCCGCGCCAGCGGGCCGTCCTGTGGTTCGTCGGCACGTACTTCGCCATCCAGGTGCTGGTGCCGCTGCGCCACTGGCTGTATCCGGGCAACGTGAGTTGGACCGAGGAGGGGCACAACTTCGCCTGGCACATGAAGCTGCGCGACAAGGAGGGCACGGGCTATTTCATGGTGAGCAGCAAAAAGGGCAACCTGGAGATGCGCGTGGACCCGCGCGATTACCTCGACAAACGCCAGAACCGCAAGATGGCCCTGCGCCCCGACATGATTCATCAGTTCGCCATCTACCTCGCCGAGGAATACCGCAAGCAGGGTTACGACGACGTGGAAGTCCGTGGTGTTTTCAGAATCTCCCTGAACAGCCGGAAGAAGCAGCACATGGTGGACCCGACGGTCAATCTCGCCGCCGAGCCGCGCAACCTCTGGCACAAGCGCTGGATCACGCAGCTCGTCGAGCCGCTGCGATTGCCCGACAAGTCGAAGAAGACCGGGGCGGAACGTTCGTCGTCCGGCACCGGACCCGTGGATGAACCAGGAGGCGAAGAACCCGTGCGGGAACGAGTCGTTCCGCAGCGTGGCCGGGACTTACCCCCCTGAACCGTCGCCGTTCGGCGCCTGCTCCTCGTCGCTGACAGAGCGCAAGCCGCCATCCGCACAAACGCCGCGCCGGGCTGAAGCAACGAAGTCGATGAGCCGCCGCGCCGGTTCGCCGGAGAATTCACCGCGCGCTTTCGCGATCTTCTCCGCAAGCCGGCCGCCGCCGCGAAAGAGGAGCTGATAAAGCTTCTTCAACTCCAGCCGCTGTTCGCTCGCGAAACCAGCGCGGCGCAACCCAACGATGTTCAGCCCGCAGAGCGAGTTGACCCCGTGGGCAATGGCGAATGGCGGCAGGTCTTTGCTGATCGCGCAACCGCCCTGCATCATCGCCAGCGTTCCCACCCTGACGAATTGATGGACGAGGCAATTGCCAGAGAGCACAGCGCGGTCCTCCACGACGACATGCCCGGCCAGCAACGCGCCGCCAGCGAGGATGATGTGATCGCCGAGCACGGCGTTGTGGCCGACGTGACTGTGCTGCATCAGGAAATTGTGCGAGCCGATCACGGTGTCTTCGTCCGGCTTGTTCGAGCGGTGAACCGTGACGTGCTCGCGGAACGTGTTGTGATCGCCGATGCGCAGCCGTGTCGGCTCGCCCTTGTATTTGAGGTCCTGCGGCGCGTCGCCGATGACGCAGCCGGCATGGAAGCGGTTATGCGCTCCGAGAGTCGTGTGCCCCGTGAGATGGACGTGCGGCCCGACAACGCAATGCGCGCCGAGCGATACGCTCTCATCGATCACGGCATACGGCCCGATCACGGCGGTGGGATCGAGCCGCGCTTTCGCGTGGATGACGGCGGTCGGGTGGATCATGGCGGCGGCGGGTTGTCCGGTTTCACGAAGCGAGTTCCCAAAAGCACAAGGCCCAAACCGAGCCACAAGGCCAGCACCACATAAGACGCGGAGAAGAAAACTTTGATGTGTTCAAGACTGGTTCGGTCGAGGGCGGGATTCAACACGGCCAGAATGAGGAAGGCGAGACAAACGTAGGCCGCAAAGAGCGCAAGAACCCAACGTCGCCCGCGAGCGCTCACGCGACGCAGGAAGAGAAACGGCGCCAGCACGAACGCCAGATAGGGCCAGCCAAATTCTTTCGCGCTCACTGTGGCGTAGGCCCGGCTTTGTTTCGCGAACGCAGCGAGGTTGTCCGTCGGACGGATGCGCTCGTATTGGCCGCGCGTGAGCACATGGAAGAATCCTGGCACAGTGCGCGCGTAGCCCCAGTTCATCGGCGGGTTCGTCATCGAGGCGATGGGCACATAGAAGTAGAGGCTCAGGCCGAGAAGAAACAGTGCGGCGCCCGCGAGAACGGATTTCCATTCGGAGAAGGCACATCGTGTCAGGATGGCCAGTCCGATTCCGCAGCCGGTTGTGATCGTGCCCACGATGACAAGCAGCTTGAGATGCGGCTGCTCTCGACTGAGTTCGATGCCGAACTGAGACAGAGGGCCGCGAAAGACCCCGCACAATGCCGCCACGAACAGGATGCCGCCCGCGAGAAACAGATCGCGGGCAAGCTGGCGATTCCCTGCCCACAACAGGAACGGGATTGCGGGAGCGAGCGCGAGTTGAATCTGGCTGTTCGTGAGCGCCAGCCCGTACGCGAAGGCCGCTGCGTAAAAGTAACGCCTTCGCTCAGGACGGTGAAGCCATCGCAAGAGCAGGCAAAGCACAAGGCAGAGCAGGAGAATGCTCAGCGTCCACACATCTGCAATGACGGCCCGTTGCCAGAACGGGCCGTTCGCGCCGAACACGAGACCGGCGGCGAATCCGCCGGCGATTCGGATGCGATGCCCCGCTCGCGTGTCGAGCAGGAGCTTGCTCAACTCTCCCTCGCGCAGCATCGCTCCGCCTCGCGACACCATCAGCGCGATGACGCCACTTGCGAGAGCGCCAGCCACCGCCGAGGAGACTGCCACACGCCACGCAATGTTCCCAAAGGGAAGCAGGTGAATGAACATCCACCACCAGAGCGTCGCCAAAGGATAACCGGGCGGATGCGCCACGCCAGCGTACAGGCCGCCGGTGGCAAAGATGCCGGAGAAGCCGAGCGTCACGTCCGGCGTCAGCGTCACGAGGTAGAGAACCAGCGCCGCCGTTGCAGTGACCGCGAAGCTCGTCCAATCCGTTCGGGTGAAGAACGCTTCATTCCGAATTGCCGGGATCGAGGGGCCGGCTTGCGCGGGCGCGGAATCCGGCGTGACGGGTTGGAAGTCGGCTTCCTGCATTTGGAATCGGCCGAGCCTTTGGCTCCACTGGAGAGACACCGCACCGGCGGTGATTCGTATTCGCGTCCCAACGCGGCCAGCGAGCCTTGCTAATGGAAGTATCCCAATTCCTTCAGCGACACCCAATCCTTCGGGCGCTCGCTGGTGGCGCGTCCGAGGATGACGTGGTCGATGAGTTCGATCTTGAGAAGCTGGCCGGCGCGGATGAGATCGCGCGTCACCTTGATGTCCGATTCGGAGGGCGTGGGATCGCCGCTGGGATGATTGTGGGCGATGACGACAACGGCTGCATTGGCGAGGATGGCGGCACGGAAAACGTCACGGGCGTGGACAAGGATGGTGTCGAGCGTGCCGTTGGAGAGATTTTCGATGCGAATGAGACGGCGGCGCGTGTTGAGCAACACGGCGACGAACGACTCGGTGGTCGCATGGCGGAAGTCTTCGCGGAGCAGGCCGGCGACGAGATCGGGAGTGTCCACAAGCGGCGCCTCGCCGCGGATTTCCGCCGCCATCGTGCGGGCGAGGGTGAACGCGGCCTTGAGGGTAACGGCCTTGTCGCGGCCGACGCCTTTCACCTTGAGCAGTTCCGCAAGCGGCGCGCTGGCGAGGGCTTCGAGGGAGCCGAAGCGGCGCAGGATTTCCTGGGCCACGTGGAGGGCGGACATTCCCATGAAGCCGGTGCGGAGAAGGATGGCGATGAGTTCGGCCTTGCTGAGATGCTCCGCGCCGAGCCGGGCAAGCCGTTCGCGCGGGCGGTCCTCCGGCGGCAGGTCGCGCATGCGAACGTTCGTGGTCATGGGCCGCGAGTGGAATGGCAGAAGGCCGGCGGCAACGCAAGCCGGGATGAGCCGGGCACGGCGGAAGCGTAACTCCTAAAACGTGAAACGTAAAAGTGCTCTTACGCATTACGTTTTACTCCACCGTCCCTTCGCGAAAATCCTGTTCGCCTCCTCCAGCGTTTCCTTCGACCCGATGTCGTACCAAATCCCGGGGACACGCCAGATGTAGAACGGGGTGCGCGGGTAGAGCCACTGCACGAGGCGACCCGGCTGGTCCGGGTTGTTGCCCTCGGCCACGTACTGCCGGATGAGCGGCAGCGTGGCGCGCGGATAAAAGTACAGCGCGATGCCAGTCACGGTGCTTTTGGGTTGCTTGGGTTTTTCCTCGAAGAACGTGATGCGGTCATCGGCGTCAAAGGTGATGGCGTTGAACTTCTTGATGTCTTCGAGGTTGCCCACGTCGTACACGGCGAGCACGGACGCATTTTTCTCCCGGCAAAACTCGCCGAAACCGGCCAGCGACTCGCTGAACAAATTGTCGCCGGCCACGACGATGATGTCGTCATCGACACGCTCGCGCGTCAGGACGAGATGCAGATCGCCGATGGCGCCGAGCTTGTTCGAATCGTCCGTCGAGCCGTCGTTGACGATGGTGAAGTTGAGTTGGCCCTTTGTGCCGCGGTAGTGGTCGGCCCATTCCTGAAACTGCGCCGCGAACTTCGCATTCGTGACGACGTAAACGCGGTCGATGCCCCCAACGGCGCTGACATTGTCGAGCACGTAGTCGATCATGGGCTGCCCGGCGACGGGCAGCAGCGGCTTGGCCTTGGTGAGCGTGAGCGGGTAAAGGCGCGTGGCGTAACCCGCGGCAAGGATGATGACTTTCATTGCGCCTTTAGTACTGTGAAGCACGAAGCGGGAGCAAAGAAAAAACCGCAGTTTGCTTTCGGAGGCAGGGTTCAGCGTGTACTTCCTGTCGACATCACGGCTTGGCGCGCCGACTTGCGCGCAGGTTGAACCCGTGCTTTCTTGTGCGTGTTTCCCAGACGCCAACGGTTGTTTATGGAAGAAAACTATCGTTTTATGAATGTCACGATGCGATGGCTGACTTTGGTGTCGGCAGCGTTGCTTTGCTTGTTCGCGGGTGTCGCGACTGCCCAAACGGTTCTCATCCCGACCAACGCGGCCTGGCGATACCTGGACGACGGCTCCGACCAAGGCACGGCTTGGCGGGAGCCGGGGTTCAACGACACGGCTTGGGCGGAAGGCCCGGCGGAACTGGGCTTCGGCGACGGCGGCGCGCCTGAGTTTCGCCCGGAGGCGACGATGGTCAGTCCCGGGCCGCCCCCGCCGAATCGGCACATGACCTATTACTTCCGGCGTCGCTTCAACGTCACTGACGCGGCGTCGATCACCAACCTCCAGGCCCGCGTGATGCGCGACGACGGCGCGGTGGTTTATCTGAACGGCGCCGAAGCCGGGCGCACCGGCATGGACGCCGGGCCGGTGAATCATCTGACGCCGGCCGCCGCGCCCGGTACTTCCGGAGATGCGGAGTTCGCGTACTTTGCAATGCAGGTCGATCCAGAATTGCTGGTGGAAGGCGAGAACGTGCTGGCGGTCGAGGTGCATCAGTTGTCAGGCACCAGCTCCGATCTGAGCTTCGCGCTGGAACTGCTCGTCATCACCAACTCGGCACCCCCGCCCGATCCGCCCGCGGGCAACACATTGATTGTCCCAACCAGTGTCGCCAACGTCACGGCGGGATTCGGCGCGGGCACATTGCGCGCGGCGAACCTCCGCAACCAACAGATCTATGGCGCGCCGAATTTTCCACCCGACGTCGCGATGTGGATCACGGAACTGCGCTTCCGCCCGGACGCCGTTTTTGGAGGCCCTTTCAACACCACGATTAGCAGCATCCAGATCAATCTCTCCACCACAACGCGAAACCCAGACGGCTTGAGCACGACTTACGCGAACAACATCGGGCCGGACGACACCGTTGTTCACAGCGGGCCGCTCCAGATTTCCAGCCAGTTCACGGGATCTGCCGGCGGGCCGAAAAACTTCGACATCGCCATCCCGTTGCAGACGGCGTTTCTCTACGACCCGGCTGCGGGCAATCTGCTGCTCGACATCCGCAATTCCTCCGGTTCCTCTGCCAGCGCGCTCTCAGGCCAGGGCTCCAGCACTGATTCGGCGTCGCGCGTCAGCGGGAACCTTGCCGGGGTGTCCGGCGGCGCCGATTCCGGCATCGACGCGCTGCAAATCGTTTTCACGCTCACGAATCCGCCGCCGCGTCCACCGCCGCCCACCTTGCTCCTGCGCGGGCCGTATCTCCAACGGGGCACGCAGACGAACATCCTCGTCTGCTGGCGCACCAGTGTGAAGACCAACGCCATTGTCCGTTTCGGTCTTGCCGCTGACGCACTCATCTGGCAGGCCGAGAGCACGCTTCGGACGAACAACCATTACGTCGTGCTCACCAACCTTGCACCTGGCACAAAATACTATTACGGGATCGGCGCGGCGGAAACGAATCTCGCCAGCGGACTGGAATATCACTTCTTCACCGCGCCGGCGGCGCCGAAGCCGACGCGCATTTGGGCCATCGGCGATTTCGGCACCTACCCCATCTACGGAGTCGCGGCCCCCGCGGTGCGGGATGGCTACTACAACTTTACAGGCCCGCGGCACACGGACGTATGGCTCATGCTCGGCGACAACGCTTACAACAGCGGCACGGACGACGAGTTCCAGCGAGCCGTGTTCCCCATTTACCACGAGATGCTCCGCAAGACAGTCGCCTGGTCCACCCTCGGCAACCACGAAACCTACAGCGCCGACGCCAACGGGCACATTCCGTATTTCGACATCTTCAAAGCGCCCATCGCCGGAGAGGCGGGCGGCGTGCCGTCGGGCACGCTGAAGTATTATTCGTTCGACTACGGAAACATCCACTTCGTCTGCCTCGATTCCGAGTTCAGCAGTCACGACCCCAATGGCCCGATGGCCAACTGGCTGCGCGCCGACCTCGAAGCCAACACGCGCGACTGGCTGATCGCCTTCTGGCACAGCCCGCCCTACACATGGGGCTCGCACAACTCCGACGTGGACAGCGACACCGGCGGCCACCTGAAAAACATGCGCGAAATCTTCGTGCCGATTCTCGAAGCCCACGGCGTCGATCTGGTGCTTTCGGGTCACAGCCACATCTACGAACGTTCCATTCTCCTCGACGGCCATTACGGCAAGTCGTGGACGCTCCAGCCCGCAATGAAAAAGGACGCCGGCAGCGGACGGCCCGAAGACACCGGCCCTTATAGGAAGCCCGGCGGCGGACCCGAAGCGAATCAGGGGGCTGTTTACATCGTTGCAGGCAGTGCGGGATTCGCAACGTTCCGGAGCGTGCAAGACCCTCATCCGGTGATGTCCGCATCGATCCTCCAGACCGGCTCGCTCGTCGTGGACATTGATGGCAACCGGCTCGATGGAAAATTCGTTCGCGACACCGGCGCCGTTGAGGACTCCTTCACGATCATCAAAGGCACCGTGCCCGGTCCGTTGCGCTTCGCGAGCATTCGCGTCGCGAACGGCCGCGTGACCGCGACGTTCAAGACAATTCCGGGCAAGACCTACCAGATCGAGCGAACGACCGGCGTTGAATCGCCCTCCTGGACGCCGGCCAGCGGAAACATCGTCGCGGTCGAGTTCACCACGAGTTGGTCGGCCAGCGCCGCGCCCGGAGCGGACGCCTCCTTCTACCGCGTCGTGCAACTCGACTGAGCGAACTGCCCGCTTGTTTTCCCTGCCTGCGCTCCGATAGCTTCATCGGCCCATGACGAAGCCGGTGGACCAGTTCATCGCCGCCGCCGTGCGCGACATTCCGCGTTCGGGCATCCGCGACTTCTTCGACATCGTACAGGGGATGAAGGACGTCATCTCGCTCGGCGTCGGCGAGCCGGATTTCGTCACGCCCTGGCACATCCGCGAAGCCGCCATCTACGCGCTCGAACGCGGTCGCACGAGCTACACGTCGAATCTCGGCCTGCTGAAACTGCGCGAAGCCATCGCCGCCCATCTCGCGCAGAAGTTTCACGTCACCTACAGTCCGAAGAACCAAATCCTCATCGCCGTCGGCGTGAGCGAAGCAATGGACCTTGCGTTTCGCGCGCTCATCAATCCCGGCGACGAAGTCATCTACCACGAACCGTGCTACGTGAGCTACGCGCCCGGCATCGCGATGACGCACGGCAAGCCCGTAGCCGTGTCCTGCAAGGCGGAAGACGGCTTCGCCGTGCGCGCCGAGAACATCGCGAGGGCCATCACGCCGAAAAGCAAGCTGCTCGTGCTGAATTTCCCCACCAACCCGACCGGTGGCACGATGACGCGCGCGGAGTTGCAGAAAATTGCGGAACTGGCGCAGCGCCACAACCTGCTCGTCCTCACCGACGAGATTTACGCCGAACTCACCTTCGAGGGCGAACACGTCAGCATCGCGTCGCTGCCGGGCATGGCGGAGCGCGCGGTCTTCCTGCACGGCTTCAGCAAGGCGTATGCGATGACCGGATTCCGCATCGGCTACGCCTGCGGCCCGGCGGAAGTCATCGAGGCGATGATGAAAGTGCATCAATACACGATGCTCTGCGCGTCGATCATTTCGCAGGAGGCCGCGCTCGAAGCCATCCAGCACGGCGAGCCGGACACCACGGAGATGCGCGACCAGTACAAACTGCGCCGCAACTTCTTCGTCGATGCGCTCAACAAGATGGGCCTGAGGTGTCACCTGCCCCGCGGCTCCTTCTACGCCTTCCCGGACATTTCCTCAACGGGACTCAGTTCGCAGGATTTCGCCCTTCGCCTGCTGCAAGAAGAAAAAGTGGCCTGCGTGCCCGGCAGCGCCTTCGGTCCGAGCGGCGAAGGCTTCCTGCGCTGCTGCTTCGCCACGAGCCTGGAGCAAATCGAGATCGCCTGCGAACGGATGGCGAAGTTCGTGAAGCAGATTAAGTAGCCGTTAAAGAACGCAGAGAACACGGCGCGGCAATGCCGCAACCAAAGGGATGGAATGGACGAGCGCGGTCGGCTCCCTCTCCTCCCTCGGAGGGAGGAGAGGGAGTGCGCCCGCCCTGCTGCGAACGCGGCGTTGCTAAACCTCTCTTGCCTCTCTCTGGATTGCAGTGCAAAGAGGTTTCCTGTCCAAGTTTCTTTGCGTTCTCTGCGTTCTTTCGCGGCAATTCAGAGTCTGACTTTCGCCAGGTAGATGCTCGTCTTGCCCTCGTGCGACGAGTAGTAACTGACCCAGAGCAATCCCTCGTGCCATACGAGTCCAGCGTAACTTGTGTCGCCGCCGGACGGAAGTTTGAGGAACTCCGTCAGCCTGCCCACGTCCGCGTCGATCCAGCAAAGCGACGTGCGCGCCTTGTCATCGTAGAGCCGCACCGCGGCCAGCAACCGCCCGTCAGGCAGGCGCAGCATGTGCGGCCCGCCAATCTTCGCGCCGAGATCCTTCCACACCCAGTTCGTGTACGGCGGGCGCGCGATGCCGAGCTTGCCAGTACCGGGCGTGCCGTCGCGGCGGAGCAGGCAGAGCGCAGTGTCATCGGGTTGAAAGACAATGGAGGTTTCGTTCGGATACCCTTCTTCAAACAGCCGCGGCACAAGCGCGTCGAGGCGCCGCCCGTCTTTGCTCGCGTAAAGTCGCACAAACTTCTCCCCCGCCGTGTCGTAGCCAATGCTGTAGGCCGTGCCGCGATGCCACGTCGTCCGCCAGAGCCACTGGTTCGGCCCGCCGATGACGACCGGCTCGCTCCACTTCCGCCCGTCCTTCGAAAACCACGCCATCGACCGATGCCTCGCCGCCGCTGGCTGGTGCAACGCGCCCGCGCCGCTCAACATCAACTCGCCCGCCGACGTCACGGTGATCTTCGCATCGCGCAAATCGGCGTTCGTCGAGGTGAGCAGCGCGGCGGAGCTCCACGCCTCGCCGTCCTTCGACGCCAGCACGCGCAACGCCCCGTCCGGCGAAACGTGCTTCTGCCCTTCCCGGAAGACGCAGAACCATTCGCCACGGACGCGCACCAAATCCGTGAAGGCATTGTGCGGCGCGGCGTCCCAAATTCTCTTCAAGGAGATGACCGTTGGCTCAGAGGCGAACGCACTGAGTGTGCATCCCCAGATAGTTGCCGACGCGGCCAAGGCGGCAGTCAAAAAATGTTTCAAGTGCATGGTCAATCGCTGGGTTCCGCCAGACGGCGGGGAAGGTTTCGCGCTCCATGCATGAGCCGGAATAATTCCACGGTGCGCGGCAAATCACGGTAGAAGATTAGGTAGCTGCCAAACGGACGGGCGACCGGCCAGGAACGCAGCCCCTCCAGCAACGGATGGCGAAAGCGGCGCGGGCGTCCGATTCCAGGGTGGCGCTGCAATTGCCGGAGGGAAATCTCGACATGCCCGACGAATCGGTCGGCCAGGGCGTCTCCAAACTGGGACAGGTAATCCCACTCCCGGGCCACGTCTTGATTGAACGGACCGAAGCGCCGCAACGGCTTCATGCGGCGTTTTTCTCTCGCTCCCTTTGCTTTCGCAGACGTCGGCCTGCGCGGCGCATCTTCGCGGCCCACCCCTTCTCCAGCGGGCGGGAAGGCGTTTTCAAGGCTTCCAGCATCGCCGCTTCGAGTTCAGCAGACTCGAATTCCTGATCTTCCAGCAAGCGCAAACCCGCGCGAACAACTTCCGTCTTGCTCTGGTAGCGTCCCGTCTTGATGAAGCGGTTGATGAGCGAATTAAAGTGCTTGCCGAGGTCTTGGGCCATACGCGCGTAGTGTGCGGTGCGACCAATCGTCCGTCAATCCAGCTTCACAGCAGGGCTCGCTCTCATTGCCCAGAGTAGCCTCCTCATCTCTGCGACCACGGCAGTGTGCTTCGGGTCGCTTGCGAGATTCTTGTGCTCGCCCGGATCCTTCCTTTCGTCGTAAAGCTCGCTGCCCTTGCGGCCGTCGTCCCATTCGGTATAGCGCCAGCGCTCGGTGCGAACGCTGCGACCGAAGAAAAAGTTGTTCGTGTTGCCACGGCGGACTTGCGTGTAGGCGGGGCGATCCCACTTCGCGGAAGGTTTGTCGAGCAACGGACGCAGGCTCGCGCCGGGCAACTTGTGCGGCGCGGGCAAACCGGCGTAGTCGATGATCGTCGGGTAAAGGTCGAGCGTCTCCACGGTGCGCGGGCTGCCTTTGCCGGTGCCTTTCGCCCCCGGCACGGCGACGAGCAGCGGCACACGAGCGCTTTCCTCAAAGAGACTTTGCTTCTGCCAGTTCCCATGCTCGCCGAGGTGCCACCCATGATCGCCCCAGAGGACGACGACCGTGTTGTCCCACAGCTTGAGACGGTCGAGCGCGTCGAGCACCTTGCCGAGCTGCGCGTCCATGTGCGAGATGGCCGCGTAGTTGGCGCGCTTGGCCTGGCGGCATTCGTCCTCGGTGCGGTTATAGTTCGGCGGCTTCACCCAGAACGCGTCGGGCGGTTTGTCGGCGCGGTCGCCCGGCGGCATTTTCGGCACGGAGATTTTTCCGAGCGGATAGAGGTCGAACCACTTCTTCGGCAGAATCCACGGGACGTGCGGGCGATAAAAGCCGCAGCCGATGAAGAAGGGTTTGCCGGCGTTCTCGTCGAGCAGACGGACGGTCTCGGCGGCGACCTTCGCATCGGTGAATTCCTCGTCCGCGCCGTCGCTGGCAAACCACGCGAGCGCCGCGCCGAGTGGGGGCGCGTTCGTGCCGCGGCGGGCGGCGTTGGCGGGATTCGCATTGGGATTACGGATGCCGCGCGTGATGTTCGTCACTTTGTCCTCCTCGTCCTTGTCACGGCCGCGCGGGTTGATGGCCACGTCCCACGACATCGGGTCATCAAGCCCCGGCGTGCCGATCTGGCCCGGCACGCCGTAGTGAAACATCTTCCCGACGCGCGCCACGAAGTAGCCGTGTTGCCGGAACAGTTGCGGCATCGTGATCACGTCCGGCAGCGTCTTCTTCCGAAAATCCGTTTGCAGCTCGAAGATGCGCGTCTGGTCCGGCCGCAAACCCGTCAGCAACGACACCCGGCTCGGACTGCACAGCGGAAACTGCGTGTAAGCCCGGTCGAAGCGCACGGCCCGCTTCGCCAGCCGGTCGATGTTCGGCGTTTGAACAACCTTGTTGCCGTAACAGCCGAGATGTGTGTTCAAGTCATCGACGGCGATGAAGAGGACGTTGGGTTTGGCCGCAGCAACGGCGTGCGCAGTCGAAGCAAGACAAGCCATCAGTACCGCAAGAAGAATCCGTGGGTTCATAGTGCCTCGCTTTATAGAGCAGGCCGCGCGAGCAGGCGACTTAAACCGTCACCCACTTCCTTCCCTTGCTGCTTCTCAGCACGGCTTCGCACAACGCTACTTCGTGGTGTCCGTCCTCGGCCGTGGCGAACAGCACCGGCGTCCTCCGCCCGCTCGCGATGTGCTCGTACACCGCGCGATAATGCATCTTGTGGCTGTCGGGAAATCCCTCCGGATGGCCGCCCGGATAGTCAGTGAACCCCGCAATGTCTTCGCTGAATCCAGCCGTGGCGCGCTGAAGCACCTGATTTGGCTCATCACGCCGGCCCACGAGAATTTCGTCCGGGTGCTGCAAGTCCCAACGCACGCTCCCCTTCGTGCCGTAGATGCCGAGCGCGAGACTGCATTTCCATCCGGCGGCGACTTGCGAGATCGAGGCGCTGGCGTGGACACTGTTCACAAAGCCGTGCTTCGCCTTCCCAAACTTCAGCAGCACACTGCCGAAGTCTTCCGTGTCGCATTTGTAGGGAAGCATCTTCTTCGGATCGATCTTCGCAAAAGTCCGCACCTCGCCGCGCGGCCGGTAGCGGGTCTTGTGGAAAGTTTCCAGATGCGCGAACACCGCCTCGGCCCGCGCGCCAAGAATGAACGACACCGCGTCAATCCAGTGCGTGCCGATGTCACCGACCGCGCGGAGCTTGCCGCCTTCGCTGGCGAGCAGGCGCCAGTTGTAGTCCGTCGCGTGCAACAGCCAGTCCTGGAAGAAGTGACCCTGGACGTGGATGATTTGCCCGAGGTTCCCGCGCTGAACCATCGCGCGCATCTGGAGCACAGCGGGGAAGAATCGGCACATGTAATTCACGGCGAAGACCGGCGCGCCTTTTTTTCTCACGGCAGATACGACCTTCGCCGTCTCCCTCGCCGTCATGCCGAGCGGCTTCTCGCAAACGACGTGTTTGCCCGCCGCCAACGCGGCCAGCGATTGCTCAACGTGAACTTTGTTCGGCGAAGTAATGTGAACGACATCGAGGTTCGGCGAACGAAACATCGCGCCATAATCGTAGTCGCCATAAACTTCCGGAATTCCCCACTTGCCGGCACAAGCGCGCGCGTTCTTCGTCGAGCCGCAAATGGCAGTGACTTGCACGCCCAGCCTCTTGAGCGCCTCGATATGGACCGGACCGATGAAGCCGGTGCCGATGACGCCGGCGCGAAGCTGGTGCAATGGTCTCAAGCGCGCAGCGTACTACGGCCCTGCCTTGGCCTTGTTCGTCTCGTTCGCCGGCACGAACTTCAGCGAGACACCGTTGATGCAATATCGTTGGTCCGTCGGCGTCGGGTAGCCCTCGCCCTTGAAGACGTGCCCCAGATGCCCGCCGCATTGGGCGCAGAGCACCTCCGTGCGCTTCATGCCGAGCGTGCTGTCGTCCCGTGTCGTCACGTTCTTCGCGTTCGCCGGGTCGTAGAACGACGGCCAGCCGCAATGCGAATCGAACTTCTCCTTCGACGAAAACAGTTCCACCCCGCACCCACCGCAGACATACGTACCGGTGCCCTGCTTCTTGAATTCCTCGTATGCCGGGCCGAACGGCCGTTCAGTGCCCGCCTCCCGCAGCACGCGATACTGTTCCGGTGTCAGCAGCCTGCGCCATTCCTCGTCGGTTTTCACGACCGTTGGCGTGTTCGTTGCAGCGAGAGAAGGCTCGTTCGTTTTCATGGCAGTGGGGGAAGAAGTTCTGTCCTGCGGCTGGCAACCGGCCAGCACGCCGGCCATCGCGACTGGCAACAAACAGTGTAACGCGCGTGTCATTGCCCGGAGGCTACGCCGCTCTGGAAAATGCGCAAGTGAGCGCGTGACGCGAGGAGTCATCCGCGTTTCACCACTCCATTCTTTTGTGTTCTCTGCGCTCTTTCGCGGCCATCAAGTTTTGCTTCCGCGGCCAGCGCGTTCATCTGGCTGGCGGCGTATCCTGCGCCGAAGCCGTTGTCGATGTTCACGACGGTCAGGCCGCTGCTGCAACTGCTCAACATGCCGAACAGTGCGGTCAACCCGCCGAGGTTCGTGCCGTAACCGACGCTCGTGGGCACGGCGATGACGGGCCGCGCAACGAGTCCCGCCACCACGCCCGGCAGCGCGCCT
>Ga0187893_10009167_pt1 | contig 15317 bp, 11 predicted proteins | sample MA1701074metaG_FD_139574 | JGI IMG/M metagenome (GOLD analysis project Ga0187893, IMG submission 139574) | White microbial mat communities from a basaltic lava cave in the Kipuka Kanohina Cave System on the Island of Hawaii, USA - MA170107-4 metaG ... | reverse complement strand
GGCCGTTCGGGCGGCCCTACCCGATGCCGTTCTCCTATCCGTGAAGCGTGGGCGTAGCCGTCAAACCCCTCACCCCCGCCCCTCTCCCGGCCCTCACCCTACCCTCTCCCGCAAGCGGGAGAGGGACCTGTCTGTCTGTTGGGGAGAGGGGAGTCTCCTGCCCGCTCAGCGCCGGAACGGACCGCGGCCGCGCCAGTACTGGATCAGCACATAGCCCGCGGCCATGCCGCCGAGATGCGCGAAGTGGGCCACACCGGCCTGCGTGCCGGTCACGCCCAGCACCAGCTCGATCACGCCGAACAGCGTTACGAACAGCCAGGCCGGCATCGGCACCGGCGGAAAGATCATCATGATGGTGCGCCTCGGGAACATCATGCCGAACGCGAGCAGCAGGCCGTACACCCCGCCCGATGCGCCCAGCGTCGGATACGGCGGCACGTTGCTCGCGCTGGTGACCACGAGCTGTGCGACCGCCGCGCCGATCACGCAGGCGAAGTAGTAAGCCAAATAGCGCCGCTCGCCCCACACCCGCTCGATCTCGCCGCCGAACATGAACAGCGCGAGCATGTTGAACAGCAGGTGCGCCATGCCCGCGTGCAGGAAGGCGTAGGTCACGACCTGCCAGATCTGGAAGTTGCCGGCCCCGCCGAGGCCGTACTGGCCGGCGAGCGAAAGGGGCCACAGCGCGAAGTTCGCGACCAGCCAGCGGCCCATCGCGAACTGGGCGAAGAACACCGCGACGTTTGCGATGAGCAGCGCGCGCGTGACGGGAGGAAGAGCGGGCAACATGATCACCATGAGAATCGGGGCAACCGGCGGAGTTCAATGCCATCTGTGGTTTCCCCTCCTGCCAAGAAGGGGTGCCCGCGCAGCGGGCGGGGTGGTGCAGAGGCGCGCGCGACAACGAAGCGATGTCACAAGCTGAGACGACATGGCCGCGTCGCCTCAGATTCCGCCCGCCCGGACGCCAGCGTGCGCGCCTGTAGAATGGGCACCTTCCTCCCTGCTGCCGGCCCGAAGCGGGCCGAGCATGTGAGCACCCACCCTCCCGCCCGCGCGCATGAAACCTGACGACGCCTATCTTGCCGACGACACTCGGGCGATCCACATCCAGGGCGCGCGGCAAAACAACCTGAAGGGCCTGGATCTGGCCATCCCGCTGAACGAGCTGGTGGTGGTGACCGGCGTATCGGGATCGGGCAAGTCCTCGTTGGTGTTCGACACGCTCTACGCCGAGGGCCAGCGGCGCTACGTGGAGACTTTCTCTCCCTACGCGCGCCAGTTCCTCGACCGCATGGACAAGCCGGCGGTGGACCGCATCGACGGCATCCCGCCCGCCATCGCCATCGACCAGACCAATCCGGTGCGCACCTCGCGCTCCACGGTCGGCACGATGACCGAGCTGAACGACCATCTCAAGCTGATGTTCGCGCGCGCCGCGCGCCTCCACTGCCGCGGCTGCGGCCAGCCGGTGCGGCGCGACAACCCGGACACGATCTTCGATGCGCTCGCGCAGCGCGCAGCGGCCGCGGGCGATCCGCGCCTGATCGTCACCTTCCCGGTGGATGTTCCGAAGAACTTCACCGAAGAGGAGGTGCTGAAGCTGCTCGAGCAGCAAGGCTACACCCGCATCCACGATCGCCACGGCAGCACGCTGCAGGTGGTGCAGGACCGCTTCCGCATGTCCTCGGCCGAGCGCGCGCGCGCGATCGAGGCGCTGGAGGCGGCGCTGCGGGTGGGGCAAGGGCGGGTGAACGTGCATGTGGTGGACGAGCCTCGGGGCGGTTCCCCCTCTCCCCTTGCGGGAGAGGGCCGGGGTGAGGGGGTGCAACGAGAAGTCTGGCGCTTTTCCTCCGACCTGCACTGTGCCGATTGCGACATCCACTACGCCGAGCCCGTGCCGAGCCTGTTCTCGTTCAACTCGCCGGTGGGCGCGTGCGAGACCTGCCGCGGCTTCGGCCGGGTGATCGGCATCGACTTCGGGCTGGTCATTCCGGACGAGTCGAAGAGCCTGCGCCAGGGCGCGATCAAGCCCTGGCAGACGCAGAGCTTCAAAGAATGCCAGGACGACATGGCCAAGTACGCGCCCAAGCGCGGCGTGCCGATGGATCTTCCCTGGCGCGAACTCGCCGCCGAGCACAAGCGCTGGGTGCTCGAGGGTGACGACGACTGGGTGAGCTGGCGCAAGTCGTGGCCGGGCAAGTGGTACGGCGTGCGCCGCTTCTTCCAGTGGCTGGAATCGAAGAGCTACAAGATGCACGTGCGCGTACTGCTGTCGCGCTACCGCGCGTACACACCGTGCAGCGCCTGCGGCGGCGCCCGGCTCAAGCCGGAGGCGTTGATGTGGCGGCTGGGCACCGCCGAGGACGCCGACCGCGTGTTGCCGCCGGAGCGGCGGTTCAAGCCGCTGGGCTTCGACTGCCCGGAGGAGCGGCTGCGCGCCCTGCCTGGCCTCACGCTGCACGATCTGATGCTGCTGCCGGTGGACCAGACGCGCGAGTTCTTCATGCGCGTGCACCTGCCCGCGCCGCTGGACGAGGCCACCGACCTGCTGCTCGACGAGATCCGCTCGCGCCTGGGCTACCTGAACGAGGTGGGGCTGGGTTATCTCACGCTCGACCGCCAGTCGCGGACGCTGTCGGGGGGCGAGGTCCAGCGCATCAACCTGACCACCGCGCTGGGCACCTCGCTGGTGAACACGCTGTTCGTGCTGGACGAGCCGTCCATCGGCCTGCATCCGCGCGACATGGGGCGCGTGATCGAGGTGATGAAGCGCCTGCGCGATGCCGGCAACTCGCTGGTGGTGGTCGAGCACGATCCGCAGATCATGCTGGAAGCCGACCGCCTGCTGGATATGGGCCCGGGGCCGGGCGAGCGCGGCGGAAACGTGGTGTTCTTCGGCACCCCGCAGCAGCTCGCGCGCGTTCCGGGATCGCTCACCGCCGAGTACCTGACCGGCGCCCGGCGCGTGGACGAAGCGCGCGAACGCGCGCCGGCGCTCCCGAACGGCGCCGCGCTCGACCTGCTCGGGGCGAGCGAGCACAACCTGAAGAGCATCGACGTCAGCATTCCGCTGCACCGGCTGGTGTGCATCACCGGGGTGAGCGGCTCGGGCAAGTCCACGCTGGTGCAGGACGTGCTGTACGCGGCCCTGCTCAAGCACAAGGGCAGGCCGACCGAGGCGCCCGGCACGCACCGCGCGCTGCTCGGGCACGAGCAGATCGCCGACGTGGTGCTGGTCGACCAGTCGCCGATCGGGCGCACCACGCGCTCCAACCCGGCCAGCTACGTCGGCGCGTTCGACGCGATCCGGCAAATCTTCGCCAGGCAACCTTTGTCGCGGGAACGCGGCTACACCGCGGGCACCTTCAGCTTCAACTCCGGCAACGGCCGCTGCCCCACCTGCGGCGGCAACGGCTTCGAGCACGTCGAGATGCAGTTCCTGTCCGACGTGTACCTGCGCTGCCCGGACTGCAACGGCCGGCGTTATCGCGAAGAGGTGCTGGAAGTGGTGCTCGGCGACGACGCGCCGCGCTCGATCGCGGACGTGCTCGACGTGACGGTGTCCGAAGCCCTGGCGCTGTTCGCCGACCAGCCGGAGATCGAGCGCACGCTGCAGCCGCTGGTGGACGTCGGACTCGAGTATCTCAAGCTCGGCCAGCCGGTGCCGACGCTATCCGGCGGCGAGGCGCAGCGGCTGAAGCTGGCGGGGCATCTGGCCGAGGCCGGAACCCGGTCGCTTCGCGGGACCACCCCGCCGGCTGCGCCGGCACCCCTCCTCGACGAGGAGGGGAGTGTTCTCAAGTCGCGCCTTCAAGGCGCACACGGCGGGGTGGCGCGAAGCGCCGGGGTGGTTCGGCGCGGGACCACCCCGCCGGCTGCGCCGGCACCCCTCCTCGACGAGGAGGGGAGTGTTCTCAAGTCGCGCCTTCAGGGCGCACACGGCGGGGTGGCGCGAAGCGCCGGGGTACACTCCCCTCCTTACCAAGGAGGGGTGGCGCGAAGCGCCGGGGTGGTTCGGCGCGGCAACCTGTTCCTCTTCGACGAACCCACCACCGGTCTCCATTTCGCCGACATCGCGCGGCTGCTGCAGGCGTTCCGCAAGCTGATCGCCGCCGGCCACTCGCTGATCGTGATCGAGCACAATCTCGACGTCATCCGCGCCGCCGACTGGATCATCGATCTCGGCCCGGAGGGCGGCGACGCCGGCGGCGAGGTGGTCGCGGTGGGCACGCCGCAGCAAATCGAAGCCCATCCCCGCTCGCATACCGGCATCGCGCTGCGCGAGTACGACGACGCGGTGCGAAGTATGCTGGCGGTCAAAGAGCCCCCTCACTCCGGCCCTCTCACGGACCCTCAGCCCGGCTCTCTTCCGACCCCTCACCCCAGCCCTCTCCCGCAAGGGGAGAGGGAGATGGTTCACGACGCCTCGCGCCTCGCGCCTCGCGCTGCGCGCCTCGCGCCTGCCGCCTCGATCCACATCCACAACGCGCGCGAGCACAACCTGCACAACGTGGACGTGCAGATCCCGCGCGAGCGCTTCACCGTGATCACCGGCGTGTCCGGCAGCGGCAAGAGCACGCTCGCCTTCGACATCCTGTTCGCCGAGGGCCAGCGGCGTTACCTCGAATCGCTCAACGCCTACGCCCGGCAATTCGTGCAGCCGGCGGCACGGCCCGATGTGGACGCCATCTTCGGCATTCCGCCCACGGTGGCCATCGAGCAGCGCGTCAGCCGCGGCGGCCGCAAGAGCACCGTGGCGACGATGACCGAGATCTACCACTTCCTGCGGCTGCTGTTCGTCAAGCTCGGCACGCAGTTCTGCCCGGCCTGCCAGGTACCGATCGAGCCGCAGAGCGCCGACTCGATCGCCGCGCGCATCCTGCGCGACTTCCGCGGCCAGCACGTGGGTCTGCTGGCGCCGCTGGTGGTGAACCGCAAGGGCTACTACACCGACCTCGCGAAGTGGGCGAAGGCAAAGGGTTTCGCTCACTTGCGCGCAGACGGCGCCTTCCTGCCCACCGGCAAGTGGCCGCGGTTGTCGCGCTTCCAGGAGCACACCATCGAGCTGCCGGTGGCGGACCTCGTCGTCGGCCCGAGCGCCGAAGCGCGGCTGCGAGAAGGCCTGACGCGGGCGCTGCAGTTCGGCAAGGGGGTGGTGCACGTGGTCGCGCCGCTGGACGGGCTGATGCAGGGCAAGGCCGCGGTGCGGGAGTCGGTGTTCTCGACCCGGCGCGCCTGTCCCTCGTGCGGCACGAGTTTTCCGGAGCTCGATCCGCGCCTGTTCTCGTTCAACTCAAAGCACGGCTGGTGCGCGACCTGCTACGGCACCGGGCTCAAGATCGCCGAGGTCGGCTGGAGCGAGGAACGCAGCCGCACCGGCACCGAGGACCACGTGCTCGACTCCTGGCTCGACTGGCTGGCGATCGAGGAGACCTGCCCCGCCTGCGACGGCAAGCGGCTCAACCCCACGGCGCTCAACGTGCGCTTCCACGGCCGCTCGATCTCCGACCTCGCCGCGCTGCCGGTGCGTCAGGTCGACCAGTTCTTCCGCGCCCTGGCTCTGCACGGCCGCGACGCCGAGATCGCGCGCGATATCCTGGTGGAGCTGCGCTCGCGGCTCGGCTTCCTGAGCGAGGTCGGGCTGTCCTATCTGGCGCTGGACCGCGCCGCGCCTACGCTGTCGGGCGGAGAAGCGCAGCGCATCCGGCTCGCTTCGCAACTCGGCTCCAACCTGCGCGGCGTGTGCTACATCCTGGACGAACCCACCATCGGCCTGCACGCGCGCGACAACCGCATCCTGCTCGGCGTGCTGAAGCAGCTCGAAGCGAAGGGCAACACGCTGGTGGTGGTGGAGCACGACGAAGACACCATCCGCCACGCCGAGCAGGTGCTCGACCTCGGGCCGGGCGCGGGCAAGGAAGGCGGGCGCGTGGTGGCGCAAGGCAGCGCCCAGGAGTTGATGCGCAATCCCGCCTCGATCACCGGGCGTTTCCTGGCGGCGCCGCTCAGGCATCCGTTGTTCCCGCGGCGCGCGGTCGGCGCGAATACCCCGGCGCTCGAGATCGACGGCGCGACGCTGCATAACCTGAAGGATCTGCGGGTGCGCATCCCGCTCGGGCGCTTGACCGCGATCACCGGCGTGTCGGGCAGCGGCAAGAGCACACTTGCGCGCGAGGTGCTGCACGACAACCTGGCGCAGCTGCTCGGCGGCACGCGCCGCAAGCGCGATGTCACACTGTACGGATGCGACGCGATCCGCGGCTGGGAAGAGGTCGGCCGTGTGCTGGAGGTGGATCAGACCCCGATCGGCAAGACACCGCGCTCCTGCCCCGCGACCTATGTCGGCTTCTGGGACGCGATCCGCAAGCTGTTCGCCGACAGCACCGAGGCGCGCATTCGCGGCTACGGCCCGGGGCGCTTCTCGTTCAACACCGCCGGCGGGCGCTGCGAGGCGTGCGAGGGCCAGGGGTCGAAGACCATCGAGATGAGCTTCCTGCCGGACGTGAAGGTGGCCTGCGACGCGTGCGGCGGGCAGCGCTTCTCGCCCGAGACGCTGATGGTGCGCTTCAAGGGCAGGAGCATCGGCGAGGTGCTGGCGATGAGCGTGGACGAGGCCAGCGAGTTCTTCTCCGCCCACCGTTCCATCAGCCACTGCCTGCGCCTGCTGCAGGACGTCGGGCTGGGCTATCTCACGCTCGGCCAGCAGAGCCCGACCCTGTCCGGCGGCGAAGCGCAGCGCATCAAGCTGGTGACCGAGCTGTCCAAGGTGCGCACCGAACCCCCTCTCCCCAACAGACAGACAGGTCCCTCTCCCGTTCCGGGAGAGGGTAGGGTGAGGGACCGGGAGAGGGCCGGGGTGAATGGGCCGCAGCGCCCCGACAAGCACACGCTCTACGTCCTCGACGAACCCACCGTCGGCCTGCACATGGCCGACGTGGAGAAGCTGATCCGCGTGCTGCACCGGCTGGTGGACGCCGGCAACAGCGTGGTGATCATCGAGCACAACCTCGACGTCATCGCCGACGCCGACTGGGTCATCGACCTCGGGCCCGAGGGCGGCGACGAGGGCGGACGCATCGTGGCGCAAGGCGCGCCCGAAACTATCGGCGGCGCGCGCAACGGCTCGCACACCGCCGTGGTGCTCGCCGGATTCCTGAGCGAGCGCGGGCGCGTCGTCGCGTGACGCAACGCTTCGCGGCCGGAGTGCTACGCTAGGCGCCTTTCCACAGGGAGGATCTACCGATGGCCGCCTATCTCGTCGCCGAGCTGGAAATCACCGACCCCGCGATATTCGAGGAGTACAGGAAACGGGTTCCGGCGTCGATCGCCGCTCACGGCGGCCGCTACCTGGCGCGCGGCGGCACCCTCGAATCCCTGGAGGGCGGCTGGAATCCCAAGCGCATGGTGATTCTCGAGTTTCCCAGCCTGGCTCAGGCCAAGACCTGGTACAACTCGCCGGAGTATCAAGAGCTGCTCAAGATGCGGCAGCGCTCGTCCAATTCGAAGGTGGTGATGATCGAGGGGGTGTAGCACACCTTCTGAACTGCCCTAGGCCTGCGCACCGGGTTGCCGGCGTCATGCCGATAGCGGTGATGGAGGCGCCGCCTTCGCAAGCACCTGAATGCACAGCTCGGTGTCGGCCTCCGGAAAGTTCCAGCGCTGAAACAGATTCTCGCACGTCCACTCGGCCGAGAAGACCGGCACCAGCGCAACACACTTCGCCCAGTACTCTCGCGCCCTTGCAGGCTCGCCCAGCTGCACGTATGCGAGGACGTACTTGAACAACGTCTCCTCACAAACAGCATGCCGAGCTGCGCGAAGATCGCCTGGAATAGCCGGCAACATCGGCGGAGAGAATGGCGGCCAGCTTGCGGTGCGAGGCCATGGAGCCCTCCGCAGGCTACTCGTCAGCGCGTGAACAGATCGCGCACCGGCAGACTCCAGCCGGGGACCACGTCTTCCACGCTGAGCGACTCCGTCTCGCCGAGAATACGGACCTCGCTGACCGAGCGATAGAGCGTCACGGATCGCTTCTTGGGATTCACCACGACCACGGCCCGGGTGCCGGCGTCGAGCCAGTCGAAGACTTTCTCCTCGACGTCTGCGAAGGTGTCGCTCGGAGAGACGACTTCTACAGCCAGGTCCGGAGCGCCCGGCCAGAAACCCTCCGCGTCTCCGACAGCGGCGACTCGCTCGCGGCCGACGAAGGCGGCATCGGGTGCACGGACATGATCCGGATTCGACGCGAGCTTGAAACCGGTTTCGGCCGCGTAGACCTCTCCCAGCTTGTGCGCGGTGACGTGCTGCCCGAGCGATAAAGGGCGGCGGCCGGTGTAACAGAATTCATTCACAGAGGAGCACAACAATGCAGCTAAAGGGAACAGTTGCGATCGTGACCGGCGGCAACGGCGGCCTGGGGCAGCGGATCTGCCATGCCCTTGCCCGGGCGGGCAGCGACGTGGCCGTGGTGTATGCGCAAAGCCAGGACGCCGCCAAGAGCGTCGCCGCCGAGCTGCGCAAGGCCGGCGTACGCGCGGAAGCGATGGGGTGCGACGTCACCAACCCGTCGCAAGTGCAGCGGATGGTCGCGCGCGTGGTCGATACCTTCGGCAAGGTGGATCTGCTGGTCAACGACGCGGCCTACAACAAGTGGATCCCGTTCAACGACCTCGATGCCATGACCTATGAGGAATGGCAGAAGATCCTCGCGGTCAACCTCACCGGTCCGATGCTGTGCAGCAAGGCGGTCGCGCCGGCCATGCAGAAGGCGGGCGGCGGGCGCATCGTCAACATCGCCTCGGTCGCCGGATTGGCGCCCTCGGGGTCTTCGATTCCCTATGCGGTGTCCAAAGCCGGGTTGATTCATCTCACCCGCTGCATGGCGGTGGGTCTGGCGCCGGCGATCCTGGTGAACTGCATCGCCCCGGGCTATCTGGAGAACACCCGCGCGACGGCGAACCTCGACCCGGCGTACCGGGCGAAGGCGAGGGATGCGGCGCTGCTAAAGCGCGCAGCGGACAAGGACGACGTCGCCAGCCAGGTCGTGGCGCTGTGCCAGACCGACAGCATCACCGGGCAGACGCTGGTCATCGACGCGGGGCGGTTCTTCCACTGATCTCTTGGATTTCCCTTCGCTCCATCCGGGCTACGGGACGGCGCTCTTACGCCAGCTCGATGAGGATATTGTCGCCGGCGTCGAGCTCGGCACGCCACCCGGGCGGCACCAAGGAGGTCGCGTCGTATTCCTCGACAATCACCGGTCCCACACGCGGGCTCGCCAGATCGGATCTGCGGATCACCGGGGTTTGCACCCAACCTCGCTCCGCCCCGAAGTAGGCGCGCCGAGGCGCGGGCGGCAACGGCTCCGCGCGGCTCGGGCGCACTCGTTCGGGGACACCTGCGCCTTCGCGGATCCCCTGCCCCACCACCTGAATCGTCACCAGCTCGACCGGCTCGTCCGGACCGGCGCGGTGGCCGTAGGTCTTCTCGTGCTCGCGGCCGAACGTCTCTTCGAGGAGCGCGACCATCGTCGCGTCGATCTGCCGATCAGGCACGGCCACGGACAGCTCGTAGGTCTGTCCCTGATAGTGCAACGCCGCGCGACGCCGCAGCTGCGCGCGCGGTCCGGTGAAGCCCTCGGTCGCCAGTTGCTCGGCCGCCTGACGGGCCAGCGCTTTCCACGCACTTTCGACCTCGGTTAGATCGCATTTGCGCAGCAGCCGCCGGAAGGTACGTGCGTAGTGATGCTCGACCTCGGCGTATAGCAGGCCGAACGAGGAGAACACGCCCGCGCACGGCGGCACCAGGACGCGAGTGATGCCCAGCGCGTCGGCCATGCCGCAGGCGAACAGCGGGCCGTTGCCGCCGAACGCGAACAGCGCGAACTGGCGCGGATCGCGCCCGCGCTCGCTCGACACCGCTTTGATCGCGCGGATCATGTTCGACGCGGCGATCTGATGCGCCCCGTAGGCCGCGCGCTCGATCGACATGCCGAGCGGGCGCGCGATCGCGCCCTCGAACACGCCTCTGGCCTTGTCGGCGTTCAGCCGCACCGCCCCGGCGAGCAGGTGCTGCGGATTGAGGTAGCCCAGCAGCACATTGGCATCGGTCACCGTGGGCGTCGTACCGCCCAGGTCGTAGCACACCGGCCCGGGCTGCGCGGCCGCGCTCTCCGGACCGACCTGCAGGCTTCCGCCCGGGTCGATCCACACGTGCGAGCCGCCGCCCGCGCCGACCTCGGCGAGATCGATCGCCGGCACCTTGAGCGTGTAGCCCGCGCCGGTCAGCAGGCGTGAGCCGACCATGATCCCGGCACCGACGGAGTATTCCGCCGCGCGCGTCACTTCGCCGTCCTCCACCATGGCCGCCTTGGCGGTGGTGCCCCCCATGTCGAAGGTGATGATCCGGGGTACCCGCTTCGCGCGCGCAAGCGCCTGCGCGCCGACTACGCCGCCCGCCGGTCCCGACTCGATGATGTCGATCGGGCGTTCGGCCGCGGCAGCATCGGTCGTGAGCCCGCCGCTGGACTGCATCAGCAGCAGCGCGGCCTCGACTCCCGCCTCGTCCAGGCCCCTGCGCAACGCCCGCAGATAGGTGGACACCACCGGCATGACGTAGGCGTTCATCACGGTGGTGGAGGTGCGCTCGTACTCCTTGATCTCCGGCAGCACTTCGCAGGACAGGCTGACCGGCAAATCTGGCGCCTTGCGCAGGATGATGTCGCGCACGGCGAGTTCGTGAACCGGATTGACGAAGGAATGCAGCAGGCACACGGCGATGGTCTCGACGTGCTCGGCCAGCAGCGCCTCCACGGCACGCTCGGCGTCCGCGCGGTCGAGCGCGCGCTGCACGGCGCCCTGCGCATCGATGCGCTCGTCGACGACCTGGCGAAGATAGCGTTCGACCAGCGGCGGCGGCTTGGTCCAGGTGAGATCGTAGAGCCGCGGCATGCGCAAGGTCCGGATCTCGAGCACGTCGCGGAAGCCCTTGGTCGTGATCAGCCCGGTGCGCGCGCCCTTGTGCTCGAGGATGGCGTTCGAGGCGACCGTGGTCCCGTGGCGGATCTCCTCGATCGCCGCCCCGCTGAGTCCGGTCTCGGCGAGCACCTGGTCCAGACCCTCGACGATGGCGCGCGCGTAGTCCTCGACGCTGGACGAGAGCTTCTTGATGTGGACCGTCCCGTCCGAGCCCAACGCAACGATGTCGGTGAAGGTGCCGCCGACGTCGATGCCGATGCGAAAGGCGGTCATTGTTGAAGTGTACTCCGGCCGGTGCCGACGGCCATCGCTTCGAACGGCGAGACTGCCGCCGAAGAGGTCGGCCGCACACGCCCTCCGGGACGCGGATGGGCGCGCGCTTGCGCGCGCTGCTCACCCTCACCCCAACCCTCTCCCGTCGAGGGAGAGGGAGTATGCGGGCGCTTCGCGCCGCTGCTCTCGCCGCGCTGCCTGTCGCTGCTCGGCGGCTGAGTCATGTTGGTAATCAGGTAACCAGTAATGGCTGACGAATCGCAGGAGCGGCACCGACGGTCGAGATCTGGTGAGCATGGTCTAGTAGCACGACCCGCCCGTGGCGAGAACCCGGCAGGCGCCGCAGGAGTGGATATAGATCATTCCCATGCTGATGGTCGTCTCCCTCCGGCCTCAGCCCACCGTGAGAGCTTTGAGCTGCTCCGCCAAGATGCGCTTGCGTCCGCCTTTCCCGAAGGCGGCGTCGTACTCGCGAACCAGCCCCTCGATGATTTCGGAATGCACGGTGGCGTGCATCGTCTCATAGCTCTCGAATTCGTACATCGCCAAATACCGGTACTCCTCCTCCCCTTCCAGGATCTTGTAGCGGCGGCCACTGAGCACCCCGGGGAACCTTTCGATCGCCTTCGGGAGATGGTCTTCGTTGTACCACTTGTTGAACGCTTCCTCGTCCTCCGGTTTGACCCGGGCCATGATGATCAGCAATCCCTTCTTGCCCATGTTGCAGACCTCCCTTCTGGCTGGCGTGGAAACGACTCTATTCTCCCGGAGTCGGCTGGGTTCTACGCATCCCCCTTCCGCGCCTTGTCCGGCGCGGGCCGTCTCACGCAACAAGCTGGATCTTACGCCCGCTGTCGCCTGTACAGCTCCTCGCAATAAACCTTCAGCTTCTCGGTCGATGCTTGAAATCTACCCGTTAGTCTTCTCGTGAACAACAGCGCGAAGAGGGCTCTCAAGACCAGATCGTTCTTCACAAAACCGTCAATCTGCACGTGCGTCTGTGTCTCCTGTTCTCGCCGCATCGTGCACACCGTACACACTGCTCTCTTCTCATCCGTTTCGGTAAGGGTGATGGTATCGGCACCCCGCGTGATACCGCTGGTGACCATGATGTAGCTGTCTTTCTCCATAACGCAGCGATGCTTGGTACCCAGGCGGTTGAAGTGGTGATTCAACATCTCCACGTCTTTGGCACCCTGCATCCACTGCAATCGCGCTGGCAAATCGCTCGCGACTTCAAAGACCAGACTCAATGGGGCACGAACCTGTTGTTCGCACGAGAAGACATGTACTTTCACACCGGGGATGCTGAAATCCTCGATGCGTGGCTCCGGCACAAGTTGCCGCAGCGGCGCAAGCGACACGTAGCCATAGTCGATCCTTCCGACGTCATACTCGCGAGAGCCTTCCTCTGCCTGACTCCACGCCGGCGTAGCTGGCCGCGGCCACTCGTCGGCTAATGCTTGCGTGAAGAGGGCGTACTCGTGCTGTGGAATGTTATTCTTCAGCAAGCGATGCACCGCGATTACATCCTGGCCGAAGAGCTTGACGTGCTCTCTGATCTTGCTCTGAGTAATGTGGCCGTAATGGGCAACGATCTTCAGCGTGAGCTCGTGCGCAGAGACGCAAGCTCCGCACTGGCAAATGCGTTGCGTTTCGTACAGCCGCAGATGGCTATGAAAGTTGACGAACATCCTCCGGACCTGCTCGAAGAACTCTTCAGCGGTTGGCCGACCGCCAAATCTGTAGAATAGAATGGCATCGCCTTCTACTTCAGATACCTGCAACCCAATGCTATTTGCCTCGATCAGCTTTTCCAGAAGCTCTTCGACGATGTGACGGCTGTGCGCAATCTCAGTGGCTTGAACAAACTGCGTGAAACCGCTGATGTCGGGAATCAGCAAGACTGCTGGGGCGGTAACGTCGGTGGTCTGGAGAACCATTGGGGTCCCCTCAACAGTACTGGTATACGGTCGTCCGTCCCGGCACGGCATGCAGTTCTTCGGCCTCACATCTGGCGTTTCTAGCGGGCGACTTGTGGCCTCGCATTTGCCCCTCCTTCAACGCCGGGAGTCTGCGATCTCGTCGTAGCCGCGACCGAGAAACTCGATGAAACAAAATCCGTGACCGAACGGATCGGCCATGAGCGCCAACTTGCCCCATTTGTGAGTGGCGACCGGCCTTTCGAGCCGTGCCCCCGCCTCGATTGCCGTCTCGACGGCACGCTCGATCTGATCGACAACGAAATCCAGATGAGTCGGCGTCCAATGCCGCTCGTAGCTGCGAAGCTGCGACATAGCATCCGACGGGCGTGTACCCGCCTTCTTGACCAGCAGGTAAATGGGCGTCGAGCTTCCCAGCATCTCGACCCCAAAGGCTCCGAAGCGACGGCCGACACGCAATCCGAAGGCTGCGCTGTAGAAGCGAATCGCCTTGTCGACTTCGTCAACGTCTATATTCACGAGAAAGTCCATCTGCCTCTTTCCTGTGTTGCCTGACGGGCACGAGGACTGAACTGGGCGACGATCACTCCCACTCGCGCGCCTGCTTTTCGAAGTTGCCGCCCTTCGCCTTGACCACGCAGAATCTCTGGCCCGTGGGTGCTTCCATTACCCACCATGTCTTGATGCGCTGGACCCGCTTGGCGCCGAGCGCCTCGAGGCGCCGCATCTCGGCTTCGACGTCGTCGGACTCGATGTCCAGATGCACACGGCTTGGATGGGATACCGCCTGAACCTCGAGGTGAAGCCGATCGTTCGGATCGACCAGCTGCAGGTACTTTCCTTCCTCTCCCGGGAGAGCGCGTATTTCCATCCCCAGCGCACCGCCCCAGAACGCCGCGGCCGACTCCAGATCGTCGGTCTCGCAGTCGATGATCAAACCCGCCAGTCTGCTCCTATGCATGGGTGACCTCCGGCTTGTGCACGTACGTTAACCTGCTCTGGGCGCCCTCATAGGTGCGCTCCGACCCAGTATGCTCCTCGACCGGGAGCTGCGTGCGCGAGCTCGTGTTCTTCAGCGTCGGGGCTTGAGCGGGCCAGCTGTCGATACGTTTGCAGGTCCGCGTCGTCGAAGAACGCGTACGAGCCGTTCTCGGCATCGCCGGCACCGGGGTTGGGGCCGAACGCGACCGTGTTACCGAGACCCGCGTAGAGGTGACGTTCGCCGAAGGTCTTCTTCAAAATCTGAAAAGCTGGTTCGCCTGTGCAGTGCGCCGGTGCGATCCAGTCGACTTTCCAAATGTCGTGCAGCGCTGCGGCGATGCGCTCAGTCTCGGTGTCTTTGGCTGGCAGTAGGTGCAGCCCGCCAATGATGAGATGGACCGGCTTCTTGATCTCCGCGCTCGCTGTCTCGACAATCTTCTCGATCGTGGGATGGCTGCACCCGACCACCAGCACCACCCCCTCGGGGGTATCGATGGCCAGAGAGATTTCCATCACGTCCAGGTCGACGCCCCACGGTCCCCTCAGCACGATCAGGTGGAAGCCTGGTGCCACCTCTGTCGTCTCGGACACCCACGTGAACTTGCCCTGTGGCCATGGGGTCCCGAAGTACAGCGTTTCAGGCGGCTTGCCGTCAAAGTAGCGCATCTCAGGAGGGAGCGATTCGCTGCGCCGGTAGAAGGTCCCCGGAAGGGATGAACCGAAGACTCCAAAGTTCTCCTTCGGTGCATAGATCGGCACATGCGGGTTGACACTCAACAGGTAGTTCAAGCCTCCCATGTGATCCCCGTGGCGATGAGACAGGATCACGAAGTCCAAGTGGGTGAGATCAACCTTTTTTGCGTTCACGTTATGCGCGAAGACTTCGTAGTTGTTGCCCGTGTCGAACAGGATACGCTTGCCCTGAGCTTCTATCAGCGCGGAGAATCCCCAATCTTTTCTCATCTGGGGATCTCGTCCGAAGGCATCGTAGAGGACGGTAGTTCGATTCGTATGGGCGTCGGGCCGAGAATTGCTGGCTTGCGACTCAGACTGCACACCACACGAAATCGCGCGACCACTCGTTGAAAGATTGGGTGAGAATATCGCGGCGGTGACTCTTCCGTCGGCCGGCTGCGCTGAT
>Ga0187893_10009166_pt1 | contig 15317 bp, 10 predicted proteins | sample MA1701074metaG_FD_139574 | JGI IMG/M metagenome (GOLD analysis project Ga0187893, IMG submission 139574) | White microbial mat communities from a basaltic lava cave in the Kipuka Kanohina Cave System on the Island of Hawaii, USA - MA170107-4 metaG ... | reverse complement strand
GGGGATCGTCGCGGTCGGCGGCGACCTTGAGCCCGAGACCCTCCTGACCGCGTACCGGTCGGGAATCTTCCCCTGGCCGGTCGAAGGCTATCCGCTGCTCTGGTTCTCGCCGGCGGAGCGCGGCATCCTCGATTTCGACCGGCTGCACGTCTCGCGCAGCCTGGCGCAAGCTCGCCGCAAGACAAAGCTTGAGTTCACCATCGACCGCGCGTTCGCGCAGGTGATCCGCGCCTGCGCGGCGGCGCCGCGCCCCCGGCAGCCCGGCACCTGGATCACGCCCGGCATCATTCGGGGCTATACGCGCCTGCGCAAGCTCGGCCACGCGCACAGCGTCGAGGCGTGGAACGGCGGCCGGCTCGTCGGCGGCCTCTACGGCATCGACGTCGACGGGGCGTTTTCGGCCGAAAGCATGTTCCACCGGGAGCCGGACGCCTCGAAACTGGCGCTGCTGCACCTTGTGGACCATCTGCGCGCGCGGGGGCTGGACTGGATCGACATCGAAGTGCTCAGCCCGCACATGGCGCGGCTGGGGGCGCGGGAGATTCCGCGGGAAGAGTTTTTGCGGCGCCTCGCCGCGACGCGCGCGAGCGGCCTGAAGCTCTACTGAGGCGTCCACGTCTGGGTGGGGGCGTCCCACAAGTAGAGAGGCATAAAGGCAGGCGTCTTGAGCATCCACTGGGTGCCCGGCGAGACTTCCTGCATGAGAAAGACCGTCCGCCCGTGGAGGCGCAGATGCCAAAGGTTGAAGTTGGAATCGTAATACCCGCCGGCGATGGGCGAGTCGCCGACGACATAGTTCCACGCGTCGGAATTCAAGTCCCACTCCATCCGCCAACGCGTATAGACGCCGCAGTGGAATGAGCTCACGGCGACCGACGGATTCGACATGACGAACGGCGCGCAGAGCTCTGTGTAGTGGACTCGGTGCATGAGCTCGTTCGCCTCGCTCGACGGGTTGAAGGCGCGGGTCGCCCACGACCGGTCGCCCTGGTGCGGATCCAGGCGGGACAGGTTGTCGTCGGCCAGGCTCGGCTCCGCGCCCGCCATTTCGGCCAGGTCGCCCGCGATCGACGACAGGAACTCGCGAAGGTGCTCCCCCAGTCGATAGTCGTAGCCGTACACCGTGTGAAGGTCGGTAACACCTTTTTCACCCACAGCCTCCAAGCCGACGTCCGACGTGCGCACGCTCAGCCGCGTGCCGCGGATCGCCGCCGTTCCCTGCGGCGTCGTCACCTTGAACTCCAGCTTTTCGTCGCGATTTTCGTCGGCGTCGACATGGACGCTCCCCACGTCGACCCGCAGCTCGCCCTTGAGCTCGTTCTTCTTCAGGAAGGCCTCGTTGATGACCGCGAAGGTGGACGCCCGCACGAGCACCTTGGTGCTCCTGCCGAACTGCAGCAGCGCCTTGGACTTGAGGCCGGTCTGCACCATAGCCCCCCTTGCGAGTTTCGATCCCGCCTTGACCGCCTCCCACTTGTGTTCCTTCCCAGGCAACTTGAACTCAACGCTTCCCGACACCTCGACGACCTCGACCTGGACCTCGTCCTGGGCGAGGGCGAACAGCGCAGCCGCGAACAGTGTCATTCTCTCACGAGTATAGCGAAATCGCGGTAAAGCCGGTTCATTTTCCCCGGACTGTATCGATGTGGAACCGCAGTGGCAGCCCGGCCTCGCCCACGATCCCGCCGGAGCCGCTGCCGAAGCGGTTCTGAACTCCCGGGGCGAAGTCATCGCCTCCAACTCCGCCTGGGAGAAGCTGGGGAGGGGCGGCGAGGCGCATGCGCGCGGCTTGAGGATGCTCCTGGAAGGTCGCGAAGAGACCCTGCGTTTCGATTTCGAATCCGGGGGCCGTCGGCTCCGGCTGAGGGCCCAGCGGCTGGGAGTGGGCGTTTCGTGCCTGGTGACGATTCATGTCGCGGACGTCACCGAAACGCTCGACGACGAGCGCCGGGCGCGCGAGAAGGTCCGCGCTTTGACCGAGCTGCTCGAGAGGATGCCGGACCCGGCCTACGTGACGGACGCCGGGGGTCGCTTTCTCTGGGCGAACGCGGCGGCCGTCACCCGTTTCGGCGAAAGGGCCGAAGTGCCGGCGGAGCTGGAGCGGAGGGTCCTGGAGTGGGGGGAGTCCTGCTCCTTTGAGCGCGAAGACTCGGGGCGACGCTTCCAGGTTCGATTGGAGCCGCGACGGTCCCCGGACGGTCGAGGGGCGATCGGCGTGTGGCGCGATCGCACGGAGCCGCTCCGGCTCCAGGAGGAGCTCGCCCAGGCGCGGCGGGCCGAGGCGCTCGGTCGCGTCGCGTGCGGCCTGTCGCGGGAGCTCGGCGGCCTGCTCACCGCGATCACGGGGTACGCCGAGATTGTCGCGAAGGGGCTTGAGGCCGGCCACCCCCGCGCCGGGGAGGTCCGCGAGATCGCGCGGGCGTCCGAACGCGCTTTTGCCCTGATCCGACGGCTCGCGAGGATGGAAAGGCCGATGCCGGCGGCGCCCGAACATTTCGACCTCAACGAGACGCTCGCCGAGGCCGCGCCGATGCTGCAGAGCCTGATCCGTCGCGACATGCGGATCCGGGTTCAGCGCCCGATCGAGAGCGCGTGGATCATCGCCGACCGCCCCCAGATGGAGCAGCTGATGACGAACTTTGCGCTGGCGGCGCGCGAAATTTCCGCGCCGAACGCGTCCGTATCGATCCGCTCGAGCCTCGTCCGCCTCGAGGATGATTTCGATTGCCGGCATCTCGACCTGCCGGCCGGGCCGTATGCCCAGCTGGAGCTTTCGGTCGATGGAGGCGCCCCGATGAATGTGCGAGCCCTTTCGCTCATTCTGGGACCGCTCGCGGCGGGATCACCCGGGCTTGGGATCGCCGGGGCCCAGCGCGCCGTCCAGGGGGCCGGCGGGCAGATTTCCATCGACGCCAAGACGTGCGGGACGACCCTGAGGATCTGGCTGCCGCTGGCCGAACCGCCCGCATTGACGGCGGCGCCTCGGGGGACGGAGAACATTCTGCTGGTGGAAGACGACGCGGAGATCCGGGGGATGCTCAAGCGCGTGCTGGAGGGGTGCGGGTATCGCGTGGTCGAGGCGGCGAGCGCGGAAGCCGCCCTGGAGTTTGAAAACCGCTTCGACCTGCTGCTGACCGAGGCGATCCTTCCCGGCATGAACGGCGGTCAGCTCGCCCGACGCCTCCAGCGCGCCCGCCCCGGGCTGAGAGTGGTGTACATTTCAGGCCACTCGCCGTCGAGCGTGATCCGGCACGGCATACCGACCGGCGACGATCGACTCCTGTGCAGGCCGTTCAAGCCCGACGCGCTGCTTTCGTGCGTCCGCGTGGCGCTTTCGTGAGCCGCGGTCAGCCCTCGACCGGCTCGATGACGGCCGACATCGAGCCCGCGCACGCGGGGATGCGCCAGTCCTTGCCGTAGCCGTGGATGCGGTCGCGGTGGAATTCGGCCCGCTCCAGCGACCCGGTCCACACGATCACCCGGCCCGACGTGTCGACTTCGCGCGCCATTTTGAAGGCCTTTTCGGTACCGTACCCGAAGAGCTTGCCAAGCATCTCGACGACATACTCGTAGGTGTGATGCTGGTCGTCGAGCAGCACGACGTTGTAGGGCGGCTCCAGCTGGGTGTCCTCGACAACCTCGGGCTCGACGACGGTGGTCGGCATGGCCTCCGCCAACCATGGTAGCCGTCGACGTGCGGTCAAGCCAGGTCGAAAACGAGGAGTTCCGCCGGCTCCCTCCCCGCGAGCTCGAGTCGCCGCTCGTCGCCCGCCGCGGCCCCGTCGCCCGCAGAGAGCGCCCGCCCGTTGAGCTCGATCATGCCGTTCGCGATCTGGACCCACGCGTGCCTCCCTTTCGCGAGCTCGTGCCGGACGCGCTGCTTCGGGTCGAGGATCGCCGAAAAAATACGCGCGTCCTGATGGATTGTCAGCGAGCCACCGGCGCCATCCGGCGAGGCCATCAGCTGAAGCTCCCCGCGGCGCATTTCGGTTTCGAAGCGCTTTTGCTCGTAGCCGGGAGGCCCCCCATTCCTGGCCGGCAGGATCCAGATCTGCAGAAAGCGCACCGGTTCCGTTCTAGACGGGTTGAATTCGCTGTGGACGACGCCGGTTCCCGCGCTCATGCGCTGGACTTCGCCCGGCCGGATGATCGAGCCGTTGCCCAGGCTGTCCCGATGTTGCAGGGCCCCCTCCAGGACGTAAGTGACGATTTCCATGTCCTGGTGGGAGTGGGCCCCGAAGCCCTGGCCGGGTTGAACTCGATCCTCGTTGAGGACCCGCAGGGTGCGGAAGCCCATGTGCTTAGGGTCGTGATAGTCCGCGAAAGAAAACGTGTGATGCGTGTCGAGCCATCCATGGTTCGCATGGCCTCGCTCCCCGGCGGGTCGGATCGTGATCATTTTGGAACAGTCATGCCTGGCACAAATGATCCAAAAGTCGGCGCCATGACTCCCGCTCGCGCTCGGGCCGCACCAGCTCGGCCCTGGCCGCGCAGGCGGCCTCCAGCGCCCGAAAAAAGGCCGGCTCGCTCTCGGCGCGGCGGATCAGCCCACCCAGGGACCGCGCGTCCCCCACTTCGAAATAGCCCGGAAATTCCTCGCCCAGCGTCCCCATCAGCCCCGGAATCCGCGTCGCCACCACCGGCACCCCCGCCGCCAGAGCCTCGCACAGCACGTTCGAGCTTCCCTCCATCCTGGAGGTCAGCGCCACGAGATCTCAGCCGGCCAAAAACTCCAACGAATCGGCGTGCGACCGCTCCCCCAGCCAGCGAAATCGGGGATTCCGCTTCCCCTCCGCGCGCGCGTCGCGCTCCATCTCCGGCGTCATCGCCCGCCCCAGCGCGTGGACCTCGACCCGCGAATCAGCGGGCAGCCCCCGCGCCGCCTCCGCCGCCAGAAGCGGATCCTTGAGCGGCCGCAGATGCCCGATCGCGCACACGCGAAATTTCCCGTCGCGCCGGTCCCGCCGCCGCGGCACGTTGCCCGCCGACTGATAGATCACCACGACCTTCCCGCGAAGGCGCTCCGGCACCGCCTCCACCGCCTTGGCCTGCAGCGCCACGAGCCGCGTGGCCATCTCCATCGACGCCACGACCTCGGGCTTGTCGGCGATATCGCGATAAATGTCGGTCCCCGTGAGCGCCACCACGACCGGGCGCCGCGGCCGCTCCGTCCGCCAGCGCTGGATTGCGGCATGACTGTAGTAGGCATGCATCGCCACGAGCGCCTCCGCGTCCTGTGCTTCGAAATCGGTCCCGGTCTGGACCTCGTGTCCCAGGCCGCGCAGGATGTCGGCCCAGCGAAGCATCGTGATGTCGTTGCCGGTGCGCGGACCGGCCGTGCTTGGCTTGACAATCAGGATTCTCATGCGAGCTCGCAGGTGCGAAAGCCGGCCCACACGTCCCGGCGGTCAGGGGTGTAAAAGTTGCGCCACGAGTTTCGGATCAGCCGACCGCGGCTACACCAGCATCCTCCGCGCAACACCTTGTGATCGCCGAACCACGGCTGCGAGTACTCGCGATAAGGATCGGGCGAAAACCCGGGGAACGGACCGAAATCATCCCGCACCCACTCCCACACGTTTCCCATCATCTGCCGGACCCCCTCGGGCGTGTCTCCGGCGGGGAGCGCGTCCACCTCGACGCATCCCATCGCGAAACCGTCGAGGTTGGCCCGCGTTCCGTCGGGCGCGGCATCGCCCCACGGGTAGGTCCGCTTTTCGAGACCGCCGGCGGCCAGCTCCCATTCGGCCTCGGTAGGGAGCCGGCGCTTCGCCCAGCGACAGTAGGCCTCGGCCTCGAACCAATTCACGTGAATGACCGGCAGCCGGTCGCGCAGCGGCTCCCAGCGATCGAAACTGCGCACTTCCCACCCTCGCCCGGCGCTCCGCCAGTAAACCGGGTTTTTCGCCCCCTCTTTTTCGCGCCACGCCAGGCCGGCTTCGCTCCAGAGCTCGCGCCGCTCATAGCCGCGATCCTCGATAAACGCCGCGAACTCTCCGCACGTCGTGGCGGCCCGGGCGATCCGAAACGGCCTCACCTCGACCGGGTGCGCCCACTTTTCGTTGTCGAAGACGAATTCCATCGTCGGCGTTCCCCCCAGGAGCAGCGTCCCGCCGCGGATCGAGGCGTCGCCCGAGACCCGGCCGCCCGGCGACGGAGATGGCGCGGCCCGTTCGAAAGTCGGCGCGGGATAATTCAGCGTCTGCCGCGTGTAGGAGAACGCCTCGTCGTGCATGTCCTCGTGGAAGAGCACGAGCAGGTGAAAGTACAGGGATCGCCGGTCGAGTTCCCCTTTCGAAAGCGCGTCGACGGTCCGGTCGAGGACGTCCTGCATGTAGCGCAGCGTCTTGTCGCGGGGATAGAGGGGCAGGTCCCAGCGCGTATCATGCGGGACCGCGGTCGAATCGTACAGCGTATCGATCCCCGCGTGGAGCGGTTCGCGACGTCGCAGGTGCCGGTGGACCCAGCGCTCCTGGAACCACGCCACGTGCGCGATCTCCCAGCGGAGCGGATTGACGATCCGCAGCCTGGGGCCCATCAACTGCTCGTCGCTGAGGTCGCTCACGACGGCCAGCGTGCGCGCGCGCGCGTCCTGCAGCGATCGGATCAGGTCGACCGCCTCCACGCGCCTATTTTTGCACCCGGAATTCGATATTGTCGATGAAAACGGTGACGCCGGAGGGAACCAGGATGCCGACGTAGGCAAAGGGGTTGGTTTCGCCCGTCCGGATGCCCGAGGCGGGAACTTTGAACTCCCCGATCCCTCGCTCCACCCTCTGAAGCCCGGCCTGGGGGGCGGACACCGGCGGCGACGTGTAATAGTTGGAAGGCGAGCCCAGGGACTCTTGTCCCTTCACCCCGAGCAGGACCTGAACGCTCGCATTTGGTCTATCCGCCGAGATTCTCAGGGCGAGGATCTTGGCTTCCGGGACGATCTTGGCCGGGACGTAGAAGATGGTTCCATTCGGCGACGTAGAGCCGACCAGGCGCAGGCACTTGTCCGACGGTTCGGACTGATTGACGTAAATCTGCGAAATCTCCCCGGGTTTTCCCGACGTCCCAAGGTCGTTTTTCTTCCAGTCGTCGATCGACCCGTTCATGTCCATTCGGGTCAACCCCGCCACCGATTCGTCGAACCACCTCCAGACCTCCTGCTTCTTGGCGTCGGACAGCAGATCGCCCGCCATGTACTTGGTCCAGAGCTGTCGTCCGACATCGTAGGCCTCCGCCCAATTCTTGCCGTTCCGCGCGGCGCGCAGCTGGCCGTACAAGTCGATGACTTCGACTTTTTCAAGGTCCTTTCGAAGTTCGAGGATGCCACTCCGGTTTGAATCCACGAATTTGGTTCCTCGGAACTTGCCGTCCAAGAGGTCGGATACGGCCAGGTGCGCCTCGCGGTACTTTTTATTCTTGTAGTACGCTTCGGCCTCTTTCAGCCGGATCCTGGCATCCTCCTCCGTCTTTCCCGACAGCGCGGTCGACGCGTCATTTTCGATCCCGTCGAGCTTGCCGGCGTTCTCCTTGAGGACCAACGACGAAGCGTGATCGCTCCTCAGAAGAACCAGCTTATCCCGCACTTCGACCCACTCCTGTTTGGCGTTGTTCGCCAGAATCTCCTTGTACAGGGCCTCGGCGGGGGGCTCGGTCTTGGAGCGGACCTCCCACTCGCGGACATCGCTCTCGCGCTTCCGCCAGGCGTCCGTGCTCATGTGGCGCATCAGGTGCGAGATCGCCCTCTCCAGCTCCTCCCACTTTTTGCGCTTGAAAAGACTTTCGGCCTCATAGATTTCGACCTCCGCTTCCGCCTCGGGCCCGCCGCGATTTGCCAGCGCCTTCAGCAGTGCCTGTCCTTCCCGGTGAGTCCTCGTCCCGGTGTATTGCTCGTTGTATTTGCGCAGACCCGATTCCAGCATCGACCAACGCTGTTCCGCCTCCAGCTTCTGCAACTGCTGAAGATCCACGGCCGCGCCATGCTCCCTCCCGCACTCTTTCGCTCGCTCGACCCATTCGGGCTTTTCTCGCTCGTACGGCCCGACCGCGATGTCCGCCAGCGTCTCGTAGGCGCTCTTCGCCGTCGACCACTCCGCGCGCCGATACGCGCCCTCGGCGGATCGCCGGCTCTCCTCGATCGACTTGTCGAGCGCCGCGATCCGTTCGCGACAGCGGGTGATCGCGTCGCCGATCGCGGTCTGCGCCGATTGGTAGACCTTCGTGTCGGCGTACCCTTCGGCCATGCGCTTGTAGCGCTCCAGGGCGTTCCACCAGTCATCCTTTTCGAAGAGAGCCTTGGCCGCATCCAGCAGGCTGGCCGCCCCGGTCTCCTTGGCCTCGTCGATTCCAGGAGCCGGCGGCGGCGGGTCCGGACCATCGGGCCCACCCCCCGCCGACGGGGTCCGAGGGATCAGGTTCGACAGGATCGAGGGCACGACGGCGAGCCCCACGAGCAGCAGCGCCACGAGCCCCAGCGAAATCCCGACCGCCCCGGCGTGGGCCTTGAGGAACCGGAGTCCCTGGCGCGCGCGCTCCCCGACCGAATGCGTGATGTCCGCGCCGCCCAGAAACAGGTCGAGCTCGTCCGCCAGCGCCAGCGCCGACGGCGTGCGCCGCGAAGGGTCCTTTTCGAGCGCCCGCAGCGTGATCACGTCGAGCGCCTTGGGGACGCGGTACGGCGAAATCGTGCTCGGCGGCACGGGATCGCTGTGGACCACGTTGTAGGTGACCGTCGCCAGGTTTTCGCCGCCGAAGGGGAGCTGCCGCGCGATGAGCTCGTAGAGGATCACCCCGAGCGAGTAGACGTCCGTGCGCCGGTCCACGATATCCTTCTTCCCCTGGATCTGCTCGGGCGACATGTAGAACGGCGTGCCGACGATTTCGCTCGTCAAGGTGAGCGACTCGTCCTCCAGGATCCGCGCGATTCCGAAATCCGCGATCTTGGGGACGCCGCGCGGCGTGATGATGACGTTCGAAGGTTTCACGTCGCGGTGGATGATGCCCTGCTCGTGGATGGCGTGAAGCACGCGGGCGAGGGCGCGGACGATCGACGCGGCCTCCGCGGGCGAGCAGCGGCGCTTCTGCTGGAGGATGTCCTCGACGGTGTCGCCGGGGATGTACTCCATGACGTAGTAGCGCGCCGCGTTTCGCACGCCGCCTTCGATGAAGCGCACGACGTTGGGGTGGCGGATGCGCGCGAGGACGCTGATCTCCCGGTCGAAGCGGGCGATCGCGCGCTCGGTCCACAACGGCGACGGCGGCAGCACCTTGATGGCGACCCGGTTCCTGGTGCCGGTTTCCACGCCGAGGTAGACGTAGGACATGCCGCCGCGCGCGATGAGCTTGAGGATGGTGTAGCGGCCGACCTGGTCGCCCTCGGACCAGAGGTAGGGGTCGCGAAAGCCGGGCTCGTTCGGCGTCTGCAGCGGCTCGACGCTTTCGATAAAGCCGATGGTGTCGCCGAACTGGACGGGTTTGGGGTCTGAGCTTCCGTCGGGCTCCGGCTTCCTGGGCTCGCTGGGTTTCGTCATCGGTCGCCAATCCCCATCATACTCAACGACGACGGGATGCAGAAAGTGCACCGGGTGCAGGGATTTCATGCCGGAGCGCCGAAATTTCGACCCCCGCCCGCGATTGGAGCCTCCTCATCCTGGTACGGACGTTGCTCTTCCTCCGACGTCCGATCGCTGACCTCTGACCGCTGAATTCTGTTTTCGGGTTACCCACGCACGCCGACCGCAGCTCGGCCGCCGTGGCCGGGTTGCGGTCTTTCTGTTTCGGGGGGTGGGACAGAACTCTTAAAGAGTTCTGTTCCACCCCGCGATCCCGTCCAGAACGAACTGGACCGCGATCGTTGCCAGCACCAGAGCCATCAGCCGGCTCATCACGTTGATTCCCGTCTTGCCCAGCACCCGATGAAAGCCGCTTGAAAGCCGCAAGCTGACGTAGGTCGCCAACCCAGCAACGACGATTGCGACAATGACCGGAATCGCGTCCAGCCAGGTCGGCGCCTGATCCACCAGCACCATCACCGTCGAAATCGCGCCCGGCCCGGCCAGCATGGGGATCGCCAGCGGCGTGATCGCCACGTCCGGCTTGTCGACGCCCTCCTGCACCTCCTCCGCCCGCTCGCGCGACGGCCGCTTCGCGAGCAGCATCTCGATCGCCGACAGCCCCAGGATGATCCCGCCCGCGATCCGGAACGCCGGAAGCGTCACGCCGAACACCTTGAAGATCAGCCCCCCGACCGACGCGAACAGGATCAGGATCGCGACGCAGGCGAACGAGGCCTTGAGCGCCATCGCGCGTCGCTTCTCCGGCGGATCCGCCGCCGTCATCGTGAGGAACGCCGGAATCGCGGCGAGCGGATCGATGATGAAGAAAATCGAGATGATCGGAATGACCCAGATCTCGAGGATGCGCTCCATGGCCCGCCCTGATAGCATACCCATTCGATGCCCCTGAGCGAGTTTCAGGCTCCCGTGCGAAACTGGTTCGAGCGGCGCCTGGGATCGCCCACCGAACCCCAGCGCCGGGGCTGGCCCGCGATCCGCGCGGGCAAGCACGTCCTCATCGCCGCCCCGACCGGCTCGGGCAAGACCCTGGCCGCGTTCCTCTCGGCGATCGACGGCCTCTTCGCGGTCGGCCCGTACCTTCCCGACGAAACCCGCGTGCTCTACGTTTCGCCCCTCAAAGCCCTCTCGAACGACATCCAGAAGAACCTCCAGGGACCGCTCGCCGAAATCCGCGAGGCCAGCCCGTTCCTCCCCGAAGTGCGCGTGCTCGTCCGCACCGGCGACACCTCCCAGCGCGAACGCGCGTCGATGAAGCGCCGCCCGCCGCACATCCTCGTCACGACGCCCGAATCGCTCTACATTCTCCTCACGAGCGCGAGCGGCCGCGCCATGCTCCGCACCGTGCGCACGGTCATCGTCGACGAAATCCACGCGCTCGCCCGCGACAAGCGCGGCTCGCACCTGGCGCTGTCGCTGGAGCGGCTCGATGCGCTGGCCGGGCCCGCGCAGCGGATCGGCCTCTCGGCTACGCAAAAGCCGATCGAGGAGACCGCGCGGCTCCTGGGCGGCGTCGGCCGGGACGTCGAAATCATCGATGCCGGCCATCTTCGAAATCTCGACCTCGCCATCGAGCTTCCGAAATCCCCGCTGGCGGCCGTCTGCTCGCACGAGACCTGGGACGAGATCTACGACCGCATGGTCGAGCTCATCCGCGCCCACCGCACGACGCTCCTCTTCGTCAACACGCGCAAGCTCGCCGAGCGGATCGCGGCGCGCCTGACCGGCAAGCTCGGCGCCGACGTCGTGTCGTGCCACCACGGCAGCCTGTCGAAGGAGCGGCGCCTGGACGCCGAGCAGCGGCTCAAAGCGGGGGCGCTGCGCGCGCTCGTGGCGACCGCATCGCTGGAGCTGGGCATCGACATCGGCGACGTGGACCTCGCGATCCAGGTCGGCAGCGCCCGCTCGATCGCCACGTTCCTGCAGCGCGTCGGCCGCGCGGGCCACGGCGTCGCGCGCACCCCGAAGGGGCGGCTCTTCCCGCTCACGCTCGACGAACTCGTCGAGGCGACGGCGCTCCTGCGCGCAGTCGGGCGCGGCGAGCTCGACCGCACGCGCCAGCCGGCGGCGCCGCTCGACATCCTCGCCCAGCAAGCGGTCGCCGCCTGCGTGGCCGAGCCGTGGGACGAGACCGCCCTCTTCGAGGCCTTCGGGCGCGCGTGGCCGTACCGCGATCTCGCGCGGGCGGATTTCGACACCGTGGCGCGCCTGCACACCGAGGGGCGGCACGCCCTGCTGCATCGGGACGGCGTGAACGGACGCCTGATGGCGACTCGCCGCGCCCGGATTCCGGCTATCACCTCGGGCGGCGCCATCCCGGACAACGCCGACTATGACGTCATGCTGCATCCGGACGGCACGCGCGTCGGCAGCGTCAACGAGGATTTCGCGATCGAGTCGAACGTCGGCGACGTTTTCCAGCTCGGCAACACGTCGTGGAGGATCCGAAAAGTCGAGCGCGGCACGGTCTTCGTCGAGGACGCGAAAGGCCAGCCGCCGACGCTGCCGTTCTGGCTGGGCGAGGCGCCCGGCCGCACCCCCGAGCTGTCGGCCGAGGTCGGGGCGGTCCGCGAAGCCCCCGACGGCGACGCGCAGCTTCGCGAGTACATTGCCGAAGGCAAGCGCCTGTTGGGCGCGGTGCCCACGCAAAAGCGCGTGATCGCCGAGCGATTTTTCGACGAATCGGGCGGGATGCAGCTTGTGATCCACGCGCCGTTCGGCGGCCGGATCAATCGCGCGTGGGGGCTCGCGCTGCGCAAGCGCTTCTGCCGAGGGTTCGGTTTCGAGCTTCAGGCCGCGGCGAACGAGGAGGCGATCCTGCTGTCGCTCGGCCCCCAGCACAGCTTCCCGCTCGAAGAGGTTTTCGATTACCTGCACCCGAACACCGCGCGCGAAGTGCTCGTCCAGGCGCTGCTGGCGGCGCCGATGTTCCAGACCCGCTGGCGCTGGAACGCGATTCGGGCGCTGCGCGTCGAGCGTTTTCGCAACGGCAAGAAGGTCCCGGCGGGGCTGCTCCGCATGCGCTCGGACGACGAGCTCGTGGCGGCGTTTCCCCAGGCGGCCGCCTGTTTCGAAACGCTGCCGCCGGGCGACCTCAAGGTCCCCCTGGACCACCCGCTCGTGCGGCAGACGATCGAGGATTGCCTGAACGAAGCGATGGACGTCGAGGGGCTGCTCGCGGTGCTTCGCGGACTGCGGGACGGTTCGATCGAGCGCGTTGCGGTCGACACCCCCGAGCCGTCGGTATTCGCGCACGGGATTCTCGCGGCGCAGCCCTACGCGTTCCTCGACGACGCCCCGCTGGAGGAGCGGCGCACGCAGGCGGTGCTGACGCGGCGCGGGCTGGACCCGAAGGTCGCGGACGGGCTGGGGGCGCTCGACCCCGACGCGATCCGCCGCGTGCGCGAGGAGGCCTGGCCGCAGCCGGAGAACGCCGAGGAGGTCCACGAGGCGCTGCTGTGGATGGGCTGCGCGTCCGTCGACGAGGCGCTGCCCTGGCAGCCGTGGCTCAACGACCTTCGCGCGGCGGGCCGCGTCGCGCTCGAAGAGGGCCGGTGGTTCGCGGCCGAGGCGCCGCGCGATCCGGTCTCGATCATGCGCGGCCGGCTGGAGGCGCTCGGGCCAATCGTGAGCGACGACCCATCGCTGCCGGAGCTGGAGCGCCGGGGGCTCGCGCTGCGGTGCCGCTTCGAGGGCAAGGACGGCTGGTGCGACCGGCGCCTGCTCGCTCGGATCCACCGATACACGATCGAGCGCCTGCGCCGCGAGATCGAGCCGGTGAGCGCGACCGAGTTCCTGCGCTTCCTCGCCTGCTGGCAGCACGCCGACGCGGGGCATCGGCTCGAAGGGCCGCGCGGCACGGCGGAGGTGGTGCGGCAGCTCGCGGGTTTCGAAGTGCCGGCGGCCGAGTGGGAGTCGAGCGTCCTTCGCGCGCGCGTGAGCGGATACAAGCCCGAGTGGCTCGACCAGCTCACGCTGTCGGGCGAGTTCGTGTGGGGGCGGCTCTGGAGCTCCGGGGCATCGCCGATCCGCACGACGCCGATCTGCCTGGTCCCGCGCGAGGAGCTCGACGAGTGGATGGGACTGACGTTTCCCCCCGAGCCGGACGGCTTTTCAGGCTATGCCCATCTGATCTACGACGCGCTCGTTTCACGGGGCGCGATGTTCCCGCGGGAGATCGAGCGCGAGACGCGGCTGCTGCCGTCGCATCTCGAAATGGGGCTGGCCGAGCTGATTTCGCGTGGGCTGTTGACCGGCGATTCGTGGGCGTCACTGCGCCAGCTGATCGTGGCCCCTTCGAAGCGGGCGCGCCGCGCGGCGTTCGTGGGGCGGCTGACGCTCTTCCGTCGCGCGCCGGCCGCGCCGCGCACGGATCCCGAGTTCGTGGCGCAGCGGCTGCTTCGCCGCACGGGCGTCGTCTTCAAGCGCACGATCGCGCGCGAAAAGGCGCCGGTGGCGTGGCGCGACCTGGTGCGCGCCTACCGGGCGATGGAGCTTCGCGGGGACGTACGCGGCGGCCGGTTCGTGGCCGGGTTCACGGGGGAGCAGTTCGCGCTGCCCGAGGCGGTGGAGCTGCTGCGCGCGGTTCGCAAGCGCGGCGGCGAGCTCGCGCCGCTGACCGTGTCGGCGGCGGACCCGCTCAACTTCCGCGGGATTCTGACGCCGGACGAGCGGGTGTCCCCGCTGGAGCGCAAGCGGGTCGGCGTCTGATCTTTTTCGAAGTCGAAACGTGGCGCCGCACGCGCTCCAACACGGCGTCTTCGTAGTCCTCCAAGGACGGGCCCCGTCGCGAATCGACGACGTTTCCTGTCGATAGAACGACCAGGCATCGCGCGGTGGGATAGAAGAACGAATTCCACTGGGACTCGCCCTTTCCGATGCGGTAGGTGCCGGAGGCCCTGCGTTCGTCGCGCCGGTGGATTTCAAGCGTTCCTCCGATTCGGCCCAAGGCCTGGCCCAGCGATCGCCGGAACGAGTCGATGTCCTTGGTCACGTCCACCCGCGCAAAGCAGCCGATCCGCCCAGAGAGGCATTGAATCGTTTCGCCGGTCTCTGAAGCTTCCAGTCTTGCGGATAGTGGATCGTGAAGCGTTCCTTGGGATCGAGGTAGGCAACCCAGGTATTATCGTGACCAGCCTGGCGCGATTTTTTTTGCGGGCGCCCGCCCCCGGCGGTACAAATCTTCCCGCGCGACGTCGACGATGATCCGCACCTACGTGACGAACCTCGGGCGCTTTTCGCCCTCCGCCCGCGCGTATCTGCTGGCCCTGCTTTTTCAGTACATGGGCCAGACCTTGGTTTGGGTGCTGCGCAACCTGTTCCTGAAAAAGGCGGGCTTTGAAGGGAGCTTCATCGGCACGACGCTCTCCGTCTCATCGGTCGGCGCGGCGCTGTCGATCCTCCTGCTCGCCGGCCCGATGGATCGCCGCCGGCTCAAGCCGTTCATGGCGGCGGGGTCGCTGCTCATTTCGGCCGGCCTTTTCGGCGTCGCGCTCTGGCCCCAGCATGCGCCGGTGCTCGCCTTCAGTTTCGTCTCGGGCGCCGGCCTGGGACTCGCCCAGATGTGCATGCCGCTCTTTTTCGTCCGAAACTCGGGGCTCGAGGAGCGGCCGTACCTCTTCGGCGTCGGCCAGGCGCTCCAGCCGCTGGCGGGCGTCATGACGACGCTCGGCATGAAGGGAGGCGCGATCGCGTGGGGCGAAACTTTCGAAGCGGTTCGAAACATGATGCTGATCGGCGGCGCGATGCCGCTCG
>Ga0187893_10009165_pt1 | contig 15321 bp, 7 predicted proteins | sample MA1701074metaG_FD_139574 | JGI IMG/M metagenome (GOLD analysis project Ga0187893, IMG submission 139574) | White microbial mat communities from a basaltic lava cave in the Kipuka Kanohina Cave System on the Island of Hawaii, USA - MA170107-4 metaG ... | reverse complement strand
GCGGTCGAAGGCGATCAGCATTTCCTGATCCTCGAATACATGCCCGGTTACCAGCATCGCGGACGCCGCATCTCGAACATCGCCGATATGATCGCTTTTGAAACCGGGCCGATTCCGCACAAACGCGCCTTGAAGCTTTTCGCCCAGGCTCTGGACGCAATGCAGTACGCGCACAATTTCAGCTACCGTTGGGAAGGCGAAGAGCGCGTGGGCATCGTCCACCGCGACATCAAGCCGGCGAACCTGCTGCTGTTGGATCCCGATACGGTCAAGGTCAGCGATTTCGGCATCGTCAAAGTTCAACAGCGCGCTCCCGGCGCGACGCAAAAGCTCACGCCGGGCACGAGCGCCTACATGGCGCCCGAAGCGATCCTGGGGCCGCAGCAATTCGGGCTGGCGGAACTCGACGCGCGTTCGGACATCTACAGCCTGGGCATTACGCTTTATGAGATGCTGGCCGGGCGCATTCCCTTTTCGCCCGACCCTGACGTCAATCCGGACGTTTCGCTGCGCCGCAAACAGGTGACAGAACTTCCGCCGCCGCCGTCGGCTTATTATCCGGGCATTCCTTCACACCTCGATCAACTGGTGCTGCGCGCATTGGCCAAACGGCCCGAGCAACGTTACCAATCCGCGGATGAATTCAAACAGGCAATCCTGGCTCTCGACTCTCAACTCGAGTTGGGACTGGACGAGAACGCGCCGACCACCCTGCTCGGTACCAACTCATTCGCAGCCTCGACGGCCGGAGTCATATCTCCGACCACCGCTTCGCCCGCATCCGCTTCGACCAATTCGCGGATGCCTTACTACGCTCCGCCGACCAACATCTCCGGGACGCCGCCGATGACCAGCGAAACCATCTCGCCGCGAAAAGGTTCGTCGAAGATGGTGTGGCTGCTCGGCGCAATTATCCTGGTTATGGCGGCGGCTGGGGGGTGGGTCTTCCTGAAAAACAGCGACAACGCGCAGGCGAATGTTGGAGCCGGAAATACAAATCCGGTTTCGCCCGTTCCCGAAGGAATGGTTCTGATACCCGAAGGAAGCTTCATGATGGGGCGCGATCTGACCGAAGCGGAGAAGAACTACGAGATCGGCGAGTTGGGCCGTAAGATCAAAGTTTTCGCCTATGATTACCCTGCGCACGAAACGTCGGTGAATGCCTTCTACCTGGACAAAACGGAGGTCTCGAATCGAGAGTACGCCGAATTCGTTCAGGCCGCCGGGCAAGCGCCGCCTGACGGCTGGAAGGGTAATCTTCAACCTCCGGAAAACGCCGAGAACATTCCTGTGACCCACGTCTCCTACCAAAACGCGATTGATTATTGCGCCTGGCGTTCCCAGCGACGGCAAGACGGGCTAAGTTACCGCCTGCCAACCGAAGCTGAGTGGGAGTATGCGGCGCGAGGTCAAAACGCGGGCAGGCCGAATGGCAAGATGAACCTTTTCCCGTGGGGCGAGGAATGGATCGCGAGCCGCGCAAACACCAAAGAATCGAGGCTCGAAAATCCACAAAACGTCACGGCCAATCCCAGCGGAGCCTCGCCATTCGGCGTGTTCAACATGGCCGGAAATGTGTTCGAATGGACCGCGACTGATTTCAATCATTACCCCGGCAGTGATCGACAAACGCCGCGCGAGGAAGGCTATCAGGGCACGTATCAAGTGGTGCGCGGGGGTTCGTTCGACTACACGAAAGAATATGCGATGACGACGACGCGCGTGTGGGCCAGGCCGACCAACAAAGGACCGCGGCTCGGATTCCGATGCGCGGCGGATGTCAAATATTAATGCTCATAATTTTAATCTGAGCACGAGCATTACGAACGCTGCCATAAGCCCGGCGAAGAGCCACCAGAAAGCTTTGCTAAGGTCGCCCTGTTTTCCCCGAAGCAACTGCGCGTTTTGCTCGCGAATATCGGTGGGCGAGTTGAGATTTACTTCTAAAAGCTCAGTCATCATTACACGCAGACACTGGTAAAGCGCAATCATCCAGCACAACAGCGGGGCAACGAAGAACCACTTTTTCACCAACGTCGTCTCTTCCGGGATGAACTTCGCAAAGCCGAGGATGCCGAGATAGATGCCTTGCAACGCGCTCAATCCGGTCATCATTGCGCCGGCGGCGCTTCGCACATTAGTCAACGACTCAGTGAGCATCTTGCGCCCCTGTTCAAGCCAAAAATTATCGTCAGGCTCAGAAGGCGGGCTTTGGTAAATCATCTGACTCGCTTCGATTTCTGTCTTTCGGTTATCTTCGGTTGGAGGCATAGTGGCTCCGTTGTGAATTGACTCCGGTCGCGCTCACGATCTGCCACGCAAATCTTCGATCATCTCGCGGGTGATGATAACTTTTCCATCTGTGCAGGACTGACAGGGCAACACTATTCGCTTCGGCAGTTCTTGCGAAATGCCAGGATCAACAGAACGAGGGATGTATGTTTTTTGTAAGGCTTTGTCCAGATCAACCTCATTGACGCAACGATCCGGCCCGTTGCAACTGATTTGAATAATTTCCGCCATGGTCTTCCTCCCTCGCGTGTTTATGAAGGGATTGTGAATCGGAAAGGCATAAGATCGAGCTATTTCATCCAATCTGGCACATCTCCGTTAGTAGCCCGTAACCAGGCAGCATCGAAATTCTCCTCACCCCACTCGGAACGAAGGCGTTTAAGATCAACCGCCGCGTTTTTCGCGTAGGGTGAGGGTTCTATTTTCACGTCAGGCGAAGGCTGATTTAGAAAAGATTGAAAGGCAGTTAAGATCATCTCGAACGCTTCCGCATATCGGCCAAGATTCATAAGAAGCTGGCCCAGACTGCCTTGCTCCACGGCTATACCAGTGCGATTGCCCAATTTTTCATGGATTTCCAACGCCTGCCGAAACTGAGACACTGCCTGATTGTGGTCGCCACGAATTTGGTAAATGACTCCAATTTGATGCAGCGACCTGGCTATATTCGCCCGCTGGCCGGTCTCCGAGTAGGTTTTCAGGGCTTGCTCATAACAAAGCAGCGCTTGATCGTATTCTTTGCGCCACTGGTGAACTCTGCCGATATGAAATTGCGAACTAGCCACTCCTGCGCGGTCGCCGATTTTCTCTTCAATTGAGAGCGATTGTTGGAAGTATTCCAACGAGGTCTCGTAATCGTCCTGAGCTTGGTAAAGCAGTCCCAAGCTGTGCAGGACTGCGGCAAGGTTCGGATCGTCGTCTAGCTGATCGAAGACGCCGAACGCCTGCCGATAATAAGCCAGAGCCTCCTCGTGCTTGCCACGCTCGTGATAAACACTGCCTATTTGATGCAATGTAACTGCCACACCAGACCTGTCGCCGAGCTTTTCTTTGATCTCACGAGATTCTTCATAATACATTATCGCGCCTAATAGATTGCCGCGGCTTTCATAAAGCGAACCCAGGCTGTGCAAAACAGCGCCCATCTTCGAGTCATCTCCGACCTCTTCAAATACCTTGAATGCCCGGCCATAGTAAGTGGCCGCCGTTTCGAGATCGCCTCGTTCTTTATGGATTAATGCCAGGTTGTGCAGTAAAGACGCGATCCCTTTGCGGTCGCCAAGTTCTTCCCTGATGCCGAGCGCTTTCTCGAAGTAATCAACCGATGTTTTGTATTCACCGCGACGACTAAAAAGTACGCCAAGCTGGTTCAGAGAATTGGCCGCGCCGACCTGATCGCCGAGTTCTTCCGCAATCGCCAGAGACTTCAGGCTGTAATACTCTGCCTCTTCATAATCCCCACGATCTTGCAAAAGCATACTAAGGTTATGGCTAATGATACCAACGCCGGCTCGATCTACCTTACCCAATAGCCGCTTATATCTGCCAAACAACTCAAATCCCAGTCCCCAGCGATCCAGGAGATCGTGGTTGGCAGCCAAAAGCCCACCGGCATTTTCATAATCTCCGGCTTCAATCAATAACTCAAAAGCTTTCATCTCAGCTTCCACCGCTTGCCGGTCTTTCTCGTCGGGATTGAGCAATTTGGTCAGGTTAGTGTAAAAGGCCGCGGCGTCGAGCAAACAGTCGCGCCAGGTTTCATCCGTTTGCTGATCGCGGCAATAGTCGCGCACCAGCTTGGGAATTGCCCCTTTGCGGCGATCCGGGGTTATTACCAGTAACCCATACCTCTCCAATTCAGCGGTAACTTGATCCGCATCACTGGCTCGACGCTTCTCCGGAATGATGTCTTCGATCGCCTTCAATCGCTCCGCCTCGTCCAACCTCTCCCACCCTTCAGGCAAAGTCCCTGGCTCAAACTTGCTTAACACCTCGGCTGCGTACAAAACCTTTTCTCCGATAACCCATTCTAATGCCTTGCGCGGCGTCGGTTCGCGGAATGCGGCGAGGCGATTGAGCGAGTCTCGACTGCGCGCCGAGAGCTTTGAGTAATCTGCATCAAGCGCCAGGAGCCATCGCAGTTTGTGTCGCAGAAGCAGCGGGTTATCGAGAACTTGTTTCAACGGTCGCGAGTCACAATAACTATTCAACTCAATCAGCGCCGCCGGATGTCCGCCGAACTTCTCATACACAGCGTACTTGTCCAAATACGTGGTATTCGCGAGGTTTGATAGTTTAAGCATCAGCCCCATTGCTTCGGGGCGGCTGAGATCGCCGAGCGGTACTTTTACAATTTTGGATCGTTCCACATTGCCCAGGCTGAAACGATAGCGGCTGGAGAAAAGAAAGCCGCTACTGCCGGCGGTAGCTTCCACCAACGCGGCGATAAAAGCGCGTAAGTCGGGATCGGCGATGCGGAACCCATTATCCGCGCGCTCAAGCTGGTCTTCAAAGTTGTCGAAGATCACTAATAGAGGCCACTGGCTGAGTATTTGCGCTACATCATTCGCCAGCTTTCCTGATAATCCTGATTGATGAACCAGCGGTTGCATCGCCTCGATGCCTCGCGATTCAAAACAGCGATTCAATTCTAAAATAATGCGCTCAGGCGAGAGCGCGCCGCCGGAACAATCAAACGCGCAGACGCCTATGAAGTTCTTACGTAATCGAATCGCCGCATAGGTAATAAGCGCAGTTTTACCTATACCGCTAATCCCGTGAATAACCACGGCATGATGATTTCGATGCAACAAGCCATCGCGAACCTGCCGGTATTCGCGGCGTCTTCCGTAGAAACCGTGCTTGAGTTTCGGCAGTTGCGGGTGAACGCCGGAACCATCCGTAACTTGCTCAGTCCCTGATTGCGCGGCTGGGGTTGAAGCATAAACTTCCGCGGTTTGAAGGCACTGTCCGTTACTGGTGAGTAACACCGGAGCAAGCGCATCCGCTCTCAACTGAAAATCGCCCTGTTGGCATAGCGCCCGGCGCGCTGCGCTGAGAGCTTTCTCGATCGGTTCACCTTCACTTAAGTCGCAATAGAACTCTTCAGCGAACAGCAACCCGGCTTCATCGGAAATCGAAAATTGCATTCCCACCACGGCGGGGACACCCGCGCGAATCAACTCGCGCGCCAGGTCACGGAAGCCTGAAGCGTGCAGTGTGCGCGCAGTCTGACAACCGGAAAGCACCACAAGCCGGGGCATGGATTGGCTTTTTTGCAGGGCTTGCAGTATTTCGCCGACCGATGCTCGCCTCGATTTCCCTTCGGCGTCTTCCAGTAACAATCCGCCTCCGGCAGCCGGCGCCACGCCGTGACCAGTGAAGTGCAGGATGTGGTAGACGGATTTCAGGCTGTTTTCAAGAATCTCCAGCCTGGCCTCGTCTTCAAAGTCAATGTGCAACCGGCCTTGTCCCGCTGGAGCATTGACAGCTTCGAACAGAATTTCCTGCTCCCGTTCGCTCTGCAACCGTTGATGATCCGGCAAATCGAGCGGACTGGAAACGAATGCCAGCATCCTGATCGGGAGCGGAACCGGTTGCGAGTCGCTTGAGGGTGGGATGCCATGCGGGAGACGCGACAGACTGGTCATTGCCCCGGCAGCTATGAACTCTCTACCATCGTACAATGTTTCCCACGGCAGAGCCTCCAATTTGTCAGCCTCACTCGCGATTCGCAGACAAAGCGCCAGGAAATCGCCCCGCACCTTGTACTGTTGCCAGACTCGCGCCACCTCCGGCGTAAACAGTATTCGGTAAAGCTTGCCGCCGAATGCTTTCAGCCGGTCGTAGCGTTCGCTTGGATCTTTGCTGTCAACGTCAAGGCGGCTGATTGCAAATTCAGTCAGATCAGTCAGGAGAAATAGCGGGTCCTCAATCGTCGCCGCCGCCAGCAGTTGCGAGCCATTGCGATCAAAAACTTCCAGGCGAAAACTGTCCGTAGAATCAGTGAGAATGTGAAAATCGAGGATGATTGGCATGGCAACCACTGTAAAGCGCGCGCTAGAAATTGATCTTCTGCAAGATACCGCCTGCCTTTTGGTGCTGCTCCAGCGCGCGTTTGAGATCGTTGTCGGCTTCCGCGAGTTGTCGTTTGATACCGTCGAGCTTTTCGCGCACGCCGTTCGTGAGATTCGGAATGTCGCGCGCGACGTTCACGTTGGCGTCAGCGTAGAGCCTGAGCGTCGCTTCCAACTCCGCGGCGGCGATAAATACCTGATCAACCTCGGCGATTTTGTAGGCCAACTCCTGCTTGAGTTGCGCGCCTTCCTGCGTCTTTTCGCCGATGCCATCGAGCGCCTCCGCAACGCTTTTGCTGTAGCGATCCCACTGCGGCTCACGCAATTTGTTGCCAAGACTGACCAGGCGATCGAGCGTTTCGCGTTCGCGCAGATCGAGACTGTCGAGTTTGCTGCGAGCCGTATTCACTGCGGCATTGAGATCGCTCAAAGCCGTTTGCCGGTCGGCCAGACACGTGCGTAAAGATTCGAGTTCGGCTTGCGCCGGCCCAAGCTCCGCGTCGAGTTGCGACACCTCGGCCCGCAATCTAGCCAAGCTCCCTTGTTTCAACGCGCGTTTTGCATCCAGCAGCTTGTCACGCCGTTGTGTCAGTTCATCAAGTTCGCGCTTCCGCGCCAACAATTCGTCTTCTGCGGCCAGCAGGCGCGATTCGGCTTCCCGCGCCTTGTCGCGCAGCGCTGCCGGAGTCGAAGCGGGTAGCGCAGTAGCGACTTGCTGCAAGGATGCTTCAAGCACACGAAACACCTGGCGCAGTGAAAGGACGATCCCTTCCAGCGCATCCTCGTCAAGCTGAGCCAGCGCGTCGGATGAATAGGTCTGCGCCAGCAGATTGCCAGCCTCCGCCAGCAAGCGGCACGGCAGCATAGCACGCAGCGGATCATTCAATGTTGCCAGCGCATCTCCCGCGAAAGCGTGATGCAGATTATTGATGAGTTCGATCAGATCTCGGCGGTCGGTGTCAGTCATAAGCTCGCTCGCTAATCTTCCAGAATGATTTCCGGAATCAGGTCAACCAATATGCAATTCAATGCCTTTGATAAGACGGTCTACATCGTTACGAAAGTCAGGATCCCCCCGGATGGTAGTGGCGTTCCGGTATATAAGAGGTTGTAATGAGGCGGGAACCTGGTCCTCAGTAGGGAGGGAAGCGCCTTGTACCAAGAGTGGAATAATTGGTATGCCTCTTAGCAAAGCTGCTTCGATTTCAATTCTGACAAAATCTTGCGGGTCGTCTATCTTGCGCTTCCCTCGATTCTTTCTTAACCAAGTTCGCCCAATTACAACCAGCAGCAAATTGCAATTACCTATGGCCTCCTCCAAAGATTTCCTGAAATCTACGCCTAAGCGAATCGAGTCAACGTCCCTAAAAATTGCTTCCTCACCAAAGTGTTGAATCAAGCGATCATAGATACGTCCTGTTATGTCGTCACTATCTTGTCGACGATAGGAAATAAAAATAGGCGGGTTATGCTGTAATCGTATTTCTGTCGAAGTTGGTTTGCTTGGGTTAGTAGCTTCATTCAGTTGGGGTGGCGATAATGGTGGTGTCGAAGGAGATTGATTGGCGTCAGAACTCACTCTCAACATCGGCTGTACCTTTGTTATAGATAGTGTGTCAGTACTGAAACCCTTACTCGGTTGCGGTTGCTGAAGTGGAAGTGGTCGCGAGGAGGAGGTCACCGAGCTATCACCACCCGGCGGCAACCCAACGTTCGGAATATCAGCGAGCAGAAATTCCTTCGGAAAAGCCTCAAGCTCGACGCCGCGATCCAGCGCCGCGATGAAACGCTCATTGAAATTCTCGATCATCTTCTCGTAGAACTTCACGCGCACGCCGCGCACATTGCCGAAGTTAGGGTCGCGGAGATCGTAGAGCCAGGTGAAGCGGCGGAGCAACTCCGTTTGCACCTCAGCAGTAACGAGATAGCCGTCTTTGGCCGCCATCCCGAGAAATATCCGAAGCATCTCTTCGCCCGTGTAATCGGTGAATTCCAGCGTGTAGCCGACGCGCGAAGCGATGCCGGAGTTGGAATTGAGAAAGTCCTGCATCTCTCTGGTGTAACCCGCAAAGATCACCACCAGGCGGTCACGGTAATCTTCCATACAGGTGATGAGCGTGCTGATGACCTCCTTGCCGAAACTATCGCGCGGATCGCTGACCAGCGCGTAGGCTTCATCCACGAAGAGCACGCCATCCAGGGCGCTTTCAACCTTCTCCTTTGTGCGCTTGCCGCTTTGCCCTACATACTCAGCCACCAGGTCTTGTCGCTTGACTTCGGTGAAATGGCCTTTCTTGAGTAGTCCGAGCGACCTGAACATCCGCCCGATCAACCACGCGACGGTCGTTTTGCCCGTGCCCGGATTGCCGAGAAAGAGCATGTGCTGCGTCTTGTTTGCGCCCGTCGGGGCGTGTCCCAAATGCGGCGCGAGGTGTTGCTCATTGACCAGCTTGCGCACCATCTCCTTGACTGGCTGTACCCCGACGAGGGCGTTCAGCTCGGCCATCAATTCTTCCAGCGAATTTTGTTTTTGCTGTGCGACATTCAGAAAACGACGGTCTTCCGGCGCGATGTCATCCGGCGTCAACTCCAATGAAGCGTCGCCGCCGAGCCGCAGCGCCTGCTCCTGAATCATTCTTTCCAGCATATTGCGCACTTCCTCGGCGTTGCCGTAGCTGCTGCGCCCTTTTTCATCGAAAGGGAAGAATGATTTGTCATTCCGCGCTTCGAACATTCCGGCGCAGAATCGGCGCATCGTCTCGCACATCTCGTCACCGAGATTGAACCCGCGCTGGCCCACCATCCGTTCGAATATCTGATAGAGTTCTTCCGCCGAGTAGTCTTCAATATGAATGGTAGTAATGAAGTGTCGCCTCAGCCCAGGATTCGACGTGATGAATTGACTCATCTCCTCCGGGTAGCCGCCGACAATCACCGCCAGCCGATGGCGTTCGTTTTCCATGCGCGCCAGCAAAGTAGTGATGACTTCTTGTCCAAAACTGTTTTCGCGCCCCTGGCTCAGCTCGTAGGCCTCGTCAATGAAGAGCACGCCATCCAGCGCCTCATTGATTTTGGCGTTGGTTTGCGGGGCCGTCTGGCCCACGTATCCGGCAACCAAATCCTTCGCCGTGCATTCGACCATGTGCCCGCGTCTGAGCAGTCCCAGGTCGCGGTAGATTTCTCCCATCAGCCGCACGATGGTCGTTTTGCCCGTGCCCGGATTGCCCGTCAGCGCGAAATGCAAATTGAGCGGTTCAACCGCCAGTTGCGGGTTGGATTCGCGGAGTATCTTTCCGCCGCTGAGAAAAGCGATCTGTTTTTTCAGCCGTTTTTTCAAAGCCGCCATCCCGATCATCTGCTCCAACCGCTCCATCGCCGGGCGCGGATCGGAATCACCGGAAATCCAGCCGCGTCTTTTGACCGTCGCGATGCTGATTTCGTCAGTCTCCTGCCGTCGCAGGTCGTTGATGAATTCATGGATCAATCCGTCTAGCTGCTTGAGCGACTTGTTCTCCGCCGCCAGCCAGCGTGTGACCTTGTCCCTCTCTGGCCAGTTGAGGCGCAAACCGCGCAGCAAGCGTTGCTCATCAATCAACCGCTCGACTTCAGCTTCAAAAGGCGGCGGCACGCATAAGACGAAGCCTTCCGACGCTTCTTCCCGCTGGCCGAGCGCGATGTTGACCAGGTTGGCGATCTCCAGGAATTCGCCGGTGATCTGTTTCATCGCCCGCTCGCTCTCTTCGTCTTTGGCCTCTCTGGCGCTGATGAAAACGACGACGTTCCGATTATCCGATTTGAGCGCGCCCCAATTTTTGAGGCCGGCGGCGAGCTGGTCTTTGATCTGATGATCGAAGCGCGAGAGGTTTTCGAGGTCTTCGATCACGATAGCCGTCCGCGTGGTCGCATTGAGCATCAATTGATCCAACTCCCTCAAGACGGCTGCATCCGACATGGCTGAGAATCGGCGCGGCCGCGCGGCGGCGGTTGTGCCCGTCGCAGCCGCCTGGCCAGCTTGCGCCAGTGTACCGCTGCCGCCAGCCACAGTTGCTGAAGTCGCGGGGCTGCTGCTTGACGGTTGAGCCGCCGCCAACGCGGTCGCTGAGAATTGCGGAGCGCCACCGCGCAACACGTTGCGATCGCCGAGCGGCCCGCGTTGCATGCGACCATTGCCAGGCGCTGCCAAAGCGGGGTGAGTCGCCATCGTCGCCATCGCCGGTGGATAAGACAACCGGCGCGATTCTTCGTCGAGGAAGAAGAGATTGTCTGCCGCGTTATAAAAGACAACACAACCGAAGCTGTTTCGCTTCAACGACGCCCACAACGTCTCACACAGGCTGGCCCGGAGCATCCCTTGCGTCAGAAACTCATCGCTCGTGCGCTGGCCGTAGAGCAGAAAGAAGCGGTGAGAGCGGCTGAAATTCAAGCCTTCGTCAATCCGCTCGGTGATGAAGTTATCGAAATTTGCTGATGACATATCTCCTCTTGAACCATTCGATTGGGCGATAGTCAGACCGGCGCCAAGCTACGTGGCCAGTTTTCGCGTGCGCCGAAAACAATGCCAGTCTATTCAGCTTGTCGGTTACTGTGGGCGACGCGGCTGCCTGTGAGAGGCCTCGCGGCCTCGCATCTCGCGTCTTCATCACCTGCGCGCGCTCGACTGCAACTGTGTTTGCCGCTGACGAAAGCTCTCCAGGTCGCGCGCCTCTTCGTTCACCTGCTCCGGGCCAAGCGTTGTGCGCGGCGCTGTCGCTTGCAAGCCTAACTGATTCAACTCTTCGTAGACTGCATTGGCGAAGTGTAAGCGCGCTGTTTCATCGCGGCTGCGGTCGTAGAAGTTCATCTGCAGGTTGTAGCCGAGTTCCTGCGTCCCCGAAGGTGTGACGATGCTGACGACTTCATCGCCGCCGCGATTTTGCAGCTTGACGGCATAAGCGCCGCGCTGATCTTCGCCTTCATAGACGCCTTCGATGACTTCATAGCCTTGCTCGGCCATCACACCGGACACGACCTCGGCCACGTTGTAGCAGATTTGCGAGTTGATGATGTTCAACCGCGCCGCGTAGACCGCCGCTGGCAACATCTCGCGCAAGCGCGCCGCCTCGTTATCGAGTTGCCGAACCTCGTCGAGCGAGAGCCAGTCTTTGTCCTTTTCCAAATGGTTTTCGGCCTCGACCAGCCGATCCTGCATTCGCGAGAGTTGCCCGCGCGACCAGAAATCAACGTTTACCTCGATGGATTGGTCTGCTCCGACGCGCGCCTGGCTGTTGGCGCGGACTTCCTCGATCAGGGAGCGGACGGAGGCGAGCGCCTGTGCGTAAGTGTACTCGAAGAGTTGCTCTTGAAAGAGCACTTCAGCGCGCAATTCATTCAACTCCTCATAGGCATCTTGCGCATCGCCGAGCGCCGTCTGGGTTGCCCCGCTGCGCAGGTTGGACTCCGCGCGTTCGAGCAATCGCACAACGCGCTCCATTCTGCCCGGCGCGAAACGCTGATGCGGAAGTCGATCAATCTCGCGTTGCAGCGTTCGGACGTTGTCAAGCCACTCCTCGGCCAGCCGCTGCCGCACTGTTTCATTGTGTTCAAGGCTGCTGAGGCGGGAGTGCAGTTGGCCGATTTGTCGCTGTCGTTCCTGCCGCTCTTGTTCAATCATTGACGTATACTCGGCGCGAATTTCACGGAGCCGGCGTTCGCGCTCCTTGCGCTCCCGGTCAATCATCCCGGTGTATTCCGCGCGCATCTCTTCAGCCTGGCGCTGGCGCTCATAGCGCTCCTGATCTACTAGGCCAGTGTATTCCTCCCGCATCAAACGCGCTTGCTGTTGGCGTTCGTAACGTTCCTGATCTACCGCCTGCTGAAGCTGCACACCCTGGCGAATGCGCGCTGCGGTTTCCTCATTGACCAGGCCAATGTACTCGTTGCGCATCTGGTGGGCTTGACGCTGGCGCGCGGCGCTTTCCGCTTCGATCAAGCCGGTGTACTCTTCGCGGGCGCGTTGCAATCCTTCAGTCAGACGCCGTTGCCCGCGCCTTTCGACCTCAGCGAGTTCTCCTCGCAAGTGATTGGCAGTATTCTCGAACTGTCTCATTCGCCCATCCAAGCGTGATTGTTGTTGTCGTTGCTCTTCGCGGATGTCGCTCTGAATCCGGTTGAGCCGATCAGGCAAGTCTTCCTGAACCGTTCTCAGCCGGGCGTCTTGTTCGATCAACCGGTTTAGCTCTCTTTGCGGCAACGTAACTATTTCTTCTTTTTGGCCACTCATTCTGTTACCTCCGATGTTTATTCGCGTGAAATTCCGTGATGCCGGCGAGTCTCAAGCCCATTGCCGTCCGCGTCAGGTCGTTCGCGCCGAAAATTGAGTTTGGCGGCGGCCCGGCGAAATGCAGCTAAAGTATGTGCGCTCGGCACACCAACCATCAGCAGTTCCCCGGGCGACACCTGCATTTCTACTTGGCGCGGGCTGTGTTCAAATTCTTCACGCAAGTGTTGGTAGCGCGGCGTCAGGAAATGGATGCGCTGGTTTGACGAGCCGCGCAGCCCGCGTCCGTTGTTCAATCGCTCGACATATAACCCATCGATCAACACATCCAACTGACCAAGCAGTTCTTCGATCCCGCGCTCAGCCGCCGATTTCCGGCGCAGTTGTTCCAGCGTGAACCCGGAGAAACAAATCGCCGAGAGCGTGGGACGTTGCGCGCGCACGGCTCGTACCAGAGAGGCTAACGCCGCGGCTTGTAACATCGGTTCGCCGCCAGAGAGCGTCACCCCCTCCAAATCGCCCGCCGAGAGAATCCGCATTGCCAGTTGTTCGACCGTGATCAAGTTTGCCGGTTTGATCGGAATCCAATCCGGCGAGACGCAGTTCGGGCAAGTGAACGGGCACCCCTGCACCCAGATAGCGGATCGCTTGCCTGGGCCAAGCGTGTAAGTCTCAGGGCAAAACTGCGCGATGTTCAAAGTCTCAGCCATAGCTGCTGCCGTTGTCTCCTTGCGAGCGAATGGCGTCTGCTGTTCATCAGATTCTGAAGGGACTGGAGAGTCACTGCATGCTGACATTTCTAATTATGGCGAAATGAAGATAGGTATCGCAAGAAATTTTTCAGCGTTGCGTCGTTCCGGCAACCACACAATCAAGAAGGATGATTTCAGAGTGATGAAGTACAAAACAATTGACCCTTCTTTCGTCACTGAGATAAACTCCCTGCCGTCTTTCTTCCCCAATCGCCGATTCTGGTTGCCTATCGAAGCTGCAATCCGCCCCGTAGAATCTCTGAATCATCAACCCGAATCATCAAGGGAAGCAGTTTAGTGATGTGGTGTAAAACTTCTCTCCGCCCTTCGCGCCGCAGTGTGACGCGGCGTTCCGTAATCTCCAATCGTTTCGCCAAATGGCTCGGGGCCGAGCTTTGGGGCGCCATTGTCTTCACGCTCATCATTGCCCTGGTTTTTAACCCTGCGGTCTTGGGTCAATCCGGCTTCGGGGGCGCGCAAAAAATCACCCTGACCGCTAAAGTAATCTCCTCAACACAGGTTCAGCTCAACTGGACAATTACCAATCCGGGTTCAATCTCTTCGATCCGCATCTTTCGCGCGCCAGCTTCATCGCCGCAGAATTTCGCGCTCATCGCCGGCGCTTCGGCCGCCGCGCGGAGCTATCTCGATCAAAACCTCGAGTCGAACGCGACTTACCATTACCAGGTGAGAACCGTCGCTCCCGGTATTGGCATTTTGTCACCACCATCGAACACCGTCGTGGTGGCGACCACCGCTGGTTCGACTACGCCAACTCCGACTCCAACTCCGGCGCCGACTCCAACACCAACTCCGGTTCCAACACCAACACCCACTCCCACTCCGGCGCCGACTCCCGCGCCCGCGCAGATTCCGTTGCCAACGCCAGTGCGCAATTTCTACGTCGCGCCGAACGGCAATGCGAATAATAACGGCAGCCGCGAGCGTCCGCTTGATCTGGCCACGGCGTTGTCGGACCGCAGTCCCGCGCGCGCGGGCGACGCCATCTGGCTGCGCGGCGGAACTTACTCGACGCCAATCGCGAGACTCTCCGGAACCGACGCGCCACCGTTCGTCAGCGCGCTCACGGGAACCGCCAACGCTCCGATCCAGGTGCGTCAATTCCCCGGCGAACGCGCGACGATTGACGGCGGCATCCGCATCGAAGGCGGTTACACCTACTACATCGACTTCGAGATCACGAACTCGAATCCCGATCGGACGAAAGTGCGCCCGACAGGGCTGAACGTTTACGGCCATCACGTCAAGATCATCAACGTCGTTGTTCACGACGCTGGTGACGGCATCGGCTTCTGGCAACCGGCGGAGGATTCGGAAATTTACGGCGCGATCCTTTACCGCAACGGCTGGGAAGACGCGGGTGATTTTCGCGGCAACGGTCACGGCATCTACGCGCAGAACCTGAACGGGACCAAACGCATCGTTGACGTGATCTCGTTCGACAATTACGCGACGGGAATGAAGGCCTACACCGAGCAGGGCTACGTCCGGGGCGTTCACTTCGAGGGCAACATCTCATTCAACAACGGATCGGCGGCTCGCCCTCGTCCCGAAAACGACCGGCTGAATAATCTATTCGTCGGAGCGGGCATCAATCCGTCGGAACGGATCACGCTCGTCAGCAATTACACTTATCACCCGCTCACGTCGCGCGGCCCCAGCGTTCAGCTTGGATACACAGCCGCGCGCAACGGCGACGTCGTGCTGCGCGATAATTACTTCGCGGGCGGCGCGACGACGCTCGGATATTTCACCCGCTGGGACCACATCGCAATGTCCGGCAACACGCTCATCGGCGATCTGAGCAACGGCGAGTTGCTGGTCGTCGAAATGCCCGCCGGACGCACGGCTGCAAGTTACCAGTGGGACAACAACAATTATTTTTCGGGCGCCAACTCACACCCGTTCGGATACAAAGCCGGCT
>Ga0187893_10009164_pt1 | contig 15322 bp, 8 predicted proteins | sample MA1701074metaG_FD_139574 | JGI IMG/M metagenome (GOLD analysis project Ga0187893, IMG submission 139574) | White microbial mat communities from a basaltic lava cave in the Kipuka Kanohina Cave System on the Island of Hawaii, USA - MA170107-4 metaG ... | reverse complement strand
TCGGCGAAAACCGCACGAGGGCCTACCATGAACGTGCTAAAACCATTGCTGCTTGTTATTATAGCGCTTGCGCACCCATTGCGGCTGACGGCCGCCGAGACAGAAGGTCTGGAAGCGTTGCCTGAGCCGCCACCGCCACCACCCGACGTTGTACAAAGCGGGCAACCGCTCGACGAACCGGAGGTGACCATCATTAAGAGAAAAGATGCCACCATCGAAGAGCATCGCCTCAACGGGCACTTATACATGCTTAAAGTAGTACCGGTCATCGGCAAGCCCTATTACTTATTGGACTCGGATGGGGATGGGGTAATGGAGACCAATATGACCGAGATCTACTCCGACTTTGTGGTTCCGCAGTGGGTCCTGTTTAGTTGGTAGCTGCAGTTTCGCCCTAACCACCGTTGGGCATAAATCCCAGGCGCTTTCTGGCCGAAGAAACGAGTGTTCGAGGGGCTCGACCAGAGATCGATGTCGGTTTACACCAGCGTTTCAAGGGAAGAACTGGCCGCATTCCTGACCCATTATAAGCTCGGGGAGGTGGTGGATTTCCAAGGGATAGCCGATGGCATAGAGAACACCAACTTTTTTCTAACGACCACGGGTGGCCGTTTTGTATTAACGCTGTTTGAGGTCGTGAGCGCGCACGATCTCCCCTATTTTTTGGATTGGATGGCTTTCTTAGCCGAAAACGGGATCCCCAGCGCACACCCTGTCCGCGATCTCCAAGGACGCTACCAGCGATGGCTAAACGGAAAGCCAGCCGCATTGGTGAAGCGTCTTGAGGGACGCAGCGTGCTACGCCCAACGCCAGCGCAATGTTCTGCCATAGGCCGTTGCATGGCCCAAACGCACACCCTCGGATCGCGTTTCACGGAGCACAGGAAAAACGACCGCGGACCGCCTTGGTGGCTGACCACCGCAGAACACCTGATCCCAAAAATGGAACCAAGCGCCGGGATATTGCTGCGCGGAGAGCTAGCCTACCAAGCGCGTCATGCGTCGCCGGAACTGCCCTGTGGCGTCATCCATGCCGATCTGTTCCGCGACAACGCCTTGTTTTGCGATGACATGCTCACTGGCGTGATCGACTTCTACTACGCCTGCAACGATGCGCTGATCTACGATCTCGCGATCACCGTGAACGATTGGTGCTTTCCGGATGGTGTGTTTAACTGCGAGCTTGCGCGGGCCTTGGTCCAGTCCTACCAGCGGATCCGCCCCTTGGCAGAGTTGGAACAGAAGGCATGGTCTACTGTTTTGCGCGCCGGTGCGCTGCGCTTTTGGTTATCGCGTTTGCGAGACAAGCATTTCCCGCGCGCCGGTGAGATCACCCACGTCAAGGATCCGGACACGTTCAAGCAACTCTTAGAGTTTCACATCGCGTACCCGGATCTCCTAGCTAGCGTATTGCGGTAGGCAGTTCCTCACCCTTAAGCTAGGAGCCTGTCGGACTTAGGTAGGATCTACTACGGCGGTGGGAAATCGGTCCATTTTTCCGATCATTTTGTTTAAATAGAACGCGCTATTCGCCTCAAATGATCGAAAAACTGTGCTCGATTTTTAACTGGCCTCGCTACGATCCCCTAAGTCCGACAAGTTCCTAGCAGATAACGATGCAATTTGGGAGGTTAGCATGGGACTCTCGCACAGCACCATAATCGCCACGCTTTTGGCCGCGGTAATCGTGATGAATTCTGCGGCAAGGGCTGAACCTCCAACCTTGCCGCAGTACGCGACGGAGGCGCACCTAGGGGTCGTCACCTGTGCCGGCAGCACCTGTCACGGCGCCACCCAGCCCTTCCAGGACGCCGTAGTTGCGCAAGACGAGTTCGTGATCTGGCATCGCAAGGATAAACACGCGAAAGCCTACCAGGTGCTTTTAAACGATCAGTCCAAACGCATCGCTCGGAACTTGGGACTGACGACGGCACACACCGCCGAGATCTGCTTGGATTGTCATACGGACAATGTTCCCGAGGAACTTCGCGGCAAACGGTTCCAGCTCTCCGATGGGGTGGGTTGCGAGGCCTGTCACGGAGGGGCAAAACGCTATCTAGGCCCCCACGTCTCGGGAGAGAACAGCCGCCAAGACAATATCGCTGCGGGAATGTACCCTACCGAACGGCCTGAGGCTCGGGCCAAGCTCTGTCTGTCCTGCCACTTGGGTACTGAGAGGAAGTTCGCCACCCACCGCATCATGGGTGCGGGACACCCCCGGATCAGCTTCGAGCTTGACACCTTTACCGAGATCCAGCCCGCCCACTTCCGAGTGGACGAAGATTACAAAAAGCGTAAGATGGTGTGGTCTGGAGTCCAGGCATGGGCCACAGGCCAACTGCTCGCGGTAGAGCAGTTCCTCGACCTGCTCGCGAGCCGCAAGTTTCAACATCCCGGCCCTTGGCCCGAGCTGGCGTTTTTTGATTGCCATGCCTGCCACCACCCCATGACTAATCGACGCTGGCGTCCGCGCCAGGAGACCCTTGCGCTGGGGCCGGGCATGGTCCGCTTTAATGACGCTAATCTATTGATCTTCCGCCAGATCGTTACCCACGTGGCACCTACTGTTGGAGACACTTTTGGGCAAGCTGTGGTGGATCTCCACAAAGCGAGCATGCAAAATCCAGCCTCTGTCGAAGCAGCGGTTTCCCGCTTACGCGCCCTGACCGGCCGTATTCGAGCGCGCGTGGTCGAGCACCCCTACTCGACTTCCGATATGAAGTCCATTCTGAGCGCCATCGTGGAAAAAGGGGGGAGCGGTGAGCTCAGCGATTACGCGGCCGCCGAGCAGGCCATCATGGCCATGGCCTCACTCACCCATGTGCTGGAACGCAGCGGCTCTTTGACCCCTGGTGACAAAGCGAAGCTCACAGCGACCACGGAACAGGTCTATCGGGTGCTCGAAGATGCGGACACGTACAAACCCGAACAATTCGAGGCCGCCCTGCAGTCCCTAGCGAATTCTCTGTCGGGAAGCTAGCCGGGTAAAGCATTCGGCATTCGTCCATTTGCCAGCGTGTCAAGCAGATACCGCATCGCGATCATCGGCTCCGGCCCGGCGGGACTGAGTGCGGCGGCACGCGCCGCGGAGCTGGGGCTTTCCCATATCCTGTTGGAAAGAGCGCCGCAGCTTTCGAATACCATCCATCTTTACCAAAAGGGTAAGCACGTGATGGCAGAGCCCGACGTGCTCCCTCTGCGCAGTACCATGGCCTTTGAAGCCGGTACCCGCGAGCGCGTGCTTTCGGTCTGGGACGAAGGATGCCAGCGCTTGGGGATCAACGTGCGCTACGGCGCCGAAGTGCAGGCCATCGCGGGCGAAGGGAATGACTTCACCCTCACCCTGCAGAACGCACAGCAGGTGCGGGCCGAGCGTGTGGTCTTGGCCATAGGCCTCCAGGGCAACTTGCGCAAGCTGGGGGTTGCGGGAGAGGACTTGCCGCTGGTGCAATACCAGCTCGACGATCCGGAGGAATATGCCGATGAAACGATCGTGGTGGTCGGCGCCGGTGACTCTTCGATCGAGAATGCCCTGGCGCTCGCGCGACAGAATGCGGTCATCCTCATCAACCGCCGCGATGAGTTTAATCGTGCCAAGGAGGGTAATCTAAACGCGGTCTTGCGCGCCATTGATGACGGCACCATCCGCTGCATGTACGGCAGCGCCCCCGCGCGCGTGGAGACCCGCCAAGGGAACGGCAAACCTGGCTTGGTGATGATCAAGACCCCCGAGGGCGAAGTCGCCGTGGCCTGCGATCGGCTGATCGCGCGCTTGGGCGCCATTCCACCGCGCGGTTTCGTTGAGTCTTGCGGGATCCGATTCCCCAACGATGATCCCAACGCCGTACCCGCGGTGAGCGACACCTACGAGTCCAACGTTGCAGGCCTTTACATCATTGGAGCCTTAGTGGGTTACCCCCTGATCAAACAGGCGATGAATCAAGGCTATGAGGTTATCGAGTATATCGAGGGCCGCGCCGTCGAGCCGGCAGATGAACCGCTGTTGCGCAAAAAATTTCAAGTTGCGAATGTCAACCGAGCCCTGGAAGTGATCAAGAATACCATCCCCTTGCTATCCGCTTTGACGACTTTGCAACTTCGAGAGTTCATGCTCGATAGCGAGGTGCTTGCGCCCAAGCGCGGCGAGTTGATCTTTCGGTATAACGATTACACGAATAGCTTGTTCTCCATTCTGCATGGAGAGGTTAAAGTCCAGATCGATCCTGCGGACTCCTCCAAGGACAGGGCCTTGGGTCAAGGGATGTTCTTTGGAGAGCTTAGCCTCATCTCCGGGAGGCGACGCAGCGCCACGGTCAAGGCCGGGAGCGAGTGCCTGTTGATCGAAACACCACGCCGATCCATGAATAAGTTGATCAATTCGGTTGCCTCCGCCAAGCGGGTCATGGATGAGACCTTCCTGCGCAGAGCCATCCAATGGCAGATCGCGCCGGATCTGCCCACGGAAGCGCTCGATGAAGTCGTGCATAGCGCGAGTATAGAGAGGTATGACGCCGGAGCCGTATTGTTTAATGAGGGTGATCCCGGAGACAGCCTGCATTTGATACGCAAGGGCTCGGTCACCATATCCCGTCATATCGGCGGGCGCGAATGTGTCCTCTCGTACGTGGCCGCAGGCAATTACATCGGCGAGGTGGCGCTGCTGACCAACAGCCCGCGTTCCGCAACCGCTCGGGCCGCCATAGCGACCGAGACCATCCGCCTCGAGGGAACTGCATTCAAGGCCTTGCTGGCCCGTTGGCCCCAGTTGCAGCACAAGCTGCAAGATACCGCGCGGGAACGCCTTGCCACCCAGTCGGCCAAGGTGCAGGCGAGCGCTGCCGGCAGCGTTGATCTCATTTCGTTCTTGGTCAATCAAGGGCTGGGGGAAGCGACTGACGTGCTGCTCATTGACGAGTCCCTTTGTGTGCGCTGCGATCACTGCGAGAAGGCGTGTGCAGAAACCCATCAAGGGACTTCTCGGCTGGACCGCGAGGCAGGGCCGACCTTTGCCTTTATCCATGTTCCCACCTCATGCCGGCACTGTGAGCATCCGCACTGCATGAAGGATTGCCCGCCCGATGCCATACACCGTGCGCCCAATGGGGAGGTTTACATCGCGGATACGTGCATCGGTTGCGGCAACTGCGAGCAAAACTGCCCCTATGGGGTCATCCAGATGGCGGTAAAGGAAGAGCCAAAACCCGCTAACGTCTTATCGTGGCTATTGTTCGGTGGCGGACGGCGTCCGGGCGATGAGATAGCGAGCGCCCATGCGGGAAGCGCGCAGAAGATTGCGACCAAGTGTGACATGTGCAAGGACCTGTCCGGAGGACCCGCCTGCGTCCGGGCCTGTCCCACCGGTGCCGCCATCAGGGTAAGCCCGGAACAGTTCATGAAGTTAACGCGTTAAGCGCGCGAAATCCATCCCGGCACCCAGGAGACGCAGAGACAATTAATGCACGAGTCTTTTCTGGCCTACCGGCGCTTCCAGTACCTGAAGCTCAGCCTGGGGCTCATTTTGTTGTCGGTCTTGGGCTACGCCTTGCACGACCCTTCAGAGCCGCCCAGCGGGAGCACCTGGTTGGGCTATACCCTGGGAACCCTAGGAGGGCTCTTGATCCTATGGCTGTTGTGGTTTGGCGTACGCAAACGGCAATACCACTCCCGCCTGGGTCAGGTCAGCGGCTGGCTTTCGGGCCACGTTTACCTGGGCTCCGCACTCCTCGTCATTGCCACTTTGCACTGTGGATTCCAGTTCGGCTGGAACGTGCATACACTGGCCTATGTACTGATGGCGGTGGTCATCGCCAGTGGTTTTTATGGCGTGTTCGCCTATTTGCGCTATCCCACTCGCCTCACCCAAAATCGAGGTGGTCTCCAAGTTGAGGCTATGCTGTCGGAGATCGCCGACTTGGACCGGCAATGCTTGGTGATCGCAGACCACATCGGCGACAAAGTACACCAGATCATGCTGCGGTCGATCGAACGTACCAGCTTTGGCGGAAGCCTATGGAAAAATCCGCTGCCCGGTATCGAAAAAGGGGTTGAGGAGCTCAACAATGAGCTGAATCAATCCACTGTTTTTTTTATGGCCGATCAGCTTGCGAGCGGCCAAAGCGGCGCACGGGCGGAACAGGTGCGCCGCCTGCTCGACCTCATCACCAGCAAGAAGGCGCTGGTAACGCGGGTTCAAGAAGACAGGAAATATCACGCGCTGATGAAGGTTTGGCTATATCTCCATGTACCGCTATCGATCGCGCTCTTGGCGGCGTTGATCGCACACGTCATTTCCGTTTTTTTCTATTGGTAACGCAAGCGTGCGTTGCCTGATCCGCCTCCTTAGCTACAAGAGCAAAGGGATACTCGCGCAGCAGGATCGCGAGTTCCAGGGCGAGCAACTGACGATCGGACGAGCTACGGGCCAGGATCTGTACCTTGCGGATCTGCGAGTCGCTTTGGAGCACGCCAAAGTCACTGCTTCCGGCGCCGGTCAGTTTCTGATCCAGTCTAAAGTGCCTTCCGGGATCCGCCACAACGAAGAGCTGGTACAGTCCGTACTGCTCGCGGTGGGGGATCGGGTCCGGATCGGAGACTGCCAGATCATCGTAGCTCCACCGGAGGCCGGGTACGAGCTGGTTCTGATTGTGGAGCAAACACGCCGCGCCGACGGCAAGGCCCCAAGCGTGGATGCGGGCTCTCGAAACAAGAAACGCTTCCGATTTGGCGTGCGCGCCTGGTCCTGGACCCTGTTCTTGTTGATCGTGGGGTTCGCGCTTGTGCTCCCGATAAGCGGCTTCACCCTACAGCCCGTGGGCCGTTTCCTGCGCACCTGGATCCCTGCAGGCAGCGACAGTATGTGGGACAGCGGCACGCTCACCCCCGGTCACCAATACTTCGGCAGCGATTGCAACACCTGCCATCGATCCGCCTTTACCTCCGTGCGCAACACGGCCTGCCTTGAATGCCATCAGGGTCAGCCACACCACGTCGAATTAAACTTATTTAATCTCACCAGTCTGAACGAGAGACGCTGCGCCAGTTGCCACAAGGAACACGACGGGCTGCAAGCGCTTATCCCATCCGATCCGGATCTGTGCCTTGACTGCCATCGCCACATTAAGGACATCGCGGCCAGCTCCAGGTCGCTCGACATCGGGCCCGACTTTGCGGACGAACACCCTCAGTTCCGTGCCACTTTGATCACGAATATCGATGGAAGGGATCAGTCCGAGCGCCTCAGCATTAATCCAGGCGAAACGCTCAAAGAGCGCTCTAACCTTTTCTTCCCGCATCACACCCATCTCGACCCACGCGGCCAACTCAGCCCCAAAGGCAGGGTGCGTTTGCTTTGTGCGAGCTGTCATGTCCCTGAACCGGGGGGGCGGGGCATGGAGCCAGTCCGTTTCGAACAACATTGCCACAGCTGCCACAAGCTCACTTTTGACGCCCAGGAGCCGCGGCGTGAGGTGCCCCACGGAAACACCCGTTTGGCCTTGGACTCCCTAAACGTTTACTTCGCCAACCGCGCACTCAAGGGTGATTATCAGGAATTGGGTACACCGCCGGTCGTACGGCGGCGCCCCGGGCAAAAACTGAGTGTCCCCGAAATGCAAGAAGCCTTAGCCTGGGCGTCTCATAAAGCCGAGGATGTAGGCAGAGAGTTACTGGAATTTCGGGCCTGCGCCATCTGCCATGCCGTGCAGATGAAGGGGCCAGATCTCTCCAACTGGGATGTGGCACCAGTGCGGATCGCACAACAATGGTATCCCAAGGCGCGTTTCAACCACGCGCGCCATAAGACCATGGCCTGTGTAGATTGTCACCCCGCCAGCCGTTCCGAGAGCAGCGAGGACGTGCTGGTGGAAGGCATTCAAACCTGCCGCGAATGCCATGCCGGTCCGGGAGCAAAGAACAAGCTCGAATCCACATGTATCTCTTGTCATGGGTTCCATATTGCGCAAAAATACACATTCGACGGCAAGCGCCGCGTGGCGTTCGCCGAAAAGACCCGCACCGTGCGGGCCGATAATAAAAAGGACCTTAAATAACCAAAGGGATTTCGCCGGCTCAGGACCCGAGAGCTTGTGATCTTTTCACAAGCTCTGAGCCCGAGAGAAAACCTTAAAGGGAGGGGTTTATGTTTCTGTTGCCCTCATTGTTGCGGGATTTCGGGTCTCGTGTTCCGTGTGCGGCGCTGATTACCGCATTCGCCAGTAGCAGCCTGGCGGACAGCGGTTGCATCGGGTTTTGCGCCAATGCCGGCACTTTTCTGCAAGCGTCACATGTAGAACAGATCATCGCGCAGGCGGTGGCCGAGACCAAGGCGCGGGGGCTAGAAGCAACCGTCGCCGTGGTCGACCGGATCGGCAATGTGCTCGGCGTGTTTCAGACCAACGGCGCGCTAGGCGGCATGGTCATCATACGATCCGGCCGCTTCGAACAAGGGCGACCGGTTCCAGGAACCGCCGGGCTGGAAGAAGTTCCCGTCCCCGCGACGTTCGCCGCGATCGCCAAAGCGATCACGGGCGCTTACCTTTCCAGTGAAGGAAACGCCTTCAGCACGCGCACGGCCAATCAGATCGTGCAGGAATTCTTTAATCCCGGAGAGATCGGCCAGCCTTCCGGACCCCTGTTCGGGGTTCAGTTTAGTCAACTGCCCTGCGGGGACTTAGTTCAGCAAGGCACTGCAATCGGGATCGGGCCGCGCCGTTCGCCCTTGGGCTTGTCCGGCGATCCCGGCGGCCTGCCGCTATACCTCAACGGCACGCCGGTGGGAGGGATCGGAGTGATGGCCGACGGAATCTACGGGCTGGACCGCGAGATCCTCGATCGTGATAGCAATGTGGACGAGATCATCGCCCTCGCAGGGACTGTCGGTTTCTCCCCGCCCGAAGACCGCCGCGCCGATCGCATCGCCGTGCTCGGTTTATTGTTGCGTTTCACCGATGTCGAGATCGGCAGCCTGTTAACGAACCCCTTTACGGCACAGCCTTTCGCCGCGATTAGCGGCGGCATCGTGGGATCTCTGGTCGACGCCCCCGGATTCTTCGCCTCCGCAAGCGGGATCCAGAATGGGCTTGCATTCACTCAGCCGGCGTCGGGCATTGAACCCGCGGACGCCATCGATCCCACGCTGTTCCCGGGTTTAGACGCGTTCGTGCTGAGCAACGGTCTTTCGGTCAACCGGTTCCCGCCGCAGAACGGCGCCGTTAACCTCGGCCAACAACTGACGGCGAGCGACGTCGCGATCCTCTTGCGCAACGGTGTGCACGTGGCGAATCGAGCACGGGCCCAGATCCGCCAGCCGCTCGGAAGTCAGGCCCGGGTCACGCTTTCGGTAGTCGATGTCAATGGCACCATCTTAGGCATCGCCCGTACTCGCGACGCCCCGATTTTCGGCATCGATGTCTCGCTTCAAAAAGCACGGCAGGCGGCCTTCTTTTCCAACCCCAACGCAGCGGCTAGCTTAAGTGCTGCCAATCCCACGCTCGCCACCTATGTAGCGCGGGCGCAGAGCTTGGTCGACCCCCCGCATAACGGCGTTCTGTTCATGGACGGCACGGCATTCAGCGCCCGCGCGCTGGGCAATCTGGCGCGGCCTTTCTTTCCCGATGGAGACATCTTTTCCGGACTTGTCGGTCCGTTGAGCAAACCCGCCACGTACGATGGCGTTTTTACCGCAGGCATCAACGAGTGGAGCCCGGTCAACATCGGCCTGCAATTGGATTTGGTGGCCACCGATGTATTCGCGAGCTTAGGGACGGCGCCCGTGACTGATTGCAGCATTTCGAACGCGGCAGGGATCGCGCCGGGACGCCTCGCCAATGGGATCCAGATCTTCCCCGGCAGTGTGCCCTTATACAAGGGCGGGGTTTTGGTCGGTGCCTTAGGCGTATCCGGCGACGGAGTGGATCAAGACGATATGGTCGCCTTTCTGGGCGCACACAATGCAAGCGCTGAATTGGGAGGCACAGTCACCAATGCGCCCCCCGGCATTCGAGCCGACAACGTGACCGGGTTCGGCCTCGGACTGCGTTATGTGCAGTGCCCCGTGGCGCCGTTTATCGACAGCGATGAACAGGCACCGTGCGACAACAAATGAGGAAAAATGGGAAGCGAGTCGGGTTTGGGTTCCCCATCTCTTACCAGGGGGTTTTGCCGCGTAACGGTCGCGACAGTTCTGCTGCTGGGCTGTCCTAAGTCGATAGCCGCAGCGGGACCTGAAACGACCCTTATGCCGGCAACCGAGCCGGGGCTTGTGGCCGAAGTGTCACGCCGCCGCCCAGGCGAAGACGAGACCCCGGATGAAACCAAGACCAGATATCCGCGCGGGAGTACTGACGGTGGCCGCTTGCGCCCGGGAACGAAACCGACGCCACCGGGCGCGCAGGAAGAGCTTCCAGATCCCAATCGCGCCACCGGCTTAAAACGCATCCCGCCACCGCCACCGACTGCGCCCGGCGATTTCATACCGGTTCCCGATCGCTGGCGCTTGGCCAAGGATCTCAGCCTGGTCAAGGAACCCTGGTACGATCCGTACAACCGCAATTTGCTAAAAGCCGATCGCCCTTTCTATCGGGACTGGTTTTTCAATGCCAGCGTGATCTCCGATTCGATCGTGGAGCTGCGCCAGTTGCCCACGCCGGTGGCGCCGCAAGTCAGTCGCGGCCTCGGCCGCCTGGATACCTTTGGCGCACGCGACCAACTTTTTTTTAACCAAAACTTAATCCTGTCCCTAATCCTGTTTAAAGGAGACACGGTATTTCGGCCGCCTGACTACGAATTCCGTATCACCCCCGTATTCAACGTCAACTACACCGATGTGGAAGAACTGCGTATCGTCAATATCAGCCCCCGGGAAGGCCTTACTCGACTGGATCAACACATCGGATTGCAAGATCTGTTTTTAGACCTGCATCTGCGCAATGTCTCGGACCGTTACGATTTCGACAGCATACGTTTTGGGATCCAACCTTTTTCCACAGACTTCAGGGGCTTCCTGTTTCAGGACAACCAGTTGGGAGTGCGCCTGTTCGGCACCCGGAGCAATAACCTGTGGCAATACAACCTGGCCTACTTCCGACGCGTAGAAAAAGATACCAACAGCGGCCTCAACGATATTCAGCAAGCTCCGCGCGACGACGAGATCGTGCTTGGGAATCTATATCGGCAAGACTTCCCGGTACGGGGTTTTACCTCTCAGGGTACGGTGGTCTATAACCGTAATCGAGAAGAAGACGACCCTCGATTTTTCGATCGCAACGGTTTTCTGGTACGGCCAGCCTCACTCGGTTTTCAGCGCAACCGCGACTACGACGCGGTGTATCTCGGTTACAACGGAGACGGCCATTTCGGACGCGTCAATCTAACCGCTTCCTTTTACTATGCGCTCGGCAATGAATCACACGGGACATTTACCCAGGAACCTTCCAATATCCAAGCGTGGTTTAGCGCCGCCGAGGCCTCGTTGGACTTCGACTGGATCCGCGCGCGGGCATCGATCCTGTATGCCACCGGGGATGAGGATCCCTTCGACACCAAATCGGAGGGATTCGATGCCATCTTTGAAAACCCGGTTTTCGCCGGCGCCGATACCAGTTATTGGATCCGCCAGGCCGTGCCCAATATCGGCGGCGGAGGTGTCGCTCTGTCCGGCCGCAATGCGGTGTTGAACTCCCTGCGCTCGTCTAAAGAGCAGGGTCAATCCAACTTCACCAACCCTGGCGTCGAGCTCTATGGCATCGGGGCGGACTTCGATATCTTGCCGCAACTGCGCCTATCCACGAACTTCAATAAGCTTTTCTTCGAAGATACCACCACCTTAGAGGTGGCGCGCAACCAGGGTAAGATCGACTCCGATATCGGGTGGGATCTATCCGTTGCTCTCATCTACCGGCCGTTCGTTACCCAAAACATCGTGGCACGCCTCTCGGCGGCGGCGCTCGTTCCCGGTGATGGGTTTAAACAACTGTTTGGCAATGAGACCAATTATTCCCTATTGGGCAATCTGATCTTCACCTATTAATGCGGTGAGAAAACCGCTTAGCATGAGATCGCTGGGTTCTTTCGCGGTATTTCTCGCCGCCATGATGGCGGCTCCGACGGTCTTAGCCACCGGCAGCGAGAAACCGCAGGAGGTGACCTACATCGCTACCCCGCCCGCCCCGGCCCAGCAAACAGAGGTCGCGGCCAAGGGTAAGAGCGCGGGTTGCGTGAGCTGTCACACGCAAACCGATGAGCGCACCATGCACGTCAACCCGGGCGTTATCATCGGATGCACCGATTGCCACGGCGGGAATGCATCGGTGCGCAAACTGCAAGGGACGAAGCAAGGCGATCCCGAGTACCGGGCGGCTTTGGAGCTAGCCCACGTGGCGCCGCGCTATCCGGAATTCTGGCGTTATCCAGGGAGCGCGACACCTGCGCGCTCTTACACCATGCTCAACATGGAGAGCCCGGAGTTCATCCGCTTTATCAATCCGGGTGATTACCGCGTCGCGCGGGAGGCGTGCGGCGCCTGTCACCTGCCCGAGCTCCTCGCCGCAGAGCGCAGCTTGATGGCGACCGGCGCCATGTTTTGGGGAGGCGCCTCATACAATAACGGCATCCTGCCCTTCAAGCGTTATCTGTTAGGCGAATCTTATGTTCCATTAAAGGGCGAGGCCCGGGTTGAAGCTGAAAACCAGCACCGGCCGATCAGCGTCGGCGCGACGATGAAAAATCCTCTAGAGCCCGATGAGGCTATGTTAGCTAAGGGCATCCTGCCGCTGCTGGCTCCTATGCCCGCCTGGGAGGTGCTCGCGCCAGCCGATGTGTTCCGCATCTTCGAGCGCGGCGGGCGCAACATCGGCAACTTGTTCCCGGAGACCGGTTTGCCTAATGCGCTGGGTCAGATCCAGCGTCTCGAGGAGCCGGGGCGGCCTGACAGCCGTCAATCCAACCGAGGCCCGGGAACGGGCGCCCGCATCGCGGTGCCGGTCATCAACCTCCACAAGACACGCTTGAATGACCCTTTTACTTGGTTCCTCGGCACCAACGACCAGCCGGGCGATTACCGTTCCTCGGGTTGCTCTGCCTGCCACGTGATCTACGGCAACGACCGCGAGCCGCGTCATTCCGGCCCCTACGCACGATTTGGCCACGACGGCACCACGGTAACGGTAGATAGCACCATACCCAAGGGCGAGAGCGGCCATCCCTTGAAGCACGAGTTCACCCGCGCCATTCCCACCAGCCAGTGCATGATCTGCCATATGCACCAGCCCAATATGTTCGTGAACAGCTATCTCGGCTACACCATGTGGGACCATGAAGCCGATGCGCCCCATATGTGGCCCAAAGAGCAGCGTTACGTGAGCGCGTGGGATGCGGGTCTTTTCTCCGGTGCCGACGAAACGCAGATCACCGGCCACCACAAGGCCTGGGAAACCACCATGCGCAACCCTGAAGAAGCGGCCATGCGAGGCCTGTGGAGCGATCCGGAGTTCTTAAAAAGGGTTTGGGATAACAACCCCAAGATGAAGGACACTCAGTTCGCGGATTACCACGGCCATGGTTGGAATTTCCGTGGCGTTTACAAACGCGACCGCAAGGGGCATTTGCTCGATACCGAGGGTAAGCGAGTTTCCGACCAAGATCCGGATAAATTCAAGAAAGCGGTGCATCTGTCCTCCATCCATTTGGATGTCGGCATGCATTGTGTAGACTGCCACTTTAGTCAGGATGCCCACGGCAGCGGCCACATCTATGGGGAGGTGGCGCAAGCCATCGAAATCGACTGCATCGACTGCCACGGCACGCCCGAGCAATATCCGAGGCTGCGAACCAGCGGCCCGGCTGCCCCACCGAGCGGCAACGATTTAAGCTTACTGCGCACCCAAGACGGTCGCGCCCGCTTCGAGTGGCGGGAAGATAAGCTGTACCAGCGCTCCGCGTTGTACCCCGAGCGCGAGTGGCAAGTATCGCTGGTGAAGGACAGCATAGACCCAACGCACCCGGGCTATAATCCCAAAGCGGCCCGCGCCAAGACTGTAGCTAAGGGCGAATCTATGGCCTGGGGGCCGGGCGTGCAGTCCCAGGATCGGGCGCACAAGAACGAGGACATGACCTGTTTCATCTGCCACAGCTCCTGGGCCACGAGTTGCGGGGGATGCCACCTTCCGATCCAGGCCAACTGGAAGACGCGACGCAACCATTACGACTTCGAAGAAGCGCGCAATTACTCGACCTACAACCCCCAGGTGGCCAGAGACGATATGTATCAGCTTGGAAAACACGGCCCGGTCAAAGGTGGGCGGATCGCCCCCGTGCGCTCTTCATCGGCTCTGGTGCTTTCCTCCCGCAACGCCAACCGGGAGTTGATCTATATCCAGCAGCCGCCGATCGCAGCCAGCGGTTTCAGCTCCCAAGCCTTTGCACCCCACTATCCCCACACCGAGCGCAAAACCGAGACTAAGACCTGCACCGATTGCCATCTGTCGGAGGACCAAGATAACAACGCCGTCATGGCGCAGTTGCTGCTGCTCGGTACCAACTTCGTGAACTTTGTGGGCTATAACGCCTGGGTGGGAACCGAGAACAAAATCGAGGCGGTACGCGTAACTGAGTGGGACGAACCCCAGGCCGTGCTCGGCAGTTTCCTGCACCGATATGCTTATCCGGACTGGTACCGCCAGCATCAGGCCCATGGCCAGGCGCTCAAAGAAGCCCATACGCATCGCACCGGCGGACAGGTGGGCTGCCTGCAGCTGCGGGGTGAATATCTGTACGTGGCTCAAGGCAAGGCGGGATTTGCAGCCTACGATGTGGCCAATATCGCCAATAAGGGATTCTCCCAGCGCTTCATCACGGCGCCCTTTTCGCCCTTAGGGCACGACACCCGGTTGCACACTGAAAACGCCACCTGCGTAGCGCTGCCCACCAATCAGCCCATTCATCCCCGCCGCCGGGAGCAGCCGGGCTTCGGCCTGAGTGGGGAAGAGATGCGCACGCTCATGAACGAGACGAACCAAGAGCAGCCGTTCCATCCCATCTATCATTACGCCCTGATCACGGATTCGGTAGAAGGCCTGATCCTGACCGACGTCAATACCCTATCCGATGGCGAACCGCGCAACAATTTCCTGGAGCGCGCCGTAACCTGGAACGAGCAGGGGATCCTCAAGGGGGCTAAGCACATCACTGTGGCGGGTCATTATGTCTATATCGCAGCCGATGTCGGGCTGGTGGTGCTCGATCTGGATGAGCCCCTGCATCCCCGGTTGGCGGGCGTAGTAAAGCTAGAGGATGCGCGCGCCTCAGCGCTGCAATTCCGTTATCTGTT
>Ga0187893_10009163_pt1 | contig 15322 bp, 35 predicted proteins | sample MA1701074metaG_FD_139574 | JGI IMG/M metagenome (GOLD analysis project Ga0187893, IMG submission 139574) | White microbial mat communities from a basaltic lava cave in the Kipuka Kanohina Cave System on the Island of Hawaii, USA - MA170107-4 metaG ... | reverse complement strand
GCGCGGCCACCTTTTCCTTGTTGCGCTCGCAGTACGAGCGCTGGCGCGCGGCCACCTTTTCCTTGTTGCGCTCGTAGTACGAGCGCAGGCGCGCGGCCGCCTTTTCCTTTCTTGCTTTCTGGTGTTGTGCCGTTACCTCTGCCTCCGGGGCGGACATGAGCGCCACGCGCCGGCCACGCGACGACGCCACCAGCGGCGGCTCGAAGAGATCGCGCAGGCTCATGGAGAGCGGCGCTCCATCTCTGTCGGCGCCCGGCCGGCGAGGAACACCAGCAGGCAGTCGAGCACCTTGCGCGCGGCGCGGCGCTTGTCCGGCGCGGAGCGCGCCCTGGGCACCTGCCCAGCCCAGCGGCGGGCCTGGTCGAGACACCGGCGCTGCGAGACGGTCATGCCGGCACCGGCTCCTCGGTGCGGGTCGTATCGGCGACGCCGAGGCCCTTGATCGGGCGCGTGTGCGTAGCCGAGGCCCGGGTCGAGCGCGTAGCCCCCGTGAATGCGGGTGTTTCGCTTGCGCGGTGCGTGGGTGCCGGCGGCCACCGCGGCGCGGACGCGGCCCGGGTCCAGGTCCAGTTGCGCACACACCCACAGGAAGCTGCCGGTGTGCGTCGAGTCCGAACCGATCCAGTGCCGCGCGTCGCGCTTAAGCGCAACGCGCACGCCGCTGGTGTAGTCGCGCCGCTCGAGGCGGCCCTGCACGTCCTCGATCGCCAGCTGCAGCACCTGCGACCAGAGCCAGCGGCAGAAGATGCCGTCGTTGTCCCCCGGGTTCATGCGCGCCTCGCTTTCTTTCTCAGCCGTCGGCTGCGGCGAGCAGCAGCAGCGCCGCCGTCAGAACAAAACCGCAGGCAAAGTACAGGTCGAGGAACGCCAGCCAGATGCTCATCTGCCGGCGTCCCGCGCGGCCAGCACCATCGCGAGCGGGGAGCGCTCGAGCCCCTCCAGCAGCGATGTCAGCCGGCGAACCGCGTCTGTCGCCTCCGAGATCACCCGCTGCTTTTTCGCTTCCGGGTCCTCGATGAAGTCCTCGATCAGCCAGTACAGCGGACGCAGGTCCCCGGTGGCTCGCAGCAGCTCCGGCAGCCGCGGGAGCGGGAAATGCACCGGGTCGGACGGGTTATCGGCGAGCTTGCGCGACAGCTCGCTCACGCTCATGTCCAGGTCAGCGGCGATCGCCTTGAACGCCCGGCCGCAGCTGTAAACCGAGGCGCGCACCACGTCGCGGAACTCCGGGAGCTGCTCGAGCAACCCGGGCTGGAAATCAATGTTGAGTTGTCGCGTCATGCTGAAACTCCGTTAACAATCGTTTCAGTGCGTTTCAGGTCGGGAACGGGATAAAAAAATACCCGGCCCCGCCAAGGGAGGTAAGCGGACTGACGGCCGGGTGCTGCAACGCCTGCTCGGCCGGGATCCGGCCTTGCAGGACGGGAGGAGTTCAGTGACCAAGGCGCGGGGCACGAGAAAAGGAAACCGTCCGTGCCATGATTGCGGTCGCCAGACACACAACCGGGCGGCACGGAGGTTTCCATGGACAGACTCAATTTCGTGGCCGATGCCGTGATGGCGGACCAGGTGGTGCTACGTCTGCTGATCAACGCGCTGTTCAAGCAGCATCCGGAACTCACGGCCGAATTTCTCATCGGACTCGACCACGTCCTCGCCAACTCGCCCATACCGAGCGCAGAAGCGCGACGAAACCTCGAAAAACTGAGGGCGGACGTTCTGGCCAATCAGCCCACTCCAGGAGCCGCGCATTGATGTGGTCAAGCACTAGCGGCCTCAGATGCCTTGGGACGAGTCGAGGCACGAAGCCCGAGCAGCGTCGCCGCCGTGATCTCGGTCGCCGGGTCCTTTTCCCGGCACGCCTGCGCGATCAGCGCCGCGTAGTTCGTCTCGCCGGTGTAGTCGGTGCGAGGCAGCCGCCCACGTTTGAGCCATTTGTCCACTGCGGGGCGGGAAACTCCGCAAACGGCAGCCGTTGCGCTGGGGCCACCGACGGCATGGATGGCAGACACTAGAAGCTCGCTCATGATCATTAGTCAACCACAGGTTTACGATCAGGTCAACTCTGCGTTGCTGGCGCAAAAAAATCTGTCCGGCAGTATTCAACCAATGGTTACAACCTTGGGCGATGTAATACGGCAGGCCCTGGCACGGCTGGGGCGCACTCAGGGCTGGCTCGCGGAATCCGCTAGGGTGTCCCCCCAGGCAGTAACCAAGTGGATCAAGACCGGCGAAATAAGCCGCGAGAACGCTGTGGAGGTAGCCCGCCTGCTCGAGTTGCCAGTCGATGCTTTGCTCGGTGGCGTGTCGCCGGCCGGGGCCGAGCTTGGTGGTGCCATAGACGCCTTGCCTGACGAATCACGGCAGCAGGTTTTAGATTTTGTCCGCTACAAATTTGAGCGGGCTGAGGGTCTCATTGCCAGTGAGCAGGCTGCGCACTATGTCAAAATGATCGACCGCATCAAGGCTGATTACGAGCGGCGGAAGGACGGGGATCAAACGCCGCCTGAGCAACCCCGCGTCAAGAAATAGGGCCGCGCGCCAAAGCAGGGACGGGACCCGAACAAGATGGGTCACTTTGTTTTCATCGTGCTTCACGTCCTCGCTTTCATCTCCGCCGGGATGCTCCTCTTCATCACAATTCCGCTGCACATCATCTATGCGGTCCAGACGGATAAGGCTGCACGTGCCGATCCTGAACGCCCCACCCCGGAGACGCATGTCCGCTGCCCCGACTGCAAGGAGCTCGTCCGCAACGATGCCAACGTCTGCAAGCACTGCGGCTGCAAGCTCACTCCGCAGAACATTCCCACCTTGGGGGATCGCATCGACTAGGATTCAACCCTAGGTTGACAGTCGGTGTCTACCTGTGGTTGAATGCCCCCGTTTTCTGGAACGGAGGCAGCATGACTCTCCCCGCAGGCACCCGGACCTCCCCGGCCGTCAAAAGGAAGCTCGCCGAGCTTGACCAGCTCGAAAAGCGCTCCCAGTCCCTGAGCGCCGAGCGGCGCAAAGTCAACAGCGCCGCCTGGAAGTGCCGCGCTCAGATCATCGACATGATCCGGAGCGGGCAGTGACGCCTCACGCCTCGCGCCTGACGCCTCCCGCGCGGATCACCCTCAAGCGCTCCTGCTGGGTGCTCCTCGGGCCCACCTCCGGGCTCACGTTCCGCTTTTCCGGCGGGCAGCCAACACTCTCCCGGGGTCTCTTCGGCACGCTCTTCTCCTCCCCTGAGTGCGCCGTCGAGACTGCATCCCGGCTGCTCGCCGGAATCCCGCACGAGCTGGCAAGGCTCGAATCGTGACCCCCGCACGAGGGACCACATGCTCTCCGAAATCATCTGCTTCCTGGTCGGCCTGATGGTCGGCGGCGGCGCCGGTTTCATCGCCGCCGCGCTGTGCTTTATCGCCAGGGACACCGACAACGACCCCACAGCGCCATGAACGGCAGGTTCGCCAAGAAGCTGCGCCGCGCTGCCGAGAGAGCCACCATCGGCAAGCCTGCCCGCCGATGGGTCGCCAACCGGCAAACCACCACAGCTGGGCGCAAAGCGGTCGCCGCCGTCAACGATCCGGACTCCACCCGGGGCGTCTACCGCGCGCTCAAGCGCGCTCATTCACCCGTTCGCTAGCTCACGCCGCCATGAACCTCTTGCCTCGCCTCTCGCGCCTCGAGCCTCGAGCCTCGCCCTATCTGGACGAAACCGAGACCGCCGACTGCCTCACACCACTCGAGCGGCGCGACCGCGATCCCGAGAAGCAGTGGCTCTACCGCTGCATCGTCTGGCTCGGCATCGCTTTCTGCCTCGCCATGATCCTGATCAGCGCCGCGCTGGGCACCGCGCCCGATCCCGCAGGCCCCGCGATCGTCCGGCATCCGCAATACGGCGAGCTGCACCGCGCGCTCACCTACGACGTGCGCGAGGACTGCTTCACCGTCCACTGGCGCACGCCCGAGGGCGTCACCAAGTTCTCGAACACCCACTGCTGATCCATCGCGCCTCGCTCTCATGCGTTTAATCGCGCTCACCGGCAAGGCCGGCTGCGGCAAGGACACCGTCGGCGAGATCCTCTGCGGCCTGTCCGACGACTTTGAACGAATCGCCTTCGCCGACCCGATGAAGGAAATGCTCGAGCCACTGCTGCAGCTGCTCGGCGAGGGCCCCTGGCCGTGGGAGCACCGCGCGCTGAAGGAAAAGCCGATCGCCTCGATCGGCGTCTCGCCCCGGCGCCTCGCGCAGACCCTCGGCACCGAATGGGGCCGCGGACTCGTGCATCCCTATCTGTGGGTCAAGTGCGCCGGGTTCGCCGCCGCGGCGATCGAGCGCGAAGGCGCGCAGGGCCTGGTCATCACCGACTGCCGCTTCGAGAACGAGGCCGCGTGGGTGCGCGGGCGCGGCGGCGAGGTCTGGCACATCCTGCGCCCGCAGGCCTCGGCCGTCGCCGCGCACGTCTCCGAGGCCGGCGTCGCCGTCGCGCCGGGCGATTCGATCATCGACAACAGCGGCACGCTCGACGAGCTGCACGACCAGGTGCGCCGCGCGCTCGCCGGCGAACTGAAAGTGGAGGGGAAATGAGCGAGGTCGCCAACTTCCCCGCCCAGTGGCAGGCGGTGCAGAACGTTGTCCACCACATCAACAAGACCAAAGGCTTTTGGGACAAGCCGACCAACATCGGCGAGCAGATCGCGCTGATGCACTCCGAGCTGTCCGAAGCGCTCGAGGGCGCGCGGCATGCCAACCCACCATCGGAGCACATCCCGGAGTTCAGCTCGATCGAGGAAGAGTTCGCCGACGTCGTCATCCGCATCATGAATGTCGCCCAGCAGGAAGGCTGGGATATCGGCGGCGCAATCGAAGCAAAAGTCGCCTTCAACGCCAGCCGGCCGCACAAGCACGGCGGAAAGCTCTTCTAAAGACCATGGCCGCCTACGTCGTCGCCGATCTCTACAAGTTCCCGGTCCTGCGCAATCTCCGTTGGTTGATCCTCATGGCGCTCGACAGCGACCGTGTCTTCGCAAATGTAGTGGACCAGTCACACTGATGAAAACCGTCTACCTCGCCGGGCCGATCTCCGGCTTGTCATTCGCAGGCGCCTCGGACTGGCGCCGCCAGGTGCGCGAGGATCTGGCAAAGAGCGGCATCGACGCCTTCTCCCCGATGCGCTGGAAAGACTACCTCGCGAAGTTCGACGTGCTCTCCGGCCACGGCCGCGAGTACATGCACATCAGCCCGCTGTCCGCCCCGCGAGGCGTGATGACGCGGGACCGCTTCGACGCCACGCGTTGCGACGTACTCTTCGTCAACCTGCTCGGCGCCACGCAGGTCTCGATCGGCACCGTGATGGAGATCGCCTGGGCCGACCTCTCCCGCACGCCGATCGTCTGCTGCATCGAGAAGGAAGGCAACCCGCACGACCACATGATGGTGAGCGAGGCCATCGGCTTCCGCGTCCACTCCCTCGAGGACGGCATCCACTGCGTCCGCGCTATCCTGAATCACGACTAGACACATGAACGGCATGGCCTGGACCGTGCGCGAGGATGCGACCCTGCGGCTGCTCTACCCGCACGAGAGCGATGCATTGTTGCGGAAAGTCTTTCGCCGCTCGCGCTCCGCGATCTATCGCCGCGCCTACCTCCTCGGCGTGCGCAAATCGCCGGAGTTCATAGACGAGGAACTCTCGCGCCTAGGCCGGCAGCTCGCCGGCGCCGGCATGGCCTACCGTTTCCCGAAAGGCACCATCCCGCCCAACAAGGGGCGCAAGGGCTACTACGCGCCGGGTTCCGAGCGGGGCTGGTTCAAGAAGGGGCAGCGCAATGGCAGGGCGGCCGAGCACCACATGCCGGTCGGCGCGACGCGCCTCGTCGACGGCTACGTCTACATCAAGGTCGCGGAAGTTCTCAACCAGCCCTACACCGTCAACTGGAAGCCGCTGCACATCCTGAACTGGGAGCGCGCCAACGGCCGCCCGCTGCCAGAGGGTCACTGCCTCTGGTTCCGCGACGGCGATCGCATGAACGTCGAGCCCAAGAACCTCGAGCTGATCACCCGTTCCGAAGGCATGCGCCGCAACACCGTGCACAACCTGCCGAAGGAACTGTCGCTGGCGATCCAGCTGCGCGGCGCGCTCGTGCGCCAGATCAACCAACGGAGTCGCCCCGATGAAAAACGGAATCGTTGACCTGCGCAATCACCTGTTCGCCGCGCTCGAGGCGCTGCAGGACAAGGACAACCCGATGGACCTCGACCGCGCGAAGGCCATCGCACACGTCGCCGGCAAGGTCATTGACTCGGCCAAGGTCGAGGTCGAATTCCTGCGCGTCACCGGCGCCGAGGGCTCGGGCTTCATCCCCGAAACCGCGCGCGCGCCTCTGCCGGCACCTGCCCACCAATTGCAGGCACCCGCTACGAGCCGTAACCCATGAGCAAGCTGGACGAGATCCGCGCAGCGCTGCGCGATGCCGACGAACCGCTCGACAGGCGGGAGATCGTGGACGAGTGCCCCAGCTATAGACAACGCTGACATTGTGTCCGCCTTTGCGAGCAAGGGTTTTTCCACAACTGGAGGTAAACGTGAAACAAGTAAAGGTCGAGATTCGCGGCACGGCGCCGTTGCTGATTCATCGCTTTACAGAGCAGGCTGAGTCTGCTCGCAAGACCAGGCGGATCGAGGTATCGAACACCGATCCTCGGGAGGAAGCGAAAAAGAACGCCTACATCGCGCCTGACGGCACGTACTATTTTTCCGCATTCGCGATCCCCAACGCGATGTCATCTGCAGGCAGCAATCACAAGGGCACCGGAACCAGGCGCACCCTTCGCTTCATCGTGCCATCGGCGGTTCGAATGGAGAGAGACACGGTGACCATCCTCAACGGTACAGGTCCCGCAAAGGATTTCGAGGTCGATTCCCGCCCGGTGACGATCCCGGCCACGAAGGGCCGCATCATGCGCCACCGCCCTCGCTTCGATCAGTGGGGAGCGCGATTCATGATGAGCGTGGACGACGAGACGCTCTCCCTTGAAATGGCGCATCAACTGCTGTCGGAGGCCGGGCAGAACATCGGCATCGGCGACTTTCGTCCCGAGAAACGAGGGCCTTTCGGCACGTTTCGGGTAACGCACTTCGATGCATGGCACGGCACGGCAAGGCAAGGCAAGGCAGGGCGAGGCAAGGCTTGGCTCGGCTCGGCAAGGCAAGGCTTGGCATGGCAAGGAGAAGGGCATGCTGATCGCTGAGCGCCGCGTCTCCGGGATCATGCCCGCAGTCGCCCCGCCGGGCGTGCGCCTGCGCTTCAGCGAGGACACCTGGGTCATCACCGGGATCCGCCAGGAAACCGTCGCCGGCCGGCCGGTGCTCGTCGTCGACACCGCGCTCGCTTGGGACGAGGAGCGCAAGCCGGTCGACATCACCGCCGCGATCGAGACCGCGCTCAAGGCGATGGATGCGGCCGCCGCGCGACTTCGCAGCGAGCGGGAGCGCATCCCCGAAGGCGGCTACTACCCGGCCAGGGCCCTCATTGAGCTCGCCCAGCTCGTCATCGCCCGCGACCGGCTCCGCGCCGTGCTCGCCCCGCCCGAGGCCGGCGCCGGCCAGTGGTTCGCCGTCACCGAGCGCGACGAGAAGCAGCGCCGGCAGGAATTCATCGACGGCCTCAAGCGCGACCTCGGCCGCGCCCGCGACCGGATCCAGCAGCTCCTCGCCGCCGGCGACCGCCTCGACAAGGCCATCGGCGGCAACGCCGACGAGATCATGGCCGCCGTCCAGAACTGGCGCGCGATCACCGCGCCGCCGAAACCGCTCAAGCGTGAGGCGAGAGGCGTAAGGCGTAAGGCGAAAGGGAAAGCATGACGGCGAAGGAGGGCGGCATGGGCAGCTCGAGAAGCCTCGCCGCGTGTTCGTCGACTCCATGTCAGACCTGTTCCACGAGGACGTGCCTTGGGAGTTCGTCGATCACGTTTTCGGTGTCATGGCCATCACAACGCGGCACGCCCTCAACGCGCTGATGAACGTGGGCATGCGCCGCTATCTCGACCCGCAGCCGCGACTGCTCAAGTGGCGCGCGCACGTCGATTACACGATGGCCGGGCTTATCGCCCGACTCGCAGAGACGATGCCGGCGGGCTTCACCTGGCAGCACTTCCTCGACGGCGCGCTGCACCTGGACCACATCCGCCCGCTGTCATCCTTCCGGTTCACGTCCACCGGCGACGCCCAGTTCGCCGAGGCCTGGTCGCTGGATAATCTCCGGCTGCTCCCTGCAGCCGAGAACCTCCGCCGCGGCCGTTCCCAGCACAGGCAGCGCTGAGATGTTCCTCACAGACGAGGAATTGTTCGTCCTCACCGGCTACCGCCGCCCCAAGCTGCAGATTGAGCAGCTGCGCAGGATGGGCGTGCCGCACTGGGTCAACGCGCTCGGCCGGCCGATCGTGCGCCGCGACTTCGGCGCCGCACGCGAGACGCCGGCGGCGGCGGAACTGGGCGCGGTGGAGTAGTCTATGCGGACCTCGGAAAGCAAAACAATGGGCCGGCCACGCTCCAGGAACTTCGACCTCCCGCCGCGGGTGACCGCGCGGCGGCTCAAATCCAAAACCCTGTATTACTACTGCAAGAGCGACGGCGGGCGCATCCCGCTGGGCGCCGACCAGGCGGAGATGCGCCGGCGCTGGGCCGAGCTCGAGACCGGCGTCGTCGACGCGCGGCTCATGTCCCACGTCCTCGGCCGCTACCGGCGCGAGGCCATGCCGGCGAAGGCTTTCCGCACGCAGAAGGAAAACAGCCGCCAGCTCGACACGCTCGCCCGCGCCTTCGGCCACCTGTCGATCGAGCAGGTCCAGCCGGTGCATGTGCGCCAGTACCTCGACCGCCGCAGCAAGAAAATCGCCGCCAACCGCGAGATCGCGCTCCTCTCCCACGTCTGGAACTGGGCCCGCGAGCAGGGTCTGACCGCCAGGCCGAACCCCTGCGCCGGCGTGCGCAAGAACAGGGAACGCCGCCGCGAGTGCTACGTCACCGATGCCGCCTACCGCGCCGTGTGGCAGGCCGCGACCGAGTGGCTGCGCGACGCGATGGACCTCGCGCTGCTCACCAGCCAGCGCCCGGGCGACGTACTCAGGATGACGCGGCAGGACATCCACGATGGCTGCCTGTGGGTGCGCCAGGGCAAGACCGGGCAGCGGGTGGGCATCGAAGTCCAGGGCAGGCTCGCGCGCGTCGTCAAGCGCGTCAGTGCCCGCCGTATCGCCTCGATCTACCTCGTCAACGACCGCGGCCAGCCCGTCACCATCTGGAAGCTCGACGACGCCTTCCGCGCGGCGTGCACCGCAGCCGGCCACGACTGGCAATTCCGCGACCTGCGCGCCAAGGCCGTCACCGACGAAAAGGATCTGCGCAAGGCCCAGCGCCGCGCCGGGCACGCCAGCGAAATCACCACCGCGGAAATCTACCGCCGCATCAAGGGCGATCGCGTCGAACCGCTGAAGTAAATCGAATGAAAATCAAGCCATGCTGGAGCTGTGGCACTACGACGCCACAATGTCTGCCTGATTGTGAGTGCGAAAAGTGTGGCTCGAATCACAGGTTGATGACGGCGAATTGTGAACGGGTTTTGAACCGATCCGCCGCAGCAGCAGCGTAACCGATTGATTTCTGGTGCTGCTGCCCCGAATCGAACGGGGGACCTACTGATTACGAAACGGGGAAGAAGTGCCGAGGGCAGCGTGAGTTATGGCGTTTTCGGTTCAATACGAGGGCAGCTGGAGCGCAAGCACTGGCGCGGGGATGTGGGGAATTTTGAACGTTGTATAATACGCTTGACTTGCAGCCAGAAATGTGCATAATAGAGCTTGTGGGATGACCCCACACCGCAGGCTCCCGGCTAGGGGCCACACAGAGGAGAGACAGATGATCCTGTACACAACGCTCGGCGACATCGCGCGGCACATGAGCACGGGCAGTGCGATCGATTTGTGGTCTTACGCGACCGACATGACTGCGCCGGACGAACTGGACGACGTACCTGCCATGCTCTCCGGCGACGGCGAAGAATTCCACGAGTATGCCATCGGGCACGATGAGGGGTCTGCCACGTTCCACGACATCGGCCATCCCGTCCGCCTGCCGTCCCTGACGTAGGGACACAGACCGAGCCGCTCACGGGCGGCTCCAATGTGCGCCCCGCACAACCGCAGGCTCCCGGCTAGGGGCCAGACGACAAGGAGTGAGACTATGAACGCGAAAGACATAGGCCACGGCATCTATCGACCCATCCCGCGAGTGATCTGCGATGTGCCGCTCAGCACGACATTCCCCGACGGCACCACGGATTTCCCGGTGCGCGCACGGGACGATCTGGACCCGTGCGACCCGCCTTTTGAATTCTCGGATGGCCGCATTTCCTGGTGTGGCTATCAGACACGCGAGCAGCGCGACGAGGCCCGCCACCAGCGCGCGCTGAAACTGGAGCAGGAACTGACCGCTGCGGCACAGGCGCGTGCGGCGGCGATCCGAGAAGAAGAACAAGCGCGCGAAATACGGCGTATCGCCGCTGTGCGCGAGCGCGTGCAGCTCTGCCTGCGCCATCGCGCCATCTCGACGAGCGAGGCGTGGGGATTCGTTGGCCCGGTAAGCCGCGACGAGAACCAAGCGGCGCATGGCAATGTCGGATATACAGAAACTTGTCGCTGCGGTGCCACGCGTGCGAGGCTGGTGAATCAGCACCATGAGGAGGTCGGTGAGTGGAGCGCGCCCGAGTGAGCCCATCCCAGCACGCGACCATCACCCTCTCCCGCCGCCAGGTTGGCGACGCCGACCGCGTCGGCGGCATCGAGCTGATGATCCTCTGGCCATCCTCCCTCGGCCCCGAGCCGGGGGAGGAGTACGTGCGTCTCGGATTCGAGCGCGAGGCTACGCGAGAGCAGAAGTCTGCGGCCGAGGCCATCGTCCGCCCGGCGATCGCCGAGGCTGAGGAGCGCTACGGCGCCACCCTCGTCCCGGTCCATGTGCGCGTCACGCGCCTCAGGCGGCCCGGAGATATGCCCGCCGGTGGGGAGGCGCGCGTGCATCTCGCCGTCACGCTCATCGGGAGCCGATGGGTACATGCCAAGGGCGCCCGCAGGGGACGAATCGCATTCGCGAAGTCATGATCGACCACGTCCCCGAAGAGGCTGCGCGGCATTACATCGAGTCGCGGCGCTGGCCGAACGGTCCTCGTTGCCCGGTGTGCAGGAGTGAGCGCATCGGTGTCCACTCGCCAGACCTCTACCGCTGCAACGTCTGCAGGGAAGTGTTCTCCGTGCGCACCGGGACCGTCATGGAGCGCAGCAAGATTGCGCTGACCAAGTGGCTGCACGCAATATATCTGCTCGTCACTGTGCGCAAGGCCATCAGCTCCGCGCAGCTCGGCAGGCAATTGCGCATCCGGCAGGCGAGCGCCTGGTTCCTCTTGCATCGTCTACGCGAGGCGCGCGGCAAGAATCTCGATCTGCTGCGTCGGGATCGACTTGATCGAGACAGCGCACTCGATGTCGCGGTAGCCGCACTGCTCGCCGCGAAGCCGAAGCCGCGCACCAGGCAGGCGAAGCGGCGCGCGCGGCGGCAACGGAAGATTCAACAACGAAGCATTGCGGCATGAAAACGCTCTGGTTCAAGGCGCAATTTGTCCAGGAGATTCTAGCCGGGGCGAAGCGCGATACCATCAGGCCTGAGAGCGCAAGATTGCCACTCGTCGGCGAGACGATCGCGCTGTCTGTCGGACCGCGCAAACCGTTCGCTCGCGCCGTCGTGACCCGCCGCGCGCGGGTCGATCGAAGCCGACTGACAAGGTCGCGGCACGATCAGGTCTCAGAGTGTTACGGCGAGCTCCCTGAGAATTCGATTCGCCTCTGGTTCAGACTGCTCTGATCCACCCCCCCCCAGAGCCGGCGCGCATCCTTAATCGCCATTTGCCCTCCGAGGTACTCCAGGCTGGCACGCAGCCGCAGGGAGGCATTGCCGCTCCTGGCCATTCCGGTGGTGCCCGCAGCGCGAGCGCCGCTCATGGACTGCCCCAGAACGGTGGGAGGCACGGTCAGTCTCCATCCTCGATCGCTCGCGAGCGCGCGCATCAGGCCGGGATGACTGGTGATGATGGTGCAACGCCAGCCAAGCGCCAGACAGAGCGCGCCGGCGAGCGAGCACAATCTCCGGCCGAGCCCCAGTCCCTGATAGTCAGGGAGCACCACCACGCGGTGGATGCGTTTGATGGTCGCATCCGCCGGATGCGGAAAGTGCAACAGCGCCAGGAAGCCGATGAGCTCGCTGCCGAGCCAGGCGCCGAAGCAGCGCGCCCCACGGTGCAGATCCGTGCTCAGATAATGATGGTCACGGAAGCGTCGCCAAGCGGCGGGGGAAACGGGACCGACACGAATTTCAGTCTTCGGGCGTCGAAGAGACCTCCCCCTGGTCAGACGGTTTTCGGCCGGCTCGTAAATCCAATCCGGCTCCAGCCACGACAGGATGTCGTAGTGACACGATACCAGGACGGCACGGCGGCCGGTGCGTCTCAGGGTTTTGGCCAGCGCCGCGCTGCAGCTCTGGGCGACGACCCGATCAACGACCGAGGAAAATTCGTCGATCAGCGCCAGCGAGGGCTGCTCGGCAAGCGTGCGGGCGACGCGCACCCGGAACTGCTCGCCGTTGGACAGCACGTGATAGGGCTTGCGCCACGCCGGTGGGCTGGCAAAGCCGACCGATGAGAGCAGGTCGACAATCTCGCGCAGACTCATCACAGACGGGAAATCGTCGAGGAGCGATAGTCCGGGATTCCAGGCGTAATGATCGGAGTGCTCGCCAAAGAGCGCGCGCGCCAGCGTACTCTTGCCGCAGCCGGAAGGACCGACTATCACCCCGATGTTCCAGTCGTCCGGAAGATCGAGGCTCGCCGTCCAGCGCTGCACAATTTCCGGTGTCGGCGCGAGGTCGAACAGGCCTTCGAGCAGCGCGACGCGAGCCGTGCGCTCGACCGACGAGCGCACTACGACATCAGCATTCGGCACGGCTTGTTTCGTCCCGTCATTTCGCGCCAGAGTGCGATGAGTTCCTCCTCGTTGCTGCATTCGATCAGCAGGATGTATTGCTCCGGGATCTCCTGCGCCTCAGGGATCTCACCGAATAGATCAGTTTTTGGGTCATTCAGTCTTTGCACGTCGGCAGCTTGCGGTAGGTGGTGCGTGAGGTGCGGGCGCCGGAAGGACGGGCGGTCAATGGCCGCCCGCTCTTGTTTTCGGGCACGCGGTCGACGTCGGCGGGCGTGGGAAGGGTCGAGGGGATGGACTTCTCGGGGATGATCCAGGGCGCGAGGGTGTGCGCGATCGCCGCGCGTTGCGTCCGGGTCGGCCGGGGCGAGAAGATCCCGCGCCGGCCGCGCTTGCGGCGCGCCATTCACTCCAGCAACCGGAACCGCCACACGACCGAGGCCTGGTCGGTGAGGTCCTCGGGCCGGTGGTTGAAGGGCTTGCCCTCGGTGACGCTGCTGTGGTGGTTGTATTCGAGGACGTCTGGCTTCCACCAGTGGCGGTTGTGCATCTCGTAGCGCAGGCGGATGACCGATTGCGGGATGCTCTTCGGGCCGACGTCGACGCTGTAGTTCATGCCGAGGCCGAGCTCGAGGTAGAGCTCGCCGGCGAGGATGGGCCGGGAATGCAGGAGCCCGCCGATGGCGATCGAGGCCGCGATCGCGGCGTAGAAGGCGGCGAGCTTGAGCTTGTCGACTGGTTTCATCCGGTGCCTCGCGCCTCGTGCCTCGCGCCTCACTCCTGCACCGCGTCGATCTTCTTCTGCGTTTCGGCCTCGGAGGCCTGGCGCATCTGCTGCAGCTCGTCGGTGATCTCATCCGGGGTGGCGCCTTCTTCCTCGCGCTTGCGGACGTGGTCGACGATCGGCTGGCGCTCGAGGCCGGCGAGCGCGAGGGTGAAGGCCATGTCGACGAGCTTCCAGACTCCGGGGTTCATTGGTCACCATCCTTTCTCGCCTCTTCGGCGATCTTTCGCTGCAGGGCGAGGATCAGGCTTCGCACGGCGTCGGCCTTGGCCTGGGCGTCGCCGGGGTTGCCCAGCCTCAGCGCCTCGCGCGCCTGGTCGAGGCGGCCGCCGAGCCCGGCGGACTGGTCGAGGTAGCCTTGCGCCTGCGCCCTGGTCCAGACCTTCGCGTCGACGTTGGCGCCGATGGTGCGGTTGACGGCGGTGAGCAGCGCGTTGCCTTCGTCGATCGCGGTACGCGCGGCCTTGACTGCCGGTGCCTCGGTGCTCACCGCCTCGGGGTTGTGCAGCGACTCGGTCATCGTGACGCAGGCTGAGAGCACAGCCAGAATGATGAGAACCGTCAATAACTCGGCGGCGGAGTAGAGCTTGCGGAGCGCGCGCATGGGGCTACACCTTCGCCACGCCGGCGCGCAGGGTCGCCAGGCCGAGGCCTTCCAGTCCGCGGGTGATCGCATCGGCGAGCGTCAGTTCGCCGGTGGCGTAGGACACCGCCGCCGCAACGATCACGCCGAGCGCGACGATGTAGGTTTTCTTGCCGCTGAGAAAGTCATTCATCGGTGAACTCCTTTAAAAGGTGGCAGAAACAGCGCGAGGCTTTCACTCTTTACCCCTCACGCCTCACGCTTTTTCACTTCCTGCCCTCGTGCTCCATGGAGTAGTGGTTGCCGTCTGGCCTGGGCTTGAAGTCACCGCCCCACCTGTTGAGCGCGTGCAACGACTTCCAGTAGTGGCCGAGCGGCTGGTGGTCCTCGGAGGCGGTGAGGTAGCGGCCGTCCCTGAAGAGGTTCAGGTCGACGGCCAGTCGATGCGTGTGCAGGCTGCCGGCGATGCCGATGCCGGCCTGCGCGTTGAGCGCCGCCTGCTCGGGCGAGCGGTAGGCATCGCCGAACGTGAGGTGATAGCCGCGCTGGTACGCCCAGGCGATCAACAGCCCGACGTGGTAGGCGAAGATGCGCTGCTTCTCCCCGAGCTTGAGGAAGCGCGGGTCGATGGCGAGGAGGTCGGCGATCATGGCTGGTGGCCGATCAGCCAGGCGGCGAGCAGCAGGAGCGCCACGGCGGCGGCGGCGGCGAGAAAACCGTCGTCCTCTTCGGGTGGGCGCTTCACTTGCCCTCCATGCAGGAGGTCCAGATGTACTGGCTGAAGTCCTCTGCGCCGCGCGGCCAGAGATAGGCTTCATCCACCATCGCAACCGCCCACTCCTTCATCGCCGGCGACCAGTGCTCCGGCAGCGGGTGCAGCGTCCAGAAGTCCTCCCTGGGCATGCCGGCGACCACCTTCTCCATGACCCAGGCGGCCATG
>Ga0187893_10009162_pt1 | contig 15322 bp, 17 predicted proteins | sample MA1701074metaG_FD_139574 | JGI IMG/M metagenome (GOLD analysis project Ga0187893, IMG submission 139574) | White microbial mat communities from a basaltic lava cave in the Kipuka Kanohina Cave System on the Island of Hawaii, USA - MA170107-4 metaG ... | reverse complement strand
TCCCAAGCCAGCGGCTAATCCGCTCCCGCTCCTGGCTGCTCAAGCGTCTATATTGTCTTTTCATCGCAACTCCTTGCGGGTATTTTATCCCACAAGTGTTGCGTTAAATTAACGGAGCTAAGTTTCTTTTAAATAGGTAAACTTCATACTGTTTCTGAGCTTATCCCAAAATGAGACGGAATCAATCGGCGACGTCAACGGTAAATATCGCGGCGGTGGCCAATGTCAATGACAAGGATGAGCAATTCGTGGCGGTGAATCCGGTAAAGGATCCGGTAACTCCCCACCCTGTAGGAATAAATTCCTCCAAGCTCTCCTTTCAATGGCTTTCCTTGGTAAGGGTTGTGTTCCAAGTCGTCAAGAGCACGGGTGAGGCGCTCGTAAAGTTCAGGTTCCCGATGGGCGATCTTTTTGAGGACTTCCTCGGCGCGGTTGGAAAGTTCGAGCTTAAAGCTTTGCAAGGGAACGCTTGATTTCCTGCCAAGAGCGGGTCCGGCCTTTGCGGATGTCCTCCTCCCCTTTCCGAAGGCCGGCCATGGCTTTGGGATCGGCGAGGATGTCCAGAGTTTCCATCAAGGATTCATAATCTTCAATACTAAGCATGACCACAACGGGTTTGCCGTGTTTGGTAATGACGTAGCGATCCAACCTGCCGTCAATCTTCTCTACCACCTTGGGCAGAGTGGGCCTTAATTCCTTCAAGCTGACTGTGTTGATCATTGAGGTAACCTCCAAAGGGAAATATACACTAAAATGTATATTTTTGCAACCCCCTAATTCCTGTAAAATCCGGTTTGGAAAATTTCCTCGCGGCCGTAGAGGTCCCGGAGAAGGGATATCTCCTGCGCGCGGAGGCGGGGGTCTTCGCTGGCTTTGACGTGCTCCAGCACTTGGGCCTTGGTCTTGGCCCCGGGGATCACCGCGCTCACCGCCTCGAAATTCAGAATAAATTCCAGGGCGGACTGGACCAGGGAAACCCGAGAAGCCGGCAAAACGGATTTGATCCGGTCGAGTTTCTGGAGATCGACGGTCAGTTTTTCGCGCGGCCAGCGGTTCCGGTGGTCGTCCTTGGAAAACCGGGTGTCGACACTGTATTTTCCCGTAAGAAAGCCGCAGGCCAGAGGTTCCCTTGCGATGATCCCGATCTTTTTCTCCAAGGCCAGCGGAAAAACTTCATCGACCGGCCGCTGGTCGATCAGATTAAAGATGAGCTGGACCGTGTCGGCCTTTCCCGAACGGATCACGGCCAGGGCTTCCGCGGGGGTATGGACGGACACTCCATAAAAACGGATTTTTCCCGCTTTTTTCAATTCATTCAAAACCTGAAAAATTTCCCCCGATTCAATCTGTTCCAGTTTGGGATTGTGAAGTTGGTAAAGGTCGACCCGGTCTGTCCCGAGGCGCCTCAAACTTTCCCCGCAGGCGAAGCGGATGTAATCGAAATCGAAGTTTTTCTTTGATCCGCCGTGATAAAAATCCCAGCCGACTTTCGTGGCAATCACGGCCTTGTCGCGTTTTCCCTTGAGGAATTTTCCGATTAATTCTTCGGAATGGCCGTGGCCGTAAGTGTCCGCCGTGTCAAAAAAATTGACCCCGTGTTCCCAGGCCGTGGCAAGGGCCTCCAGGGAATTTTCATCGCGGGTCGGGCCGTAGCTCGTGCCGCCAATGGCCCAGGCGCCGAACCCGACCTCCGAAACAGAGAGTCCGGTCCGTCCGAGGGTTCGATATTTCATAAATTGATTACGGGATTAAACGGGAACGGCGGGATTGCCGGCTTTATCAACGACCTGGACTTGGTCGCGGCCGCCGTAAAGATCGAACCAGGGCTTGGCTCCCCGCTCAAGGACGGCATTGAGTGCCTGAATGTTTTTGACACCACGGTCGCGGAGCCAGTCTTCAAGGGCCTTGACCCCCTGTTTCGCGTAGACGGGAATGCCTTCTTTCCAGGTCGCACGGCCGCAGAGGACGCCGGCAAACGTCACGCCGGACTCGGCCGCAAGCTCGAGGCTCTCGCGGAATTCATCGTCATCCACGCCGGCACTCAAATAGATGAAAGGCTTTTTGGCGGCCTGCGCGGTTTCGCGGAAAAACTGGATGGCCTCTTTCCGGGTGTAGGCCTTCGTTCCCTTAAAGGATTTCGTCCCTTCCGTGAACTGCATATTAATGGGAATTTCGACTTTCAAAATGTCAACGTGATACTCCGGCTTGGAAAATTCCTCCATGCTTTTGGACACCATGCGGGGTTTTTGTTTGGCAAAGCCCACGTCTTTCCCCTCCGAGCCGTCCACCGGGTAGCCGACAAATTCCAGAAAGAATGGGACGTCGTGATAAGCGCATTCGGCGCCGATCCGTTCGACAAAAGTATGTTTCAGCGCGTTGACCTCTTTCTTGTCGTCCGGATGGTAATAAATGAGGACTTTGATAGCATCCGCGCCGGCCTTCACCAATTTGGCAACGGTCCAATCTTCCAGAAGATCGGGGATTCTGCCGGGCCGCGTGTTGTCATAGCCCGAAGATTCGTAAGCCAGGAGGACACCCGCGTTTTTGTCGCGCGCCTTCACGGCCTCAAGGCCGTATTCGGGATCCAGAAGGATGGCGCTCGCGTGCGGGGTGAGGACTTTGCTCACCGCCACTTTAAATTCGGAAAGCATCGCGACGCTCACTTCTTTCGCATCGACTCCCTTGGCCTTGGCAATCGATTTGAGAAGGGAGCCCCGCTGGTCCATCGCCGCCGCGCGGATCACGCCCCGTTCATCCGACAAGGCTTCCAAGGATTTTAGCTTTCCCTGGGTAATCTTAATCATGATGACAGTGCCTCGTCGATGGCCTTCTGGAGACTTGTTTTGGACTGAAAACCAACAAACTGATGCACTACCTTGCCTCCCTTAAAAAGAAGAAGTGTGGGGATTCCTTGAATGCCATATTCTTGGGCCTTCGCTGGATTTTCGTCTACATTGAGCTTAGTCACCACAAGCTTCCCAGCGCTATCGGCTGCAATCGTTTCCACTACAGGAGCCAAAGCTCGACAAGGAGCACACCATTCTGCCCAAAAGTCTACCAATACAGGAGTTTTGGCTGAAAGGGATACCACTTCCTGCTGAAACGTGTTATCCGTAACTGCCTTAATAAACTTTGATTCGCTCATTCGGCTGTCCTTTCGATCGTCATTGCGAGGAGGCCCAAAGGGCCGGCGAAGCAATGACGGCTTGCTTAAAAAGTACGCTAATATACAATACCATTCAAAGCCATGCAATACTGCGTCCTCAAAAACCGGCTGGCCAAGGAAAGAAGCCCCTACCTCCGGAGTGCGGCCGAACAGCCGGTCCACTGGTACCCGTGGTGCCGCGAGGCCTTCGAAGAGGCCCTCCGCCTCGACCGCCCCATCCTTCTTGAGATCGGCGCCGTCTGGTGCCACTGGTGTCACGTGATCGACCGGGAAAGTTATGAAAATGGGGAGATTGCGGCCCTCATCAATGAAAACTTCGTTGCCATCAAAGTCGACCGCGACGAGCACCCCGAAATCGATTACCGCTATCAGGTCGCGGTCAGCGCGCTCGCGGGCCAGGGGGGTTGGCCCCTCACGGCCTTCCTCACTCCCCGCGGCGAAGTCTTCTTCGGCGGCACCTATTTTCCGCCGGAAGACCGCTACGGAAAAATCGGATTAAAAAAAATTTTAAAACGGATTGCGGAGCTCTACGGCCAGCGAAAAATCGATATTTTTGAAGACGCCCGGAGAATCCATTCCTTTTTTGAGGAGAAAAAAACCGAGCCGGTCCGCGCCGAGACCCTGAACACCGAGGCCCTGCAAAAATGCCTTCACATCCTGAAACACGAGTTTGATTTTGCCTACGGTGGTTTCGGTAACGCCCCGAAGTTTTTTCATCCGAGCGTCTTTGAACTCGCCCTCAATCAATATTTTTTCTCGCGCCTGAGCTGGCTCAAGGCCGTGATTGAAAAATCGCTGGAAGCGATGGGAAAAGGCGGGGTCTATGACCAGCTGGGCGGCGGGTTTCACCGCTATTCGGTGGATGAACGCTGGGTGGTCCCCCAGTTTGAGAAAACCTCTTATGACAACGCCTCGCTCCTCGCCGTCTATTCAAAAGCCTTTCATCTCTTCGGCAAACCCATTTACCGCGAGATCGCCAAAGGGATCCTTGCATGGGCCGGTGAAAAATTGACCGATGAGAAGCGGGGCGGGTTTTACGCAAGCCAGGATGCGGACACGGGCCCCAATGACGACGGGGATTACTACACTTGGACACGCCGGGAGGCCGAGGCCCTGCTCACGAAAGAAGAGGCCAAAGTCCTTCTGCCCCATTTTGACGTTGAAACCCAGGGGGAAATGCATCATGACGTTTCGAGAAATGTCCTTTTTGTGGCGAGGGAACCCGAAATCCTTGCCCGCGAACTTGAACTGAAACCCCAGGAAGTGCTGCGCCGTCTGGAATCCGCCAAGCGAAAGCTCCTCTCGTCCCGAAGGAAAAGAAAACCGCCCGGGGTGGATACCACGCAGTATTCCAACTGGAACGGGATGTGGGTCCGCGCCTACTTTGCGGCTTACCGCGCTTTTCAGAGTCCCAGGCTGAAAGATTTCGCCTTAAAAACACTCGACCGCTTTATCGAAAAGTTCCACCCCGAAAAAGGCGTGCCGCGGTACCTGACCGAAGACCCGAATTTTCCCGAGGGGCTTCTTGAAGACCAGGCGGAAATTTTGGCGGCCGCGGTCGAAGCTTTCGAATTGAGCGCCCATCCGAAATATTTTCACTTCGCTAAAAACCTTGCGGGAGTTCTGTTGAATTCTTTCGCCGCCCCGGACGGGGGATTTTTCGACACCCCGGCCCCCGGCGGGGAAGGCCCTCTCCGCTTCCGGGCGCGTCTGATTCAGGATTCGCCGACTTGTTCGGCCAACGCCACTCTGGCTTCCGCCTTCCTCAAGCTTTATCACCTGGCCCAGGACAAAACCTATTTCGATACGGCGGAGGCGGCCCTTTGCTTCTTTTATGAAAAGGCGGAGGCACTCGGGCATCTCACCGCGGGTTATATGCGGGCCCTTGATTTTTATCTGGCGGAGCCGATGAAGATTATCATTATGGGAGAAAGAGAAGAGGCCGGCTTCAAAGCCCTGCGGGAGACTGCGCAATTCAGTCTTTATCCTTATTCCGTCATTTTGCCTTGGACAGAGGGATTGGGAGAAGCCGTTCAAGGCCCCGCACTCGAAGTCCTCATCGAAGAATACCGGCGCGGAAAACGGCCTTTTGCTTTGGTTTGTGTCGGCCAAACCTGCAAACCCATCGCCTATTCCCCCGACGATTTGGCAAAACAAATCTCGGGAAAGGAATAGGATGGAAAAATATTACGGCTTCGGACTTCCGGTCGACATCTCGACGCACGGCGCCGAGATTGACCGCCTCATTTATGTCATTCATATCTTTATGGCCGTCCTCTTCATGGGATGGCTCGCTTTTCTCGTCCTGACGCTCGTCAAATTCCGTGCCCGCCCCGGGCATGAGGCCCGTCATCACGTCGAACATTTCAAAGCGCCCACCTACCTGGAAGTTTTTGTGGCTTTATTCGAAGTTGTCCTTCTGGTCGGTTTTGCTTTTCCGGCCTTTCATAAGACCCGCGATGTCTTCCCCAACCGCGCGGACGCCCTCGAAGTCCGGATCGTGGCCGAGCAATTTGCCTGGAATGTCCATTATCCGGGCGCGGACGGGATCTTCGGGAAAACCGATCCCAAGCTGATGGGGGCCGCGAATCCCGTGGGTCTGGACTTGGGCGATCCTTTAGCCAAAGACGACGTCACCACCATCAACCAATTCCATGTTCCCGTGAATCAGCCCGTGATCGCGAGGCTTTCCTCGAAAGACGTCATCCACAGCTTCGGAATTCCCGTGATGCGCGTAAAGCAGGACGTGGTGCCCGGCCAGACTATTTCTTCCTGGTTTGAGGCGAAGAAAACCGGCAATTTCGAAATCGCCTGCGCCCAGCTCTGCGGTCTCGGCCATTACCGGATGCGGGGATTTTTTATTGTGGACAGCGAAGCGGACTTTAAAACTTGGCTGGATCAGATGGCGCCCAAACCTCCGGCGCCGCCCGCCACGGCGGCAACAACCCCTCAAGGAGCCGCCGCATGAGTCACGGCGAACATTCCCGCGAACTTCCTTTTTGGAGAAAATATATATTCTCGCTCGACCACAAGGTGATCGGGGCGCAGTACGCCGTCACAGGGCTTCTTTTCCTTCTTTTCGGTTTTTGTTTGATGATGCTCATGCGCTGGCAATTGGCTTATCCCGGCCAACCTCTTCCCTGGCTCGGCGGATTATTTAATGAGCAGTCGATGGTCGGCGGAATCATGCTCCCGGAATTTTACAACCAGCTGGGTGCGATGCACGGAACGATCATGGTCTTCCTAGGGGTCGTGCCCCTCGCCGTGGGAGGTTTCGGAAATTTTGTGGTGCCCCTTCAAATCGGAGCGCCCGACATGGCCTTTCCGAAACTTAACATGATGAGCTATTGGGTCTACTTCATAGGCGGTGTTGTGATGTTTGCAAGCTTCTTTGTTCCGGCCGGTGCCGCACAGTCCGGATGGACTTCGTATGCGCCCCTCTCGGACATCGCCTCTTTCGGCCAGACCATGTGGCTTTTTGGAATGGTTTTCCTGATCACCTCTTCCCTTCTCGGCTCCGTCAATTTCATTGTCACGATTGTCCAGCTCCGCGCCCAGGGACTGACCTTTTTCCGCCTGCCCTTTTTCGTGTGGGCGCAGTTTGTCACCGCGTTTCTCCTCCTCCTCGCTTTTCCCCCTCTTGAAGCCGCGGCGGTCCTGCAATTGATGGACCGGCTCGCCGGAACCAGCTTCTTCCTCCCGACGGGTCTCGTGGTAAGCGGCAAACTCCTTGAAGTAAGCGGCGGGGGGAATCCCCTTCTCTGGCAGCACCTTTTTTGGTTCCTGGCGCACCCTGAAGTTTACGTCCTGATCCTTCCCGCGATGGGCATCGTGGCGGAAATCATCGCCTGCAATACCCGCAAGCCCCTTTACGGCTACAAAAGCATGGTTTATTCGGTGATTTTTATCGGTTTCATGTCCTTTGTCGTGTGGGCGCATCACATGTTTCTCACGGGCATGGGGACAAAAATGAGCGCCTTCTTTCAAGTCACCACCATGATCATTTCCATCCCTTCCATTATCATCCTGACAGCGCTTCTTTTGAGTCTTTGGGGAGGGTCCATCCGTTTCAATACCCCCATGCTTTTTGCCACGGCCTTTCTTCCCATGTTCGGGATCGGCGGCCTCACGGGGCTTCCGTTGGGCCTGGCCGCTGCGGACATCCATCTCCACGATACCTATTACGTCATCGGACACTTCCATTACGTGGTGGCGCCGGGGACGCTCTTCGCACTCTTTGCCGGTGTCTACCACTGGTTCCCCAAAGTCACGGGTAGGAAAATGTCGGAAGTCCTCGGGAAAATCCATTTCTGGCTTTCCTTCCCGCTGATCAACGGAATTTTCATGCCCATGTTCATCATGGGGCTCGCGGGTGTCTCGCGGCGGCTTTACGATCCGACCCAGTATGCGCATGCCCAACCCACCCAGCCCCTCAATGTCGTCATCTCAATTTGCGCTTGGCTCCTCGGGCTCGCGCAGATTCCTTTCATCATCAATTTCTTCGGAAGCCTCTTTTTCGGAAAAAAAGTGGGCCAAAATCCCTGGCAAGCCACGACGCTGGAATGGTCGGCGCCTTCCCCGCCGCCCCACGGAAATTTTGAAACGGTTCCCGTCGTCTACCGCGCCCCTTACGAATACAGCGTACCGGGCGAAAAAGAAGATTTCATCCCCCAGACCGAGAGGAAATAATTCGATGTCGACTTCTTTGATTCATTACATCTCGAAGCCGCACCCCGTGACCGGCATCACCAACGCCAAACTCGGCACCTGGTGTTTTCTCGCCTCGGAAGTGATGCTCTTCGGCGCCCTTTTCTCTTCTTATATTCTGCTCCGGGTAGGCGCCCCCTCGTGGCCCCATGGATCGGAACTCCTCAACGTCCCCCTCGCCACTTTGAACACCATGGTCCTCATCACCTCAAGCGTCACGATGGTGATGTCGTGGGCCTCGCTCGCGATGAAAAATTTTTCCAAGTACCGGCTTTACATGGGCCTCACCATTCTTCTCGGAATCGCCTTTTTGGTCGTGAAGACTTTCGAATACGGCCATAAATTCCAACATCACCATTTTCCGAGCACGGACACTTTTTATGCGATTTATTTCACCCTGACCGGCCTGCACGGTCTTCACGTCATCGGCGGGATCCTCCTGAACACGTACTTCCTCTTTCCGGGAAGTGCCCTCTGGAAAACAGAGCCGGAACAATTCACCGGCCGGATTGAATGCGCGGGGCTTTACTGGCACTTTGTCGATTTGGTCTGGATTTTCCTTTTTCCGACACTCTATCTCTTATAGAAAACCATGCAGCACGGATCGCAAGAAGAAATTCAAAAACAGGTCAGGATCTACATTGCGGTGTTTGTGGCTTTGGCGGCTCTCACGGTCATCACCGTGGCCATCTCCTATCTCAAGCTTCCCCTGATCCCCGCCGTGAGTGTGGCCCTTTTCATTGCGACCCTCAAAGGGTCGCTCGTGGCCCTATTTTTCATGCACCTGATTTCCGAAAAACAGATCATCTTTTCGGTCCTGGCGCTCACCTTTGTTTTCTTTCTTTTCCTTTTAATCCTGCCCGTTCTTTCGTAACTCATGTCGCTCAAGGCCTTTCACATCGTTTTTATCCTTCTCTCCATCCTTCTTGCGGCCGGCCTGGGCATATGGGCCTTTAATTTTTCCCATGTTACGGCCGGGATCGGGGCATTTGCAGGGGCGGTGGCCTTGAGTTATTATTTATTCTGGTTCATTCGTAAAGCCGGGCAGCTTCATTAAGTCCTTATGCGTTTCTCATTAAAAACCTTCGGGTTAACTCTTTTGTGCTTCTGGCCGATCCTCTATTCACAACCCGTGTGGGCCTGCGCCGTCTGTTTTGGCGATCCCAACTCTGCCTCATCGAAAGCCCTAAAAGCAGCGGTTCTCTTTCTTCTGGTCGTGGTGGTTTTCGTTCTCGGGGCGATCGGTTCCGTAAGCTGGGTCTGGACAAGGAGGGCGCGAAAAATTGAAAAAAATTTATAGCGTCTATCAGCCCATTATTGAGGTAGCAACAAAAAATATCGTTGGGTACGAGGCCCTCACCCGCGGCCTGGGCAAAGAACGTCTCCCAGAAAATCTTTTCCGTCGGGCTTATGATGACGGGTCCGCCGTCCATTTCGACCTTCGCTGCCTGATCACCGCTTTCCAAATTCTTCCGAGACTTCCGAAGCAGGCCGCCCTTTTTGTAAATATCGAGCCGATCACCCTAACCAACATCTTCTCCGGAAGGCACGATTCGCACGGCGCGGCCATTTTGGACAAGATCTCCGCTTTTGGAAAACAGGTCGTCTTCGAATTGACCGAGGGGATGAAGGTGAGGGACTTCGAGCTGGTCAAAAAGGCGGTGGCGCTCATCCGGAACTACAAATGCCGCTTTGCGATTGATGACGTGGCCGGAATCGGGGCGAAACTTTTAAAACTGGTTTCCCTGAAACCCCAATTCATTAAAATCGACATCACCCTCGTTAAAGGCCTTTCGAAAAACCGTTTTCATCAGCTTTTGGTCCAGCGGATTGTGGAACTCGGGGAAGAAAACGGCTGCGGCTTAATTGCGGAAGGGGTCGAAACGAAACACGATCTGGAACTGATTCAAAAATACCGGATTCCCTACGCCCAGGGTTTTTATTTCTCCAAGCCCCAAAAAAAATTACTCAAACCCACCCACTTCGTCCACGCTCAAGGGTAGAGCATTTCCCGCACCCATTTTTTTCCGCGCCGCCGGTAGAGAATTCTTTCATGGAGCCGGTAAGGCCTCGAATACCAAAATTCAATCCGGTCGGGCGCCAGAATAAATCCGGACCAAAAACCCGGGCGGGGCACTTTTCTCCCGCGGTAAAATCTCTCCAACCTTTTAAATTCCCGGGTTAGTTTTTCCCGGAAGGGAAGGACCGCGCTTTGGAGGCTGGCCCACGCCGCAAGCTGACTCCCCCGCGGTCTCGCGGCAAAGTAAGCGTCGGCCTCTCGGCCACCGAGCCGCTTCACCCGGCCCTCGATCCTCACCTGCTCTTCCAGTTTGGGCCACCAGAAACAAAGAGAGGCATAGGGTCTTTTCGCCAGCTCCCGGCTTTTCCGGCTTTTCAGGTTGGTGTAAAAAATAAACCCGCGTTCACTCGCCCCCTTGAGGAGCATCATCCGGACCGAAGGCCTGCCGCCGGGCCCCGATGTGGCCAGGCACATGGCGTTCGGGAGGGGCAATTTCCTGACCTCCGCCCGTTTCAGGGACTTCCTGAACTCTTTGATGGGATTCGGATTAAGGGCCTTCATGATTTGCTCTATTATGCCATTAGGCTTATAATCTTAAAATAAATCAATCAAGGAGGCTTTTATGGCGGAAGCGACAAAAATCAAAGAAGTCGAGCTGAAGGAAGGGCAGGCGGCGCCTGATTTTAAACTGCTGACGGACGAGGGAAAGGAAGTGAGCCTTGCCGGTCTCCGGGGCAAAAAGGTGGTTTTATATTTCTATCCCAAAGACGACACGCCGGGCTGTACCAAGGAAGCCTGCTCTTTCAGGGACGGGATCAAAGAGCTTCAAAAAAAGGGGGCCTTGGTCTTCGGAGTGAGCGCCGACTCGGTGGAATCGCATAAAAAATTCAGGGAGAAATACCGCCTCAATTTTCCCCTCTTGAGCGACCCCGAAAAAAAGATGCTCCAGGCCTACGGAGTCTGGAAGAAAAAATCCTTTATGGGAAAATCTTTCATGGGGATTGAGCGGACCACCTTCCTGATTGGCGAAAAGGGAAAAATCTCAAAAATCTTTCCCAAGGTCCAGGTCGATGTCCACTACGGGGAAGTCCTCGCGGCCCTCTAAGAATTACCGCGTCTTATAGCCGTAATACCAACGCGCGGTGGTGCCGCCGATATTCCGTACGGAATGACGGGCCCCCGCCGGAATAAAAGCCTCGTCTCCCGGATTTAAAATCTGCTTCTTCCCTCCGATTTCAAATTCGAGCTTCCCTTCCGCCACCGAGACCACTTCATCCACGTCGTGGACGTAATCTTCCCAGCACTGTCCCGGCGGGTCCACCCAAAGGTCGCAGGAAAATCCCTTTTCACCCCATTCTTCGGCGAGCGTCTCTTTATTCTTGGGGGGCTTTGGCATGGGAGTTTTCCAAAACAATTTTTGCGTTCCGGACCATTTGCTTTTTTCGCGCGCGCAGCAGCGCCGTTCCCTGAAATATTTTTTCATAGGCGCGGTTCGAGGGAATTTCGAGAAGTTTTAAAAGATCGAGCGTTTCACCATGGCCGGATTCGGGACGGAGTTCGGTCCAATGGGTGTCTCTGGATTTCGAAGTGTGGGGACAGACTTGCAGGCAAATGTCGCAGCCGAAGACCCAGTCCCCGATCAGGGGCCGGAGCGCTTCGGGAATTTCTCCTTTGTGTTCGATGGTGAGGTAGGCGATACAGCGGCGCGCATCGATCCCGCCCTCGGGATGAATGGCCTCCGTGGGACATTCATCGATACAGATCGTGCAACTTCCGCAGGTCCCCACATACGGCTCGTCCGGCTCAAGTTCGAGGTCCGTCACAAGCTCCGCAAGAAAAAGCCAGGGACCGAACTGCGGACTCAAAAGCTGGGACTGTTTTCCGATGAAACCCAGCCCCGCTTTCTCGGCAAGCGAGCGCTCCAACAAAGGTTGGGTATCCACGCAACTTTCGGCGCGGACTTCCCTTCCCGCAAGCTCGCTTAATTTTTTTCGGAATTCGTCGAGCCGTCCCCGGATCAAATGGTGATAATCTTTTCCCCAGGCGTACCGGGCCACCCTTCCACGAGGAACACTGTCATTGCGAGCCCCTTCGGGGCTCGCAATGACAGAGCTCTTCGAGTAATAATTCACCCCCACCACGATCACGCTTTTCGCTTCGGGAAAACCTTCCCAGAATTTTTTCGCGCGGGCGTCAAAATCCTCAAGGTATTTCATCTCGCCGTGCAGGCCTTCGCCCACCCAGCGCTTCAATTCTTCCTCGGCCTCGGGAAGCCTTTCGACCCGCGTGATGCCGCAGGCGTCAAAGCCAAGGGAGCGGGCCAGTGTTTTGACTTGATGGGTATTTATCGGAGCATTCGTCATTGCGAGGAGTCCCGAAGGGACGGCGAAGCAATCTCATCGTCAGATTGCTTCGCCCCTCTGGGGCTCGCAATGACGGCTCGAATGCGGGACAAGAACGCTTTGAAGAGGTGAAACTCCCGGCGCTCGAGGCCCGCTTTCTTAAAAAGCCGCCGAAGATTATTAAGGGTACGTGTGAGGAGATCGTTGAATTCTTCGTCATGGTAATCGAGGGCTGTGAGCACCCGCTTGAAATCCTCCATCAGACCTTCCATCTCTTCCATCGTGGCGTAAAAACGCTCGGGCTCTTTGAAATTCAGATCCGCCCCGGGAGTGCGGGAGAAAATGAGAAAGGAGGCGATCGCCACCGCATGGGAAAGATTGAGCGATCCGTGTTCGGCGCTCGTGGGAAAGGCCGCGGCCAGATGACACCTGCGGAGTTCTTCATTCAAGAGTCCGTTTTTTTCATTTCCGAAAAGAAGGGAAACCTGATGGCCCGATGCCGTTTCCATCACTTGGGGAAGGACTTCGGTAAAAGGGCGCGGCTCTCCGCGGGAGTGGCCGCTCCTGCGGGTCATTCCCACCACGAGGACCGAATCTTTGATTGCCTCTTCCAGCGAAGAAAAAACCTGGGCGCCGTCGACTACTTCCTTCGCATTCCAGGCGAGGGTGTAGGCCTCCTGGACTTGATGTGGAGTGCAGTGGACGAGCGCAAGGCGCGAAAGGCCGAAATTTTTCATGGCGCGCGCCGCCTGCCCGATATTGGCGGGATTTTCCGCGCGCACAAGGACGATTTGGATATTGCGAAGCGTCATTGCGAGGAGCCCCTTGGGGGCGACGAAGCAATCTGCGGGCGGAGATTGCTTCGGCCCTTCGGGCCTCGCAATGACGGGGCCACATCTTCCCTCGAGGGACAAAGGTCGTTGATCACACAATTCGGGCAGTCGGGTTTTCTCGCAACACAGCGCACCCGGCCGTGATGGATGATGAGATCGGAATAAACCGTCCAGTCTTTTTCGGGGACCAGTTTCATCAAATCAAATTCGATTTTCACGGGATCGGAATTCTTCGTGAGTTTCAGTTTCTGATTGATCCGGATCATGTGCGTGTCCACCGTGAGGCCCGGGGTGTCGAAGGCATGGCCCAAAACCGCATTGGCCGTCTTCCGGCCCACGCCGGGAAGTTTCACGAGTTCCTCGAGCGTCCGGGGCACTTTTCCGCCGTGTTTCGCTGCGATCTCCTTCGCGCAGGCGAGGATATTTTTGGCCTTATTTTTATAAAATCCGGTGGAATAGACCTCCTTCCCGAAAGTCGAGGGGTTTGCCTTCGCGTAATCTTTGGCCGTCCGGTATTTCTTAAAAAGCGCGGGCGTCACCCTATTCACCTGTTTGTCCGTGCATTGGGCCGAAAGGATCACCGCCACAAGAAGCTCGAGGGGGTTCGAGAAATGAAGCACGCAATCCCGGCGGCCATAGGCCTTGAGGAGCCTCCGGATGATTTCTTTGACCCGTGCCTTCTGTTGCTCGAACGTTTCTTTCATTTACCCCCCCTCACCCCCACCCTCTCCCCCTCCGGGGGAGAGGGAAAGGGTGAGGGGGTAAATTTATCTTCTCTTCTTCAAAAACTTTTCCATCTCTGAAAGGGATAGCGTATTGATCACATCCTTTTTCTCAAGCCAGCCTTTCCGCGCAATCCCCACGCCGTACGAGACGTCCTTCAGGCCCTCTACCGAATGGGCGTCGGGATTAATACTGACCCGGACACCCTGCTTTTTGGCATAAGGACAGATCCGCCAATCCAAGTCAAGACGGTGAGGGTTCGCGTTGAGCTCCAGGGTCACTCCCTTGGCCTTGGCGCCGTCGATCACGCGGGCCAAATCAAGCGCGTACCCTTCCCGCGCAAGAAGAAGCCGGCCCGTCGGATGGCCCACGAAAGTGAGGTACTTCGAGTCCATTGCCCGGAGGATCCGGCTTGTCTGATCTTTTTCCGAAAGCGTAAAGTGGGAATGGACCGATCCGATCACAAAATCGAACTCGGCCAAAATGGGATCGGGGTAATCGAGTTTTCCGTCCGCCAAGATATCCGATTCGGTGCCCCAGAAAATCCGGATTTTGTATTTCTTCCGGAGCTTGTCGATTTCCTTCCGCTGCTCTTTCAGGCGCGCGGGCTCAAGGCCGCGGGCGTATTTGGCCGACTGGCTGTGGTCGGAAATCCCGACATAGTCATAGCCCAATTTCTCCGCATTCGCAATCATATCCTCAAGGTCTGCCACGCCGTCGCTATAAGTCGAATGGACATGGAAAATTCCGCGAATATCTTCGGGCTTCACAAGCTCCGGCAGTTCCCCTTTTTTTGCGGCCTCAAGCTCTCCCTCATTTTCTCTCAATTCGGGGGGGACATAATGAAAACCCATCCTCTTAAAAATTTCTTCTTCATCGCGGCAGGGAACAAAACGGTTTCCTTTGAAAAGGCCGTATTCATTGATTTTGTAGCCCCTCTTTTTCGCAAGGGTCCGCATGGCCACATTGTGTTCTTTGGAGCCCGTAAAGTAATAAAGCGCAAAAGGAAATTCTTTCTCCGAAACGGTGCGGAGGTCACAATTGATTCCGGATTTGAGCGCGATGCTCGATTTCGTGTCCCCATGGGCAATCACCGTATCGACCCCGGGATACTTCACGAAAATTCCATGGATCTTTGCCGGGTTCTTGGCCGTGACGAGCACATCGATATCTTTCACCACCTCTTTATGCCTCCGGATCGAACCGGCCACTTCGATCTTCACAACGCCGTCTTTTTTCTTGAGATGATTCACGATCCGGTCCGCCTCGTTTTGGGCGAAAGAGATGAGAAAATGCCCGGCGGATTTTTTAAGCCGTCCGATCCCCTGAAGGATGTTCTCCTGGGTTTTCTCCCCGAAGCCCTCGAGTTTGAGGAGCCGGTTTTCCTTGCAGGCCTTTTCAAGGTCATGGACGGATTTGATCTTGAGTTTGTCATAGAGGATTTTGACGCGCTTCGGGCCGAGGCCCTGGATGTCGAGGAGTTCAAGAAGGCCGGCCGGAAAAGACTTTCTCAAGTCTTCGTAGTATTTGA
>Ga0187893_10009161_pt1 | contig 15330 bp, 13 predicted proteins | sample MA1701074metaG_FD_139574 | JGI IMG/M metagenome (GOLD analysis project Ga0187893, IMG submission 139574) | White microbial mat communities from a basaltic lava cave in the Kipuka Kanohina Cave System on the Island of Hawaii, USA - MA170107-4 metaG ... | reverse complement strand
GGGAATTCTCGGTTTCCTTGAATGTCAGATGGCTCTTCGGCATGACGGCGGTACTGGAACAGGTGCCAGCGGCTTTGTCCACGTTGCGGTCTATAATCATCACATCTGACAGCAGCTCGTTCACCAATTCCTCCCGCACCACCTCGATATCCTGCTCAAGGGGCTTCCCCGTACGCTCGCGGACACGATCAATCGCATGCTCTTTGATCGTGACGCGAAGGAGCTTGGCGAGCTCTGCTCGTGCTGCCGTGTCTGCGACGCGCTGGCAGATGAGTTGGCCTTTACTCAGGTCGCCATGGCCGGTGGCCTTCAAGTATGGGCTGTCAGAAGGTCTGGGCTGTGGTTCGGGAGACTGGGCGACCGATGAAGTGGCCTGCGTTGGCTCCGTCTGATAATCCTGTGGTTGCTCTGAGGGCTTGCGCTGTTGCTCCTCCTGGCGAAGCTTTTCAAAACCTGCATCCACATGCTGACGTGGTGCGGGCTGGCTCTCAGGAACGTCCGACGAGGTGTGGCATCCTACCAGCAGGAATGCACCAACCACGACACCAGCGAAAGAACCACCTGCAACCTTGCAAGTCATAGAGCATCTGCTCCCACTGAAGCCTGCACTCGGCAACCTGTCTAGTGCTGCCATACAGCCACCGTCGCGCTAAAGATTAACCCCAAGAGTTGGAAATGTCTAGGAAGAGGATGGAACTGTTGGGGGGCTACACAGAAAGGGGTCACCTATGAAAAAGGCTGTCATGCGGGCATCAGAGCCGCTTTGTGCTCCGACGTTGTCGAACCTACCTTCGTAGACCAGCGTAAGGCCGAGCAGGAGGTTTTGCCGCACATCGCTGGAGAGGGCGGGACACAACTTGGCATTGCTGGTCGGTACGAGGAAAACGATCTGCCGTACGATCGAAGCAGGTAAGTTCGTCAGGGAAGATGTTGAAAACGGCGGTTGTTAGTGTTTTTCTGCGTACTTGACGTAGATGAGCATTACCAGGCCGAAAACCACAAGCCCGGCAAGGATAAAAATTACATACTCCATGGTTACCTCCTCAATCTGACGGGATTAGGAACCATGCAGTCGTCAGCAGGGCAATCGCAAGTACGAAGGAGAGAATGGCCGTGCCCCACGTCATAACCTCCTTGGCAAACAGACTCGCTGCCGCGATCGCCGTGAGTACATATTTGGCCAGGTCGAGAAGAACCGCAGCTAGTTTCTCTCGCCGTTTGGCATTCTTCACGACACATTTATGACACATCGAGGTGTCCTGGTCAAACCTTCATCTCCAACCAATCACAAGAGGGAGGAAGGACTGGGCTGCTGGAGCGGGCATCAGAGCCGTTTTGTGATTCGGCGTTGCCGAACCTAGCTTTGTAGGCCAGCGTAAGGCCGAGCAGGAGGTTTTACCGCACATCGCGGAGGGACTAGAGGAAAGGTGGCAGGAATCTTTTCTTAGGCTCCAGGAAGATTCTCACGACACCGATTTGAACACGTCTTCGTCGGTCAGGTAGCCGCGCGCTTCGGCAAACGGCATGACTTTCTGCCGGAGCTGCTCGAACATGAGCAAGGCAAGCTGGCGCCGGAGGGCATCACGAACCACCTCGCTCCGCTTTCGCTTTGAGCGGCGGCAGAATGTCTCGAGCATGCGCTCAAGTTCGTCATCCAATCGAATGGTCACGGTGTTCTTCATGTCACACAATGTAAGACAAATGAAGATCAATGGCAAGCAGAGACAGCTCGGCATTGGACTAATGGACAGGGTGCTAGAACGTGAGGCTTGTTCCATCGCGATGGATTCCCCTAGAATGCAGCACATTCGGGAATGCGCTTATGACGCCGCAGGAAGCCAGGCTTACTGCGTCAGTGGTGGGATGTGAGCGGAAGAGCTGTCTGCGTCCAAGGCGCGGAGAATCCGTTCCCGTGTCTGGGGGTCGAACTCGCTGCCGTAGAAACGGAGAAACAACATTCGCCGAAGCTCTGCCGACGAGACTCGAGGGGTCTTTTCCAACACTGAGGCTTGGACCAATGCCCGAGCCATCGCGTGCATGGAACACCCCATTTTGAGACGGTCTTCCCCAGAACGTTTGAGCAGCATCTCCCTAAACCGTCGTTCGATCTCCGGCGACGTATCCTTCATCCGCTGACCTCTCGATAGAGTGATTCAACACTCAGCCGGGCGGCCCATCGTCCCAGATAGTCCTTATCGAGGTCTTGGACGCTGGCCAGTAGGTTTCGCACATCATTCAGTTGAATCTCGGATCGGCTGTCCTTCGCCCACGCGAGCTTGGATAGGATCAGGTCTTCGGGTGCCACGATGAAGAACGGGTGACCCTCTACCGACACCGGCTTCCGTCTGGAAAACTCCTCGCGCCGGTACTCACTCTCTTTTCGGACGACCAGGTCCACCTTGATCACGCAGCCGATATGGATCAGGTTAAACATCGAGCGCTCTCGCACGGCTCTTTGAACCATCTCTCGATCAACGTAAAACTGATCCTGAAAAACCTCGATCACCCGGTCGGCATCCTGCTCGCGCAATTCCACGACGAGATCAATGTCCCGTGTCATGCGTGGCACGGCATAGAAATTGGCCGCCATGGATCCTGTGACCATGTATGAAATTCCGATGCTGGACAGCCGCCGGGTCACAAGCTTGAGGACTTCCAACTCTTCGCTCATCCGCGCGTCTTGATGAGGGTGATCGAACCTTCACCCGAACGCCAACCTTGGGCGAAGTCAAGGCGGACTGCCTCCTTGAGAATCCCTCTATGACACATTCCGAGCGTGTACCTTGATGGAGAAAGCAGGACTTGTCAAGGAGCCCACTTATTCCGTTTGAATCAACTCACCGTTGGAGAAATTGTCGGTGATGTATGAGATCTTTGCCGCGTCGCTCGGCAGGACTTGTTCCATCGTGATGGATTCCCTTAGAATGCAGCACATTCGGGAATGCGCTTATGACGCCGCAAGAGGCCAGGGCCCAATATAATTTTCTGATGACGCTCTGTATCAGGAAGGAAGAATCCTTTGGCCCGCTGGCGCTGACGTTCATCAGAGAGCATGACCTCGAGCAGCTTGGGCTGACGCCGGAAGAGCAGTTCAATCTCTATATGGCGACTGCGGAGACGTTCGCGCCTGAACCCAAGCGCTATACACATAAGCTCGAGTGTCTCCAGAAAGCCAATGACCTCCTACCCCGGACGCGATTCTGGGAGCCGGATCTCGCGCGCCAGCTTCTGCAGGATATTCAGAAAACGAGTGCCGATCTGGAGATCTACAACCAGGCCATGCGCGTGCCTCGCGCGCATGATTTGAAGACACAACGGTTGATCGTGGAGACGGAGGCGCCCGAGTACTTCCTGGACCTGGCGCAGAAGCGTGCCGCTGCCTACTACCAGAACAAGTACCGGCTTCCTCAGGAGGCCAAGACGGCGCAGCATTTTGGTGGCACGCCGAAGAAGTTTGAGCCGGAGAATGAAACCGTTCAGAAAGAGTTCCCAGGCGCCTGTGCGCCGTTCATGAGTGCGCGCACGAATGCCTTCCATCTCATGCTGCCGTTCGATCTCAAGGTCAGCCGCACACCGGAAGACCCGCTGGATGCCGGTGTCCGGATCTTCTACGCCAAACTCGGGTACTCCTATCCCCTTCGGTATGAGATGAGCAAGCTGTGCGGCTACCACGATGGGCAGATGTTGGACGTCGCTCTGGATGATCCGAACCTCGTCTTTGTGTCTGTCTCTGGGGTCAAGGAGCCGGAGTTCCACTTTGTTCCGCCCGGGTCAGCCTCGGATGTGCCGAAGGAGTTTGCCTATCCCCTGTCCGTATTGGAGCACGTCGGGTCTTTAGGGCCCTTCATCCAGGTGAGCTGCAAGTTCAAGGTGTGGTTCGATGCGTCTGTCCTTTCCTTGTTGATCCAAGGGGCCCCTGACCTGGCTGAGTATGGGTTGCAGGGGGCATCGGGATTAATGACCCGCACCTATGCCTCGGACAGGGTAGAGGCCTATGCGGAGTCTTTTCGCGAGCCGTGGCAGGAAGGCCTGAGCTACAACTTCGTCAATATGCATCTCGGTCTGTTGCCTGGAGTCCAGTCGGCGGTGATTCCCTACAACACACCTATTTTTACCATCTATCCGGTGCTGAACCGGCAAGCCTATAAGTTTGACGAGAAGCCGCAATGATTGATCTGCGCAGTGACACCGTCACCAAGCCGTCTGCAGCAATGCGTGAGGCGATGGCGCGCGCTGAGGTCGGTGATGACGTCTATGGGGAGGACCCCACCGTCAACCGTCTCCAGGAGATGGCCGCGGCCCTTCTTGGGAAGGCCTACGCACTCTTTGTGCCATCCGGCACGATGGCCAACCAACTGTCCATCCGCGTTCAAACCAGGCCGGGGGACGAAGTCATCATCGAGAGCCGAGCCCATATCGTGCGGTATGAGCAGGCCGCCGCTGCCGCTCTGGCCGGCGTGCAGCTCCATATGATCCCGACTGATCGTGGCATCCTCGACCCCACTCAGGTTGAAGCGGCGATCCGGCCAAAGGATCCGCACACCCTCCCCACCGGACTCATCTGTCTGGAGAACACCCACAACAGCGGGGGCGGGTCTCTCTATCCGCTGGCCTCGATTCAGCGGATTCGTGAGATCGCACTGGCGCACGGCATCCCTATGCACTTGGATGGCGCGCGCCTGTTCAACGCGGTCGTGGCGACCGGGGTATCCGCCGCGGAGTATGCGCGTCATTTCGAGACGGTCTCGTTCTGTCTCTCCAAGGGACTTGGCGCGCCGGTTGGCTCGCTCATTGTCACGAATGACAGGTCGATGGTGGACAAGCTTCGCCGCTTCCGGCGAATGTACGGTGGCGGAATGAGGCAGGCCGGGATTCTGGCTGCCGCCGGCATCTATGCGCTTGAGCACAATATCTCGCGCCTCAAAGAGGATCACGAAAACGCCCGGCGTCTTGCCGGATTGCTCCAGAAGATTCCAACTGTTTCTCTCGACCCGGATCGCGTGGACACGAACATCGTCATCTTCGACGTTGTCGGTTTCAGTCGGTCAGCCCAGGAGATTGTGGCAAGTCTCAAGAAGGAGGGATTGCTCCTGAACGCTGTTGGAGGGACGACCTTCAGAGCCGTCACGCATCTCGATGTGACGGCTCAGGATATCGAGGAGGCTGGACAGATCTTCCGATCAGTGTTGCCTAGATAGTTGCCGTGATAACGTGTAGACTTTCGACCAAATGAATCATATGTCGTTGCAAGCCGTGTCGTTCAAACAGATTAGTCAAATCCTGGAACTCACCGACCAGTTAGGGCTGAACAGGGAATGGGTTGAAATCCCTCTCTCTTCTGCCAGTCCAGGCGTGGTGCGGAAACTTTCGAATGGCAAGATCGAGATTGTGGTGGACGCGGACCTGCCGTTCGATCAGTGGCTGGCGACCCTCGAAACTCAGATCAAACAACTGAGGGGCTCTTAATGGAACAGAATTCCTCGTCTCAGTCTTGCGAAGCTCATCCGGACGTGCCCAACAGGGAAGAACTGAACGCCGAACTGCGAGAGGTACCGGAGCCTCCGGAGCAGCCGCCTCCCATTGAGCCGCCGGGGATCGAACAGATCCTGGCCTCCGCGCTGGGCTACATCCGCGGCAAGCGAGGGGGCGATCTGGTGGCAGTCATCTTAGTGGGCTCCGGTGCCCGCCGAGCGTTGACGCGCCATAGCGATCTCGACTTGATCGCGTTGGTGAAGGGGCAGGATGAAGGGCAGGAAATCATCCGCGTTGCCGATCGTTTCGTTGAAATCCGATATCGAGCACAGATGGCCGTCGAGGAAGAGTTGCCCCTTGCTCCCCGACTCCCTCCCCTCCTTCGCAAAGGCCGTGTCCTCTTTGAGCATGAGGGGGTTGGCACCAAGCTGTTGGAAAAGGCTCAACAGCGCTTTCGTCAAGGCCCGCCCCCGGTCAGTCTGAACGAGAGGATCCGCCTCAAGGCTGCTTGTCTCCATTGGCTAGGAAAGGCGGAGGACCTGATGGATCAGCCGGCCGTTGCACAGTATCTGTTAGCGATCTTTCTGGAGGAGTTGCTGGCAGTGTTCTTCCGTCTCCGAGGATTCTGGCTCACCTCTCCCGCTGATATGCTGCGCTTCGTGTCCTCACGCGACCCTGTGATGGGGGACCTAGTGAGCCGGTTCTTGACGGCTGCGACCCTGACCGAGCGTCTTGAGCTGGGCCAGCGGCTCGCTGATGCGTTCTTGAAAGATATTCCACACCCGCCGCGCGTGGATTAGGCTTGGCCACCCTTCATTTTTCCGTCATCTCCATCGGTTCTTCCGGCGCCATGTCCTCCACCTTCGATGATTCCTCCCGCTGCAGGGACTCCACCGCGTAAGCACCGACTGGTTTGTCTTTTCCCTTGACCTTCACCGATCCCAGCTTTCGCAACGACACGTGGCCCAGATGCCCCCGGTTGTCACCTTTCTCCTCAGCCCCGATCATGCTCTTGAGACGCTCGGCGGTGGATTCGGTGACGACGATGGGACAGCCAAATTTTCTGGTCAACCCTTGAAATCTGGCCGCCAGGTTTACCTGGTCCCCGATCATGGTGTAGTCCATCTTTTTGCCTTCGGCCCCAATATTGCCGACTACGGCTGTGCCGGTGTTGATGCCGATGCCGTTGTCGAGCTGAAACGTCCCGTCCGCCTTCCACTTCTCCTGCAGCTCACCGAGGCGCTTCCGCATGTGCAACGCGCATTTGATCGCCAGCTCGGCATGGTCTGGCTGATCGAGCGGAGCTCCCCAAAACACGACCATCTCGTCGCCGACGAACTTGTCCAACGTCCCGTTCCAGCGGAAGACCACCTCCGTCATGGCTCCGAGATATTCGTTGAGTTGAGTCACCACATCCTCCGCTGAATGCTTTTCGCTGAACGTCGTGAAGTTGACGAGGTCGGCGAAGAGCATCGTCAGTTCCTTGCGCTGGCCGCCTAAGGTGGCCCTTGCGGGAAACTTGATCAACTCTTCGACGATCCGGGGACTCACGTAGCTGGAGAACATCGTCCGGATCTCTTTGGCCTGTCTCTCTTTCGTCATGAAGCTCAGCACCGTGATAGCCATGAAGGTGAGTGCGATCGTCAACAAGGGGGTAAGGACCGGGATCCAGATGCCCTGCGTGACGAACAGGTATTGCGCGACCACTGCATACCCCACGAAAACCGATGCGGCCACGATGGCTCCCGGCAAAGCCCGTAGCTTCTGGAGGCCATACGTGAGTGTGAGCCCACAGAGCAGGATCATGCTGATCTCAAGAGCACCGGACCACACACTTTTCTCGAGGAACTGTCGGTCAAGGATGTTTTCGGCGACCGTGGCGTTCTTTTCGACACCGGGAAAGTTGGCTGAGAAAGGAGTGGCCTCCTGGTCGTACGTGGCGAGGGCTGCGGTCCCGACGAGCACTGCCTTATCCTTGAAGGTTCCCGGGGGCACTCGCTGATGAATCACGTCCGTGGCTGAGACATACGGAAAGCTCCGTTCGCGTCCGGCGTAATTGATGAGCATCCGCGCCTTCTGATCGGTGGGAATCAAGACCTCGTCAAGACGCACCCCTTCACCAAGGGTCAACGACATGCGGTCCTTGGGGACGCCCAAGTAGACACGGGCGACCTCAAGCCCGAACGACGGGTAATAGGCGTCTTGGTACCGGAGAACCAGATACTCGTATCGCGTGACGCCGTCCAGGTCCGGGAGACCGTAGACATGGCCGAGGCCAGCAGCCTCCTCCGCAAACTGCTCGAGAGGGAATAACGCTTCGGTGGCCCGATGCGGCTCCAACGCCTCGCCGCTCCTGGCCTGTCTGACGAGCATGAATTCGCTCCGCTTGATGTACTCCGGAGTTGTGGTCTTCTGGGGAATTTCCTGTCTGGCGGATTGCCTCTCCGGCACGAGGAGGGGGAGCGCCAACACCACGTTTTTCGCCGTCTGCAGACTCTTTGCGAGCTGGCGGTCAGTGTCGGCAACCGCCAGTTTCTTGTGCAGCAGCTCCCGCAAGGTCGGTGAGGCGGCCCCAGTCACATTGGCTGTTGAGAGGATCTCCCGGAGTTCACGCAAGGACTCAGTGACCTCGGCCTCCGTATAGATAATATCTAAGCCGATCACCTTGGCTCCGTCAGCCCCGATCGCCGTCACCAGTTGAGCCTGCTTATCACGAGACCAGGGCCATCGCCCAAGTTCCTTCAAGCTCTTCTCATCTATGACGACGAGGACAATTTCCTGGCCAGTGGGACGCTCGCCGCGGAGCTTGAACCGAAAGTCGAGAAAGGTGTTTTCAAGCCTGACCAAAAGGCTGGGACTCAACAAGGATAGAGCAAGCATCACCGCCGTGATGCCTGCTCCAAGGCCAAATCCGAGGCGATGGATGGTGGCTGTCTTTCCTAGCCAGCCTTGTGCCATGGTCCTTCCTGCTTCCTCACATCCACAACTCGCGCACAGTCACGCATCATCAACGTTTGCATTGGGGCCGTCCGTCTTGCTTAATATGACAAGGTTCGGTTGAGATAACAAGGAAGAGCGATCTTACTGGTTAGGTTTGGCAGAAGGTGAGGGTGAAAGACAGAGGGGCTCCGTCATGCGGAGCCCCTGAGCGTGCGATCAACTTAGAGCATAAAAAGAGAACTGCTACTTGATACCCAGCTTGCTGACTGCCCCTGAAATGACGGCTGGCGGTGTCACCGGAACTATCGTGGTTACCGGCGCGACTACCGTCGGAGCTACGGTTACCACAGGAGCGATGGGCGTCAGCGGCACCACCGGGATTGCCGGAGTCAACGGTGTTGCTGGAACAACCACGATCGTAGGAGACACAGACAGCGCCAGCGTCGCTGGAGCCAAGGGAGTTGCTGGCACCACCGATGTCGCCGGAGCTAACGGAGTCCCCTGCGTTGTTGGCGTCACTAGGGGTACTGTTGTTCCAGTAGGGCCGGACGTTGCCTTCTTGGCAGTCACGGCCGAACTTGCAGATAGCGTGGGTGTCGCAAGGACGGGCACGTGAGATGCGCGGATGGCATCTTTGGCCATCTCGGGCTTGGGAGCGTCCTTCAGCACAGTTCCTTCGATCGCCTTCGTGGCGCTGGCGAGGATGGCTGCCTGTTGACCGAGGATCTTGTCTGCTTTCGCCAATGTCTTTCCCACCGCCTCCGTTGTCGTTCCCAACGTGTTCTCAATCGTCTCACCTACTCGTCCTACGATCTTTCCGACTGTCTCTACAGTCTGCCCTACCCCTGCCTTTAACACGTTCTCAATCACGCCCGTCGTCTTGTCTACTGTGCCTGAGAGATTCTCCCGTACCGCCGTCTGGAGCAATGCGGTCTTTTCAGCCCTGGCGACACCGCCGATACCTGGGCCCGCGTCGTAGACGAGCGGCTGTGCCGGTGGCTCCCCGGCTTCGGCAATGGAATATTCACCTGGAGCAACCGTGACGGTTTTCCCCTCTGAGGTGAAGTCAACCCGTCCGGAATTGCCGATGTTCACGATGCCGGTGATGCCATTTTCGACCCAGACGACAAAATAGGTCCCGCGCGCAGCTGCCACGGCCGTGGGAGTGTGAATCTCGAATGCAGAGCCAGGTCCGTTGAAGACCTTTGCTACAAGGGCTCGGAGCCGTCCCTGGACGAGTTTCACGACCGTGCGACGCAAGTTCCGATCCGGGTCGTAGATGTACTCGGTAATCTCGACACGGCTCTTCTCTCCGACCGTCAGAATGCTATCGTCCTCAAAGAAGGCTTTCGTCCGTGACTCATGGCGCGTTTGGATTACATCTTTGAACAGGACCTCGTCGTGCAGGTTGACCGGTAGAGTGTCGGCTGCACGTGGGTGGGTAACCGTCACTGCCCCTTGTACGGCGGTGAACAGGCCGATTCCCTCATCCGTGCCGTCCTGCGCCCGGACCAACGAGGGGCTCAAGCACAGGATTATCATCACCATGGCCAAGCTTGGAGTTTTCATGTTGTACCTCACCTTATGACATGACCCACTCTCTTGCCTATGGCCGAGAATAGGAACAATGTCTAAAGCCTACTGTAGGACCGGTGATCCATCTATGCCCCTTAAGTAGTATTGGAACCCCTACTCCTGGCTGTAGGAGATGGCAGGCAGGAGCCAAAACATCCTTATACTGGGCGAGGTTGGGAGAGCTGGCTAAATCTGGAAGAGCTATAGGAAAACAGCCAGCCGATGGTGAACGAGACGCTCTAAAAGCGGCCGTTGAGGGTCAGCGAAACTATGCTGCGGTTGTAGTCGAAGACCGAGACATTCGACTGATCCCGGGTGTAATTGTATTCCAAAGCCGCCGAAAGAGTCTCAGTCATGTCCCGGCTCAGTGTCCCGGTAAAGAATATGATGTCGTCATTGCGTCGCGTGGTGCCTGTTCCAGAGAAAGAGTTAGGATTATCATAATCTTGTATGTAATAGTCGAAGGCAAGGTTCAGCTTGATGGTCAATAGAGGTGGCATGCCGAGGCCAGCCGACAGCCTGTGCGCCTTGTAGGCCCAGTCCGCATTGGTCTGGTCGCCCAGCACGGCCACGACTGGCGACCCGCCCCCTGTCCTATCCGTGTCATAGGTATAGCCTGCCCGAAGGTTGCCCGTGCCATTGGCGAAATACACATACTGAGTCACGCCGGCCAGCCAGTTCTTTCCGTCTCGAACAGAGTTCGTGAGAAACCGACCGTGCTGGAAATCCTTATTCTGATACCGGAACTGAAACACCGTGAACTTGTTACCTCCCTCGGCGATTGTAAAGGTCGGCTGAATCGCGTGGGAAATCAAATATGGAGACCGTCCCACTTTCACGTAGTCAAAGGCATATTGAAAACGCGCCTGCATGGCTCCGAACTGGCGCTGGACGAACAGCGATGGTGAATGGTCCTCCACATCAAATATGCTCAGGGTTCGGTGAAAGCTCTGATAGAACCCGTAGGTCGCTCCGGCTGTCCATGCGTTGGTCTGAATCGGCCGAAATTCCCCTCTGACATAGAAGGCGGTGCGGAAATCATCTTTCCGAGAGATTCCGGTTGGTCCTGCAGGAGGCTGCGTGCCTGCCGGGAGGAGGACCACGTTGGTATCGTACTGTTCGCTGGCGCTGAAACTGAGATCCCACCGTCGCGGCCCCTTGGGTGGTGCGCCCCTGCGTTCGAGAAATTCCCTCGCGGACCGCGCCAGTTCGGATTCCGGCTCGCCTGATGCGATCGCCGCCTCGAACTCTTTTTGAGCTTCATCGAGGAGGCCGAGCTCATAGTGGGCGACACCGGTGTAGTAACGAGCCGAGGGAGTCAGGTCCGGACTGAGCGCCATCGCTCGGGAGAACAGCGCCGGAGACTGATCGAATGCTTTCAGTTGGTGATACACCAACCCCTGGTAATAGTAGACGAGCGGATTATCCGGGGACGCTGTCTCTGCGGCCTTCAAGCTCGTCAAAGCGTCGTTGTACCGTCCAAGGTTGCTCTGAGCAATGCCCATTCCCAGCAGCGCCCGCCCTGATGCAGGGTTGGCTTCAACCAACTGGCGAAAAATTTTCTCGGCTGCTTCATACTTTTTGAGCCTGAGTAGTGTTTGTCCCAGGTAATCACTGGCATCAAAATCGCCAGGTTTGGCCTTCAACGCTTTCTCAAAGAGCCCCTGGGCCTTCTCATAGCGACCCTTGCCAAACTCAATGAGGCCTCTGGAGATGGTGAAGTCGTAGGTCTCAAAATCTACAGGGGATTCTGCAGCGACAGGGGGCAGGAAGATCACGAGACTCAGTCCCACTAGCCAGATCAGGAAGCTGCTCGCCGGCCAACGAGGGCTCATGCTGTAAGCCAACAGGCGCAGACACCATACATGGATACCTGACTCACGTAGAAATTGCTAACCATCTCATCACCCTCTTGACGGTGACTATGAACCTATCAAATATTTCTCTGATGTCAATCACACAGGGCAATCTGAGGATGGAATCGAGAGAAGGATGGACTTGCCCGAAGAGAACCAGGTTTCACTGGCCGGTAAGCTGACATTCATTCAATGGCCGATTCGCGGAAGTTCTTTTGCTATTGTGCTAAGATGAAACTCCCTGGATTGCGGAACCATCTTCAGGAAGAGGGTTCGCCTCTATCTCTCACGTCAGCTTAGCGGCGCGCGGTGCTTGTCCGAGCGGGTGAGGCGGGGAGCAGAGAAAGGATAGCCATGGAAATCGGGTTCATCGGGTTGGGAAAGATGGGGATGAACATGGTCACGCGCTTGCAGCGCGACCGACACCGCGTGGTCGTCTATGATCGGACCGCGGAGCTGATCAAACAGGCGGAAAGCCAGGGGTGCGTTGGCGCATCCTCGCTGGCCGAACTTGTCTCGAAGCTGGCCACACCGCGTGCGGTCTGGGTCATGGTTCCGTCAGGTGCTCCGACTGACGAGACGGTGCAGGCCATTGCGGCGTTACTGCAAGCTGGTGATGTCATCATTGATGGGGGTAATACCAGGTTCCACGATGACGTGCGCCGGGCGGCTGGCCTGGAGAAGAAAGGCATCCACTATGTTGATGCCGGCACGAGCGGGGGCATCTGGGGCCTGAAACTCGGCTATTGCCTCATGGTCGGCGGCGAGAAGGACGTGGTCATGCGGCTCGAACCGATCTTCAAGACCCTCGCTCCGGAAAACGGGTGGGCCTATCTGGGAGGTCACGGGGCCGGACATTACGTCAAGATGGTCCACAACGGCATAGAGTACAGCATGATGCAGGCTTATGCCGAGGGGTTCGAACTCATGTCCAAAAGCGACTATAACCTGGATCTGGGGAAGATCGCGGACCTCTGGATGCACGGGAGCGTGGTGCGATCCTGGCTGTTGGAACTGGCGGCCGAGGCTCTCAAGCAAGACCCGAAACTGGAAGGGCTGAAGGGCTATGTTCAGGACTCCGGCGAGGGCCGCTGGACGATCATAGACGCCATCGACAAGGATGTTCCTGTGCCGACGCTGACGGCAGCGCTGTTCACCCGATTCCGGTCACGGCAGCAGGAGTCCTTCGCCGAAAAGTTACTGGCGGCGATGCGCCACGCTTTCGGCGGCCATGCGGTCCGGCGATGAAGCTGTGGAACGTGATAGGAGGGCCCTCATGACTCAGCCGGGACAGGGTTACACACTGCCCCCTGATGGTGGACGCAGTCTTATCCCCGAGCCGTGCACGTTGGTCATCTTCGGTGGGTCCGGCGACCTCGCCAGACGGAAGTTGGTCCCGGCGCTCTACAATCTTCTGCTGGACGGCATGTTGCCCTCGAATTACTCTGTGCTGGGAATCGGGCGCAAGCCACTCAGCGATGCGGACTTTCGTGCGAGTTTGCGCGAAGGCGTCTTGAAATATTCGCGCCAGGCTCTGGCTGAGCAGCAGTGGGCTGACTTCGAGCGGCATCTCTTCTACTTTTCCGGGAGCATCGAGGATGTGCAGTCCTATCAGGACATCAAGACGCGCGTCGAAAAAATAGAGGCGGAGCTGGCGCTCCCCGGCCATAGGATTTTTTACCTGGCCGTCCCCCCTGACTCCTTTGCGCCCGCCTGTGACGGTCTCCAACGAGTCGGACTGGTGCATCGGCCTGATCCCTCCCTGCCTTTCTGCCGGGTTATCGTGGAGAAGCCGATCGGGCATGATTTAGACTCTGCCCGAGAGATCAATACTGCCATAGGAAGAGTGTTCGATGAATCCCAGATCTTCCGAATCGATCACTACCTCGGCAAGGAAACGGTCCAGAACATCATGGTCCTGCGGTTTGCCAACAGCATTTTTGAGCCGATCTGGAATCATAAGTACATCGACCACGTCCAAATCACGGTCAGCGAGGCGGAGGGAGTGGGGACGCGTGCGGCATATTACGAGGAGACGGGAGCCATGCGGGATATGGTGCAGAATCACCTGCTGCAGTTGCTGTGCCTCGTCGCCATGGAGCCTCCTTATTCGCTGGACCCCGACGTGGTGCGCAATGCCCGCATTGATGTGCTGCGCAGCCTCAGGCCGATCACGGGTAAGAACGTCGAGCGGTTCACGGTGAGGGCACAGTACAGTCATGGCAAGGTCCCTGGCCATCGCAGTCGCAGACTGGTGCTTGATCCCATAAACGAATTCCTAGTGCGGGGACAGTACCAGCAGGATAAGGACCAAGGTGTCGAGGTTCCAGGGTACCGCCATGAGCCAGGCATCCCTCCGGACTCCACGACCGAAACCTACGTGGCGCTCAAGTTGTTCCTTGACAACTGGCGCTGGGCTGAGGTGCCGTTCTATCTCCGAACTGGGAAGGCCATGCTTAAGCGGGCCACTGAAGTCGCGGTGCAGTTCAAAGATATCCCGCAGATCCTTTTCAATGCCAACCCGGCCGGCCGCCAGCCTCCCAATGTTCTGACCTTGCGAATCCAGCCGGAAGAAGGCCTGTCGCTTCGGATCATCTCAAAGGTGCCTGGCTCAAAGGCACAGACCCATCCGGTCCAGATGAACTTCGAATATGGCGATGCGTTCGGCGCTCCGTCACCAGAGGCCTATGAGCGACTCCTGTTGGATGTGATGGCCGGTGACGCTTCGCTGTTCATGCGCCGGGATGCGGTTGAGGCCTCGTGGGCTTGGATCACTCCGATCCTCGATGGGTGGGCGAACTACGGGACGAAATGGCTGCCGGAGTATTCGGCCGGCAGTTGGGGACCGGTGGAAGCGGATCGCTTGATCCAGAACGACGGCCGGAGGTGGAGAACGCTCTAGCGGAGCCTTCCATTCATCACTCTGCATTCCGCATTTATCGTCTCCCTTCCTGCTGGTCGGCGAAATCCGCGGTTGCGAACACTTGGTCATACAGAAGTTTCGCCAGGCACTTGTACCCCTCGGTCGTGAGGTGGAGACCGTCGTTGGAATAAAGGGCGGCCAGCCGCCCGGTTCCCGACTCCTCAGTCGCCGTGAACAGATCCGCGCAAGCCACTCCTTTACCCGCGCAATAGTCGCTGATGAGCCGGTTCAACGTGCGACGGCGTGCGATATGCTCTTCAATCCATTCTTGGCCTTGCGAACCTCCCTCGACTCGAAGCGACGGGACGGTCACCGCCACAGGCCGGATTCCGTCAGCAAGCGCCAGTTCGTACATCTTCAGCAGGTTTCTCATAATGTCAGCGGGGCGCGCGTTCCATCCCAGATCGTTGGTCCCTCCCAGCACGACGACATAGGATGGCTTGTGTACCAGCACGTCATGCCGGAATCGCATGGCCATCTCCGCAGTCAGTTCGCCGCAGACACCGCTGATGGCCACTCTGGCCGTTGAGCCTAATTGCTCTTGCAGGAAGATGCCATAAGGTG
>Ga0187893_10009160_pt1 | contig 15335 bp, 12 predicted proteins | sample MA1701074metaG_FD_139574 | JGI IMG/M metagenome (GOLD analysis project Ga0187893, IMG submission 139574) | White microbial mat communities from a basaltic lava cave in the Kipuka Kanohina Cave System on the Island of Hawaii, USA - MA170107-4 metaG ... | reverse complement strand
TCTGGACATGCCGATCCTGAAATCCTCACGTACTTCAAGCGTGTAAGCGGGGGAGATGAGTTTCGTGCCAACACTGAGGTATTAGCGCGCTTCTTCCCCGGCGGCACGCTCGATGAAAAGGCAGTGCGACGCGCCGCTCCAGGCGGAGATCAAGATATTACCTTTCTCATCGTCCCGTCGCGCGAGCGTGCCTTGCTCCTGAATAAGGCGTATATGGCGTTGGTAAAGGAACAACGCTTCGCACTAGGGCGTGATCCCATCATCACACCAGCGGGCAATGTCCACACAACAATAGAGAACGGCTCGACTGAGCTGAGCACGACCGGCCGAGTCTACTCCGATGGTCGCCTCTGGCTCGATTGGTAAAGAGGAGGAGCAGGCACCCTCGGGCTCCTCCTGTTTTCTACCTCAGATTTCCCTCCCCCATTCCTTTTCTCTTACACAAAGTGATTAACTTCACAAAACTATTACCTACGAGAAATGTCGCCGTCATAGCTTTCCTCTATATGCCCCTCCTATTGAGCCGCAGCTCCGATGCTAGACGGAGACTCACGTATCCACCACTAACCAGCAGCAGAACTGCTGCCCACATCATAGGAGGAGGCTTATGCTGTATTCGCGTGCCGCGCTAACCATCGCCGTCGGCGCAATGTTCGTCACTTCACTAACCGTACGGGCCGCAGGTCCTGAGACTCCCGAAGAATGGTATGTCACCGGTCAACAAGCCGTCGAGGATGCCAAGCGCCTGAAAAGGCGGCAGGAGGCTACAAATGTCATCTTGTTCGTCGGCGATGGCATGGGTGTCTCTACCGTAACCGCCGCTCGCATTCTGGAAGGGCAGATGCGTGCGGAAAGCGGCGAAGAGAACCAACTGAGCTTTGAACAGTTTCCTTATCTGGCACTGTCGAAAACCTACAGCGTAAACCAGCAAACTTCAGACTCCGCCCCCACTATGACGGCGATGGTTACCGGGGTCAAAACCAATGACGGCTTGATCTCTGTAAACCAGAATGTTGTCCGAGGGGATCACACCACCGTTGCCGGCAATGAACTCATAACGGTCCTCGAACTCGCCGAGAAAGAAGGGCTTTCTACTGGAGTTGTGTCTACAGCCCGAATCACTCATGCTACGCCAGCCGCCTGTTATGCGCACACGGCTGAGCGTGACTGGGAAGCTGATGTAAATCTGTCTGCGGCCGCTCGAGCAGCAGGGTTTCCAGATATCGCCCGTCAGTTGATCGAGTTCCCGTATGGAAATGGGCTAGAGGTCGCTTTGGGCGGTGGCCGTAGTCAATTCTTGCCAAACACTACTCCTGATCCCGAAGATGCTGGAAGATTTGGAATCCGGCTCGACGACCGTAATCTTGCGGCAGAATGGGAGTTGCTGCGATCCAATTCTAAATACGTCTGGAACAAAGCGCAGTTCGACATTATCAACCCCGCGACTACGGACCATTTGCTCGGGTTATTCGAACGCTCGCACCTGGAGTACGAATATGACCGCTCCCTGGATACGGGCGGTGAGCCGTCGCTCAGCGAGATGACCAGCAAGGCCATCGACATTTTGTCGAAGAACGAGAAAGGCTTCTTTTTGCATGTAGAGAGTGGCCGCATCGATCATGCGCACCATGCAGGCAATGCTTACCGCGCTCTGACAGACACAATCGAGTTCTCTAAGGCGATCAGGACGGCTTTGGCAAAGACCGACCCGAAAAAGACCCTGATCATCGTCACCGCAGATCACAGTCATGTGTTTACGATCGCCGGCTATCCCAGACGGGGCAACCCGATCCTCGGCAAGGTGGTTGAGCCCGATGGAATCACATCCTTGGACCTGTTGGGAAAGCCCTACACCACTCTCAGCTATGCCAACGGACCTGGGTACACCGGTGCTTCCAATAGTCAACCTGAGGGGCCCAAAATCTACCCTCATACTCCCACTTCCTACTCTGGAATCACCGCGGGACGGCCTAATCTGACTGCTGTAGACACGACACTTCCGACTTACATGCAGGAAGCCACCGTGCCGTTGGGCAGCGAAACCCATGCGGGCGAGGATGTTGCTATCTATGCGACCGGACCTGGAGCACACCTCTTTCACGGCGTACAGGAACAACATGTGATCTTTCATGTTATAAATGAAAGCCTGTTTTAGCTCCTCGACAGATCGGAGAGGAACGTTTGACATCGATTGGGAGGCGCTTTCTAGCGCCTCCCGTTTCTTTCTAAACCAGGAGTCACAAGAATGAGCAGAGGGAGCAGATTGTTCGGCGCGATTCTTCTTGGCTGCTTATCTTTGTTAAGGGTAGCCTCTTTCGCTGAAACCTCAACCTCGGGGAGCCCGGTAGAAGTTGACACTCTTCCAGCTATTGCCGGGCATTTCGAGTCTCGTATCATCCCAGAGGGCAACACCTCACAAGAACAGACGCGAGAATGGTATCTATGGCGCCAACCTAACCAAGTGGAGACGCGGGAAACCTCGGGAGACACGGGTCAGATTTGGGAATTAAGCAGAAACGGGCAAGTATCCTACCTGCGCATATTCCACCAAGAAAAACGAATCATTGAGTACACTTCAGGTGACCTCCGTGCGTTGCAGAGTTACCCCGGCTGGCTGAAATTAGCCTGCTTGATTGACCCAATCCTTCTCAAGACCCAGCTTCAACTCAACGGTTCAGTAGAGACCCTCGGCCGCCAAGCACAGCGATATCAGGGGCGAGTCGATGAGGTGGAGTTTGAAGTGCTTTGGTTAGAAAAAGAGCGGATTCCTGCGCTCGTTCGGCAAATGTTTGCTAATCGCCAAGAGATTATGCAACTGAAGGAAATCCATTCCCTCCACGAGTCCCCCTGGCCGCGTAGTCAGATCTCTGAGTATATCCACATTGACTATGCGGACTTAGGCGACAAAGAAGCTGACCCTTTTATTCACTCGCTCCAGCAGGGAGTCGAACACGCTCACTGAAATCTCCTCTCAGTCTCCTCCTTGAGGCATGACAAGGCGCCTCTTTTTTGGCCGTCCACTTGTTTCTTGCAAAATGGAGAGCGAGTCGTAATAATCATTCTAAAACATGACCTGGAACCGGGAGGCCGAGCGGACTCTGTTTCCCCGCTTCCATAATGGTCGGAGTCATAAGACAAGGAGGGACATATGGCCGATAAGATGTACGATCGCACCACCCAAGACGTCGGCAACATCCTGGCGATGGAGCATGTCAATGTCACCGTTCCCGATCAGACGCTCGCTACGACGTTCTACGTTTCCGGGTTAGGATTCACGCGGGATCCTTACATGATGGTTGGTCCTGAGAATATGTGGATCAATGTCGGGCAACAACAATTCCATCTGCCCACTCGTGAGCCACAGGTGCTCAACGGCCATGTTGGGATCGTCATGCCAGATCTTGATGCCTTGAAAATCCGTCTCAAGAGAGCACAGGAGCGGCTGGCGGGCACAGCATTCTCCTGGTCAGAAGAGGACGGACATGTAGCCGTGACCTGTCCTTGGGGAAATCGCCTTCGCTGCTATGCACCCGGCCCGCAGTTTGGTGAGATGACGTTAGGCATCCCCTACGTGGAAATCCTGGTCAAACCAGGAACGGCTGAAGGCATCTGTCAGTTCTACCTCAAAGTCATGCAGGCCCCAGCAACCCTCGCAGAGGAGAAAACCGGGGCGGTGGCGCGTGTTCGTGTGGGATTCGCACAGGAACTGCACTTTCGTGAAACCACCGCAAACCTTCCATTCTACGATGGCCATCACATCGCTGTCTACATCGCCAACTTTTCCGGCCCCCATGCGTTTCTCCTGCGCCGGAACTTGATTACCCAAGAGAGTGATGACCATCAGTACCGCTTTCAAAAGATCATCAATCCGTGGACAGGGCACCCCTTGTGCGAGATCGAACATGAAGTCCGTAGTCTATATCATCCGATGTACGGACGTGAATTCGTAAATCGCAACCCGTTGCAGCGTATCACCGCCTATGTCCGCGGCCATGATGCCTTCGCGCAGTAGGAAAAACCGGAGGGGTAATTCATTGCCCCTCTTTCTCTCAATACCCGCCACGTTTATCGACGACCTTGTCCAGCGGCTCATCACGGAGAAACTTGGCCAGATTAGGCTTAAAGAGCGCCACCGCGTGTTCCCAGTAATTGGATCGTAACCCAGAGTAGTGCGGCGTGAGCAATACGTTAGACAGGCGCAATAATTCGCTCTCGGGCGGCAAGGGCTCAACCTCGGTCACATCCAAACCTGCACCGGCGATCCATCCTTCTTTCAGCGCCCGGATAAGCACAGCCTCTTGGATGATCGCTCCCCGACCGACATTGAAGATATAAGCGGTCGGCTTCATCAAGCGTAACTCGCGTTCTCCAATCAGCCCCTTAGTTTCGGGAGTCAGTGGCGCGGCGACCACGACGAAGTCTGACTTTTGCAGGAGATGAGGCAATCCCTCTGGTCCCAGCAACTCATCCACGCAAGGGGGCGGTGTTCCGACATGCCGTTTGGTAGCTACCACTCGCATGCCCAGGGCTTTGACCCGCTCCGCTACTGCCATGCCGATGTCACCGAGCCCGAGGATCCCGGTGGTTTGGCCGTAAAGCTCAGAGAAACTGGGATAGCGCTCGAACATCTCCTTCCGTGGCCATTTGCCTTCGAGTTGAAAGCGATAAGCTTCATGTAATTTGCGGGCCAGGATAATCATCATGCCTAGCACATGCTCGGCAATAGGGATGCCATACAGTCCACGTGAATTCGTGACGATGACGTCGCTTTCCACGAGTTCTGGAAACAGCACATGCGTCGCTCCTGCCGAGGAGAGGTGGAGCCATTTCAGTTGTTTTGCGACTTTGAAGTCTTCTGGGCTGAAGCGGACAGCGAACAACACGTCTGAGTCGGCAAGCTCTGCTCGACGTTGCTCCGATGTCCGTGCCAAGACCACCTCTGCGCTGGGAAATTCCGTCTGAAGCTGTTGCGCAGCCGCAGAGGGAAAATCTGGAAAACCACTAAGACCAAATGCGCCAGCAAAAGAAATGCAGACTTTAGTCATTGTTACTCCCCTTCAGATGATACCTCCATTGTAACTGGAGATTCCTTCTCCCCTAGTGGCACAGGCCGCTGGCCTGTGTGCAGCCGTAGCAAAGCCTTAACAACCCTCACCCCAACCCTCTCCCATTGGCATGGGAGAGGGAGAAAACTCATGTCTGTGGCACCATTGGCAGCACGACATACGACGCTCTCGCTCCACCATGAAACACCCGTTGGACTGCCGGCCGCCCGACGCTCTCAGTTGCAAAATTACCACCAGTGTTGAGATTGCGGTCAAATCGCGGGAAATTGCTGCTCGAGACTTCCAGACGGATACGGTATCCCGGCGCAAACACATAACTCGTGGAACCGAGCAGTACGCCGTATTCGTATACTCGTCCGGGTTCCAGTAGTTCGGCCTGAGTGAGAGAGTTATGATAACGTGCCCGCACGATGCCATCACAGAGGTTTAACGCGCGACCGTTAGGAGCAACGGCAACCAGCTTGGCTGTCCAGTCGGTGTCGCGTCCATCGGTCGCCGCATACATAATCGCCTCGACTGGACCTGTCACTTCGGTTGGTTCAGAAAGTGGTGCTGAGGTATACACCAACACATCATCCCGTTCTTCCACAGAGCGCTGATCACGCGGCCCTGCGCTCTGCGCGCCTGGCATTAAGGTACATCCGCCCCGCGTCGGCACCGGTCGCTCCGGATCATACAAAAAAGTATCGCTGGCCTCTCGCGTCGGAGGTTGGAGAAGAAGCTGACCGTTCCCCTGCAAACTGTTCGCACGACCACCGCTGGTCAGGTAATAACGGGTCGGCACCGCACGAGCGAGTGGCCATTCGTTCTCGTTGCGCCACACGCTCGCACCCATGACAAAAATTCGCACCGGTGCACCACTGTCAGGAAGATCTTGCAAGCAGTGATCGAACCATTGAAGATGGAGCCCTCCAAGGTCTACTGCGTCAGGCAACACACCTGGACCGAAATCTACCTCGCCCACAACCCGGTCGAGCAATCCGTGCAACCACGGCCCGATAACCATCCGTTGCTTTTGACGAGTGCGAGCGCTTTTACCTCTGGTGCGCATGCCAACAAAGTTCCGTAGGGTGCCTTCCAGAAAGATGTCGTACCATCCACCAATATGGAGCGCCGCCACGTCGATTTGTTCGTACTGCGACTCGATGCGCACGCGTTCCCAGTAGTCATCACACGCCGGATGTTTGAGCCATTCGTGGTAGTGATCCATCAGGCCAGGTATCGTAGCCGGAGGAAAATCGCTGAGTGGCAGTCCCCAATAGGCTTTATGCATGTTGAAGATCGAACCGTAGAGCTTGCCGCGGGCGTCTGCTGGAACCTCAGGAAGCCGGGTCAGGGTCTCGACTGCCATGCCCGCGGTCCAGAATTGAATAAAGCCTTGTTGAAACGCACCACCTTGATATGTCCAGCCTTCATAATAGTCGGAGGCTGTAATAGTGGGGACAATCGCTCTGAGCGCTGGTGGGTTCGCCGTAGCCGCAAGCCATTGGGTGGCGCCAAAGTAAGAAGCGCCATACATACCAACCTGGCCGTTCGACCACGGTTGTGATGCGCACCAAGCAACGGTGTCGTAGCCGTCCTCGGCCTCACCAGCAAAGAGGGAAAACTGGCCATCGGACTTAAACCGGCCGCGCGTGTCTTGCACGACCACAACGTAGCCACGCCGAGCGGCACGGATCGGACTGAGGAGAGAAAGAGAGATGGGCGAGAGGTCCTTGTTGTAGGGCAACCGTGCCAACAGCACGGGATGCGGAGCTGTATCATCAGGTCGATACACATCGGCTCGCAGTTTCACTCTATCGCGCAGGGGAATTTCCACATTGCAGTCGATCTTGATCGAATCAGCCATACACACCTCCTCGGTGAGTGTCCCAAGCGGTTATAGGCGTGCAGGCAGTGGAGCGTCAAGAGAACGCGATGGTGCCCGTAGGGTCAAGAGCGCGATCTCTGGTGGAATCCCCAGACGCATAGGATAACCGTAAAAACCGACACAGCGGGTGACAAACATGTACATGTTTTTACGGCGGAAAAGGCCTTGATCGGGAACTCCGAAGAGTTGAACGACGGTGAGGGCACGGTCCCGCCCCAGTTGCACGCCCACGTGCCCACCGTGAGTATGACCAGAAAGAACCAAATCGGCGCATTCGCGCGGCAGCCCAGCAAACGCACGCGGGTCATGATTCAGGAGCAAGCGAGGAACAAGCTCGCGTGGCCCCCAGGAACGCACGATGCGGGCGTAGCGCTTCTTGTCAACGCTAAACGGACTAGAAAGATAGTCAATCCCCGCTACTTCCAGAGGGTGACCATTGATGGAGAGCGTCACTATCGTGTTTCGCAGAGTGGTGACCCCGGCTCGATGGAGTTGACGCACTAGCCGCCATGGCGCATCAAGGTCATGGTTACCGAGGCAAGCCCACTGTCCATATGGCGTATTGATCTGGGCCAAGGCTTCATAAAGGGGCGCGTCAAAGTCTCCGCTACGGTGCGTAAGGAAATCGCCGGTGTGTAAGACCAAATCTGGCTTTGCCGCATTGGTCAGCGCCGCCATGTGCAGAAGCCGTTCCCGATTCATCCCAGCCCCGCCGACGTGGATATCGGAAAGATGGGCAATACGCAGGCCATCTAGCGCCTGCGGCCAGTGAGGCAGAATGATCTCTCGCTCTTCCACACGAAAGTCGTAAGAGAGTTTTACACTGGAAAGAGAAACGAAGAACGGCGCTCCGGCACCCAGCACACCGAGGTGCTGGAGAAATTGCCGGCGCTCCGGCGAAAACAAGGTCGCAGATGAAGCAACCGGTCGGTCCAGGTAATGTTGCAGGACTTCTCTCGTCAAGCTTTTGCCGAATCTCCATAAGCCGAGCATTACATACCCGAGAAATAACAAACCATGGGCGCTGAACCAGACCGCGCCAATCCAAGAGACTCCAGGGCCGTGTAAAAGAGGGACGTCGTGCGCAGCTCGAGCAGTGAGAAGTTGAAAGACCATCACACAGTCCAGCAGGATGCCAAGCCGAAAGAACAAGAAAAAGAATGAGGCAGTCCGCGAGTGTGTAGCGAGAAACTGTTCTAGTTGGGTATGGAGTCGCAAGCGTGCATAAGAGAACGGCACAAACGCGATAGGGACGAGGGCTAAAAGAAGAAACGCCCGGCGAAAGAAAAACATCCCCAGGTAAGTCGCAGCGAGGATTAAAAAAAGGTTAAGGGCAAGCTGCCAGCCGCGGAGCCAGCCGTAAGTGACAGGGGAAAAAGGGTGAGTCAGTTTAGAAACAAGCATCAGAAACAGCTTACCAGAGTGTATCCGTATGGAAAGACTGTTCACATAGCGTGTTTTGTTGGCGTGCAGTACAGCCTCCTAGTCCTGGGCACTCAAGCGCCGTTCGGCCTGAGCGGAGCGAAGTCGAAGGCCGCTCCGTGGCCGCTCGCTGCGACTCCGCCGCTGCCGCGGCGTAACCTGTCCTGAGCGAAGCCGAAGGGCTCAGCGCGAACGGAGGAACCTTGTACGGTATCCAACTGAAACCGCTATCAGTTTGCCGCTAGAGAGTGAACACGTTATCATCCTGCAGTGTTAGACCCTCCCTGAGCACTAACTGCCCTTTTCTACAAGTTCTCAATCAGCACGGGCTCGACGGGATCAGCAAGCGTAAAGCCAAAGACTCGCGAGTAGAAATAGAGTTCCGCGTCTAGCGCTCGCTTGATGTTCTCTGCCTTGCGAAAGCCATGCTGCTCACCAGCAAAAGGTACGTAAGCTACCGGCAGGCCTTTTGCGCGCAGCGCTGCGACCATCATCTCCGCCTGATTGGGGGGAACGACTTTGTCCTCCAATCCCTGGAAAATGATCAGTGGGCAGGAGAGACGGTCGGTAAAATGAATTGGGGATCGTGCCCGATAGAGCTCACGCCACTCCGGGTAGGGACCAACTAAGCTTTCTTCATAGCGGGACTCGAACTTGTGAGTGTCGCGCGCCAGGGCTTCAAGGTCGCTAATACCATAGTGGCTCGCGCCAGCTTTGAAAAAGTCGCGAAAAGTGAGGGCACACAGCGTTGTGTAGCCACCTGCACTGCCACCAGTGATAGCTAATCGCTTGCCGTCTACAAGACCACGCTCAACCAAATAGCGGGCTCCGTTCACACAGTCATCTACATCGACAATCCCCCACTGACCCTTAAGTCGCTCCCGATAAGCGCGGCCATAGCCTGTGCTGCCGCCGTAGTTCACATCAAGAACGGCAATACCACGGCTGGTCCAGTACTGAATTCCCAAATTGAGCGTGGTTGCAGCAGCCGAGGTCGGTCCGCCGTGGCTTTTGACCAGTAGCGGCGGGCGCTCTTCAGAAGGCGCAATATAGTCACGATTCTGGGGCGCGTAGAAGAGTGCGTGAGCGGTGAGCCCGCGCTCGGTAGGAAACTCGATCGCTTGCGGGGCTGACAAATATCCGGGATCGACCGCTACCGTGCTAGAATGGCGTAGGATTTCCAAGTGTTGGGTAGACAGATCTAGCCGAACAATCGAAGCCGGCTCTGTCGGGGAACCTGCGCCGAAGATCACCTGCCCTGATGCCGCATGTACACCCCAAATCTCGGTATAAGGGGTGTCAATGAGATCGAGCTTCTGCGTCTCCGTATTGAGACTGGCTAAATGCCAGATCCCGTGCTGAGTGAATGTACACACGATACGCTTGGCCGAGGCGAAGGCATAGGTGGACATGTCAAAGACCCACTGCGGCTTGCCGAATTCAGCCGCCATCGGACACAACGGGTCGATCTGTCCTTTATGCCAGCGGTAGAGGTTCCACCAACCCGTACGATCGGAAACAAAATATAAGACTCCATCCGGCGACCACTCCGGTTGAAAGAGAGATTCAGTTACACTGCCAGCCATGCGTTCGGTATGACTAAGTGAGCCATCTGTCGTTAACTCACCTACCCAGAGCTCTGTGCCATCCCACGGCATATTAGGGTGATTCCAGGTGAGCCATGTCAAGTGCGATCCATCAGGACTCAGGCGCGGAGAGGAGTAGAAATCATTGCCAGATGCCAACACACACGTCTTGCCTCCTGCTAGATCGAGGCTCACCACGGTGTTGACAGCCTCGCGTCCGGCAACGGTGTGATCTTCGCGAACGCAGATGAAGCGGTTACGGCGGCGGTCCACTACGCCATCGGCATAGCGGAACTGGGTGGCAGAGGTAAGCAGTTGCGGTGCGGCGTCTCTAATCTGCCAATAGAGACGTTGATCGGTAAAGTTAGCAAAATAGATCGTTCCACTGTTGACCGTGAACGCACCGCCGCCATACTCGTGGACGCGCGTACGAGCGTTGAATGGAGAGGGCGTCATATCACTCGTGCGGCCCTCAGGTGTCCGTCGCACGATGACAGTACGCCCACCCTCTGCCGGACGCAGCTCGATCCAATACACATCTTGACCATCGAGCACGATTTGTCCGAGTCCGACTGTTGCAGAGACAATCAGATCGGACGTGATCGGCGATTTCCACGAGCCATAGGAAGCAATGTGAGGAGCGCTCATGGTGTTCGTCACTCCCCGCCGATAGCAACCAGTCCAGCCTTCGCACATTCGATGTCTTGTTCCTCTGTTCCTCCACTCGCGCCTACCCCACCGAGCAGTTCTCCCTTGAGTATGAGTGGCAACCCGCCGCCAGCAAGGAGCAGCGGTCGGCCAACGATTTCGGCGATACTGCCGAATAATTGCGACCGCGTTTGTGCCAACTCTGCAACCTCCGTTGAAGAGCGACGGAACGTCGCAGCAGTGAATGCTTTACTCTGCGCGATCCCAGCAGTCAGCCAACGCGCGCCATCCATCCGCGCCAGCGCAGCCAAGTTGCCAGCAGTATCGACGACCGCAAAGCTCATTGCCCATCCTTGCTGTAGTGCTTTTGCTTTAGCTGCGGCAAGAAAACGTTCAGCGAGGTCTAACGTCAGTGCCATTGATTTTTCCTCCTTTTATGTTGTTCGTGCCTCACCACGACAAGCAGAGGTTACCGCTTGTACTAGAAGGGAGTCAAGGAAAGGAACACGCGCAGGCAAATTAATTTTGGCAAGACCGCTGAGGATTACGGGCGTTATCGCGCAGGGTTTCCACTGGCGTTCTTTGATCGCGCGAGTGCCAACGCGCTAAGAAGAAAAGAAAAACTGCTGTATAGCCCGGGTCACGTCGAGATTATACCGATACGGCCCGTAGCCCAACGAGGCGGTCCCGATGATTGGCACCTGGCTTTCATGGCGTGAGCCATGCGAACGAAGGTTGACGCTCGCTTCAGTCTCTGCGAGCTCGCCGAAGAGTGCCTTTTTGTGCGCTAGCACCATGAGGTCACCAATTCGTTCAGGAGAAAGCGCAAAAGCAGTGGCTGCTTCGGTTCTTGACCAAACCTCTTCGACAGCCGGATGAGAACGAAGGAGCTCGGCAGCACGAGCAATATCAGCTTGACACGAGCAATACACATACGCCGAACCGGACAAGTTGCGGTGGTGGACTGTGTACTGATCGCGAATGGTGGACACAACAGTCGTTGGAATACCCTGACTTGCCAACCATTTCTCCAAATCCACGGCTGCGCTCTTTGCATTCATGCCATGATCAGCAGTCACAAAGAGTGCAAGATTCGGATTATCCTCCAGGATCTTTCCGAGGAGTGCATCGAGTTGTCGCAGATGTTCCTGCGAGTGCTCATTCTCCGGCGCATGTTTATGCATCGCGTAGTCAGTCGTGAAGGCATACACGAGCTCCGGACCTTCCTCACGGATGAGCGTATGAGCCGCAGCCAATACCCAGTAGTTGACCTCAAGGGAATAGATCGGCGCAGGAGTCCCAACAGAACGACAAAGCTCCATAAGCGGCTGTTCTGCTGATACAGCGATCTCAGCACCGCGCCCCAACAGTCCGAGTAACTTCGCTTTTGCAGTGACCAGAGCCGCACGCCACCCTGCGGTACGCGCTCGCTCAAAGATCGTTTGTGTTTGCACGAAGCGAGCAGCTTCCATCAGGCCGCTGGTTCCTTCGCCAGGGTCATAATAAGCGTTGCCCGTGACTCCATGTTCACACGGAAATGTCCCGGTGACGAGAGCAACAGTGTTGACGTTGGTTACTGATGGAAGAAGCGAGGAGCCGGTAACTGCGAATCCTTGCGCCGCGACACGGCGCAAGGCAGGCATTTCACTCTGTGCCAGATAGTCTGGCCCAAAACCATCAAGACACAGAACGAAAGCGCGGGTTGGCACGTTAACAGGCTGCTTCTTCTTTCACGGACGGGGTCAGCTGCTCTAACCATGTAAGGGCACGTTGGAAATCATCCACCGAAGCTCGGAAAAGGCGCATCAGACGGCGGGAATCGATCAAATCAGAAGGTTTGCGTAAAAGGTGCTGGGCGATTCGTTCAGCGGGGTCTACGGTCATTGCTGCCGAACCCCCAGACTGATGTGAGTCTGACATGGATAACCTCCTTAAAGTGGATATTGTCGGGTCGCGCTGGAAGGGAAAAGGAAACACCAAAGGCTTGCATGATGAGAAAAAACTGTAGCGTAGCGTAGAAATCCCAGCAATGGGACAAGAGAGGGAAACTTGAAGTTTTCTCATTAAATATTCTAATTATGAAAAGCAAAATAATTCACAGCCTTTTATGTTGCCTTGCCTGGTTCCCTCTGGTAGTTTTCTTACCGACAAGAACAACGACATGTGAGCAGCGCCCGCGCTCCCCAGGAAAAGAGCTCACACGTCCCCTCAGTTCACCGTCAGGTCCTCCCCAGCCAGGCGGTGTTCCAGGGCCCGCAGGTTTCCCCTCCTTTACCCTGCGGGCCCATTCTTTTTTGGCACCCATGACTGTTTCACCATGCACCCCTAGACAGCATGGTCGGACAGAACATAATCACTTCCATGACCGTTCCTCCTCTTATTCCCCAAGAGGTCGAAGCGAAATTGCTAGTCCCGCGGGCTGCAGTGTTCCAGGCCATTACTCGGCTGAAGAGGCTCGGGCCCTACCGTCTGCGGCCGAGGCGGATTGCCCGTCTGCATACGATTTATCTTGATACTCCTGAGTTCACACTCGCTCACTGTAGAACTGCCTTACGCTTGCGTCGCCACGGGACACGCTGGGAAGCCTCGGTCAAATGGGAAGGTCAAAGCGATGGTATCGTCTATGCACGTCCAGAGTTGACTGTTCAGCTTTCTTCGTCTCCTTCTCTCCCATTCAGGTTGCCGCCAGGTCCCCTTGCGGATCAATTATCCAGCCTCGTCGCGAAACAGCCACTAACTCCTATCTTGATCTCAGATGTCCGTCGGCAGCGTTTTGCCGTATTTTCCACCCGGCTGGCTGAGGACAACGCGCTCGCCGAGTTAGCGCTTGACGAAGTACACCTTAGGGCCCCTGATCCCCATACTTCTCTGGTTTCTACTTATTGGGAAGTTGAGATCGAACTGGAAACGAACGGCACCGAGCAGGATCTGCGCACCTTTGTCGGACTGTTACAGCAACGTTTTTCTCTCACACCGTCGGATGGTGGGAAGTTCCACCGTGGCTTGGCGCTTCTGTATGGTCCTGGGTTGATTGCTAGTGAAGCAACAAATAAAGGACTGGTGTCACGTCAGCCCCGAGCAGCCAAGAGGAAAGCCAAGATTCCCACAACCCAACAGTAATACGCAAACACTGACAACCGGCGCGAGCGGGTCATAGTAAGGAGCACGGCGATGCTCCAATAGCCAACAATTCCAGCAGCCAGCGTACCAACACCATACGCCAGTGGATCAAACCCCTCAGATAGATCGTGCCGATGGGCCACCACTTCCAGGACGAACGCACCAGCTATTGCCGGAATCGACAGGAGGAACGAGTAGCGCACCAGTAACGTCCGCTCTAGACCAAGAAACACTCCCGCCGCGATGGTCGTACCAGAGCGTGACAGTGCTGGGATAATTGCCAACCCTTGGGCGATGCCGATCACTAGGGCGTCGAGAAGCCTCATTGCTGCCAACCCACGACCTTGCGTCAAGACTCTATCGGTAAGAAAGAGGAGGATCCCGGTGATGATAAACCACACGCCAGCCCCGGAAACATCGTGGAACATGGCTTCAAACTGTTCACGGAACAGCGCGCCGATCACTGCTGTCGGCATGGAACCAACAATGAGCAACCACAGAAGACGTCGGGAAGCAACGGTCTCTTCGCGTTCCGTAGAGAAGAGGGACAGGAACATCGCCCATAAGTCCTGCCAGAAATAGATGCACACCGCCACTAGGGTGCCAAGGTGCAGAGCAACATCAAACAGCACCCCAGGTTGGGAAAAACCGGGGACCAAGCTTTGGGCTAGGACGAGATGTCCAGAACTACTGACAGGAAGAAACTCAGTCAGCCCCTGTAACAATCCGAGCAATACCGCAACCACAAGCGACAACATCATACCCCCTGGTTCTGCGAAAAGCTGACTGCTGATAGCTGAAAGCTCATAAGCATGATAAGGGGCACAGCGTATGCGTCAACAGCGGCTATGGATAGCGATCTTGATTGTGTGGTTTCTCCTCCTGCCGTATTCTGCTTTTCCTACTCCTCTGAAACTGCATCATGGAGTTGCAAGCGGTGATGTCACCGATACCAGCGCAGTGATCTGGGCTCGTGCGAGCGACGAGACCACACTTGTGGGGGAGTATGCGACATTCCCAGAGTTCAGCGATGTGCGTAATGGTGGCACGGTACAGGTCGCTGCGGCAAGCGATTTCACCGGAACAGTTATTTTAACCTCCTTGCAGCCTGGGACTCGGTACTACTATCGGATGCGACCTCGAGGCGCGGAACTTACCGCGAGTGTTGTTGGCTCATTCACTACAGCACCGGCTCCGGATCAAGCGCGTGACGTGACCTTTCTTTGGGGAGGAGACCTTGGTGGACAAGGATTCTGCCGGCAGCCAGAGTATACCATCTTCACGACGATGAAAGCTCAGGTCGCAGACTTCTTCATTTTTGGTGGCGATACCATCTACGCCGATTCTCCTTGCTTTTCCCCTCCAAACGCTCCTGGTGCGGACTTCAAAGCAACCACGCAACAGCAATTCTGGGCTAAGCATAGATATCAGCGCGAGGACCGGCCGCTGCGAGAATTGCTCGCCGTCACGCCGGTCTATGCAATCTGGGATGATCATGAAGTGAAAAACGACTTCGCCGGACCGACAGAACCGCTCGCCTCGTTAGGACTCAAAGCATTCCTCGATTACTTCCCTCTTCGGCGACCGCTTGAGGAACCGCAGCGGCTGTATCGTTCATTTCGC
>Ga0187893_10009159_pt1 | contig 15335 bp, 15 predicted proteins | sample MA1701074metaG_FD_139574 | JGI IMG/M metagenome (GOLD analysis project Ga0187893, IMG submission 139574) | White microbial mat communities from a basaltic lava cave in the Kipuka Kanohina Cave System on the Island of Hawaii, USA - MA170107-4 metaG ... | reverse complement strand
GTCGGTGAATTTGACGCGGAGGGAATTTGCGCTGCTTCACTACTTCATGCAGCATCCTGGGCAGGCACTAACCCGTGCACGCCTCCTCGATCACGTTTGGGATTTCGCCTTCGATGGCGATCCGAACATCGTGGACGTTTATGTCGGGTATCTTCGGGATAAGATCGATCGACCGTTTGGGAAGACGTCCCTCGAGACCGTGCGGGGCATCGGCTATCGTTTAAGAAGTGACCACCCGAATGCGAATTCCGCTTAGGCCGCGGTTGACCCTCATCTTTAGTGTCGGCACCGCCCTGGTGCTTGCTTGCGTCGGCACGTTCGCCTACTTCCGCGTTGAAGATGACCTTCTGGCCTCCATCGATGCGGGACTACGTTCGCGAGCACAGGTGCTTGTGAACTCGGCCGGCGGACTCCAGCAACAGGATATACTTCTGACTGAAGGCAAGCTGATTGATCCTGACGAAGCATTCGCCCAGATTTTGGATAGCTCCGGCCGCATTCTTGACTCGAGCTGGGCGGTATCCAATGCACCACTCCTTACGACCGACGAGATACGTTCAATTTCCGGACCGCTCTTCGTCACCCGGCAGATCGATGAGATTCAGCAGTACGAGAATCTCGACGACCCTTTCCGCCTTCTTGCCGTTGCCTTGGACCAACCCTCGCATCGGGTCGTTGTCGTCGGTGCGACTCTAAGCGATATGCACGAAGCGCTGCAAAGGCTATTCGAGGTGATGCTTACGATCGCACCTGTTGCAGTCGCCCTTATGGCCGGCGCCGGCTGGCTGCTCGCTGGCGCCGCACTCGGTCCCGTCGAGCAGATGCGCCAGGAGGCAGCGGCCGTCTCCGCGTCCGATCCCGGTCGACGCCTTCCCGTTCCACGGACAGCCGACGAACTCAATCGCCTGGCCACGACCCTGAACTCGATGCTCGACCGCCTTCAAGAGGCCATGGAGCGCGAGCGGCGGTTTGTGGACGATGCCAGCCACGAATTGCGGACGCCGCTTGCGACGCTTCGCGGGGAAATCGACCTCGCTTTGATCGGCAAGCGCGCAGCCTCGGAGCTTGAAGCTTCGTTGCGGAGTGCACAGGAGGACGTGAGTCACCTGCAACGAATTGTCGAGGATCTCCTGGTATTGGCGCGATCCCGGGGCGGCAGAATTCCAGTTCGCCGGACCCGAACATGTCTTTCCGCGCTGATCGCCAAGAGCCTGCAGTTTGTCGATAAGCAGGCGCGCGATGCCGCAGTGAGAATCGAAGTCGACGCGGCTGATGATCATATCGAATTGGATCCGGCTCGCGTGCATCAAGCATTGCGAAATCTGCTCGAGAATGCGATCAGGCATACTCCACGTTGCGGAGTCGTGCGTGTCAGCGCCGCGCGAACCGATGGTTTCGTTCGGATGGTAGTCGCCGATTCAGGACCAGGCTTCCCGCCCGAGCTATTGGGGGACGTATTCGATGCCTTTACCCGAGGCAGCGTGCCGGGTTCGAGCCCTACCGGCACCGGGCTCGGCCTCGCCATCGTTCGTGCCGTGGCGGAAGCACATGGTGGCTCCGCCTTCGCCGAGAATACTCCCGACGGCGCTCGTGTAACGCTTCGCCTCCGCGTGTGAGGCTCAGGACTATCTTGAACCCAGAGCCGGGAAGGTCCTGCGAAGCCGGTCTGCGGCGGTGGCCGCCGAAATCATGTCCTTTGCATCCGCAGCGGCGCCGAGATAACGGAGCTGGTCATCGATGCGGTTAGCATCGGCACTATCGAACGCGAACCGATCGCGAATCCACCCCAATGTCGCAACATCGCCCGAGACGGCCCCCTTTTCACCGGCCTCTGCGTCAATGGCAAGTTGGCGCGCCCAGAGATCGAAGCGCATGCGGTCGACGTCGGCTGGCGGTAGATAGCGCAGCATCAGATCAGTCGTCGCGAGAGCGACATTGAGAGCGGACAACGACGCGAAGCGAATATCTCGCGTCGCCAATGCCTCCCCGAGCGTGTGAAGGGAAGCAGTCATCTGCGCATCGAGTACTTTCGGTGGCTCGCGCTCCTGATGCGCGGCAAAGGCAACCAACAAACGATCAATGGCGGCTGACGCAGCTTCCCAGTCTTGCACTCGCACTCCCTCCATTACCCGCACCGCGTCGGTCAGTAGTTGCGGGAGTTCGGCGGGCAACGGCTCCGACAGCGCATCCACCGGCACGGCGAGCGCATTGGATTCATAGTCCTCGCCAAGTCCAGAGCGGAGCTCACCGTAACCCGGCGCAAATGTCTTGTCCTCGAAGTCGCCTTCCATATGCAGCTCCCGACCCACCATTACGCCTTTAATCTCGCCGATGGGGCCTTGGCGTGTCTGCCCGATTTCCTTCACTGTAACCTCTTCGAAGACCAAGCCAGGGATGTTCTCCGGCCGGTAGACGTCGCCAACACGCGGCTGTCCGGGCATGATCATCGTCGCGGGACCTTCGACACCTGCGTGCCAAGTTTCACTTACCTCACTGATGCGGCCCCTCTCATAGCTGAACGCGTCTTCGCCAAAGTACCAAACGGATCCGTCATCGGCCTGCGCGTATAGATCAATGGCGACCTCATAGATTCGGCCACCAAGGTAGGCAACAAACTGCGATTGCAGCGTCTCGATCTCCTTACCCTCCCATTCGACGGTCCTCGTTCCGGGGAGAAGAATCGTCTCAGCACGCCACGGATTCCCTTCTAACTTGCCGACCAGCAACACGGAATGCAGATCACTAATGGGAAAGAGTGAATTCCGAACCTGAGTAGGGTTAGTAAATGTCGGCACGACGAGATCGACACGCTTGCTATCTGGAGCCAAGCGACTGCGCGTACGCGCTTCCAGATTGTCCAGTGCCGGTTGTGGGATTGTCGCGGAATTGGCCGTGGGGATGCTGTGGGCCGCAGCAGTACCATCGGCACCGGACTCGGCGCTATGAGAAGCCAGTATCAGAGCAGTCAAGATGATTTGGATGGAATATCGGCCTGCTTTCACGATCCGCTCCTTCGGCTCCCGTCCCTTTATTCTTACCTTCGCTCTGATGAGAGGAAGCTGAGAATGCAGTACGGCTCGAAGTGTGAGGAGGCCGCCAGCTGGGCCAGCCGCCAACCGTTGGTCTACACGCGCCTATGTGTTTCTCGAAACGAACGGGCAGGCTTTTACCGAAAGCACAGCGCACTGGGCTTGCATCCCAGCGCGGACCTGAGCCGCAACGCCTGGCTGACGCATGACAGCTTCATGCAAGGTTGAGATGCTACAGTTGTATTTGGAGACGTGTCAGGACGAAAAGCTCATGAATAGGGTGCAGCCACCCACTCCGCTCCTACGCCGTCCAGTGGATGGCCGTACTTGAGAGCACCGAGCTTCTCGGCTGATCTAGGAGGGACACTTGACAATGGCATTGAAGATGTTGCTTCCGGTAGTCACCGCTATCGCATTCGTCGCCGACGCCGCAGGCGCCGGTGTCATTGCGGACGACGACGTGTCCGCCATGCTTCAAGCGAAAGTCACACTTACAGAAGCCATCGCTACCGCCGAAAAGGAGGCCGGTGGCAAGGCGGTTAGTGCCAGCATCGACGATAACGACGGCGCTCTATTGATCGGGGTTGTCGTCGCTCAGAGTGACAGAACGCAGAAGGTGCTAATCGACGCGCAGACCGGCAAGGTCGTCAAGGTCAATGCGAACGGCGAGGATGGCGACGATGGGGAAGAGGACGATGATGAGGAAGACGGTGACGAGTAAGTTCGCCAATGAACAGGATCTGGGCGCATAGGCTCGTTCGATCGGCTTGATACTCTCACTGCTCTCGCGGCCAGTGGTGGCCGAATTCAATGGCCCTGTCCGCCGATACGCTTGACCGTCACTAGTAAAGCGCCATTCATCCCTCAAGCTTGGGTCCATACGGATCTGGCAGATGCTGAGCCTCGCGCTAAGGACGAGAGGCCATCTGCTGCGATATCGTTATCCGATTGCACGGATATCAAGTGCGGGCAATCAATGTTACCTGTATCCATGTTTGCCGCGATTTTCCTGATTTCACGGCATAGCTGAGTTTTTCGAGGCAGTGCTCATGCGTGGTCCTCTAACAGAAATCGATGCCTCATTCTCCGAGTAGGTAGTTGAGGACGCGTAGGCGCATATCGCGACGAGGAATTGAATCTCGCAAGGTGCCAACTCACCAGGTCGGGTCGAAATCTCGATGGATACCCTTTAGTCCAGTACCGCTTCGAACTCGCATCGCGGAGGGCACAAATGAAGTTTCGGCAGTTTTGGTCCCTGTATCTGTGGGCACACAGGCTGCCAGGCACGGGTCATGCACTACTTCGCGACAGTCATTGGCGTTCTAGCCGGGATCGAAGCGGCGATGATCTGGCAGCCGCAGGTACTACTGGTCGGCATTGTCGCTGGCTATGTGATTCGCGATCAACGCACACCGCTTTGTGGAGCGCAACAATCCACTGATCCGCGTCAATCCGTTTTGGGGAGTTTTCGCTGATCTACGTATGACATTCCTTGCCCTCACCGGCCGTTTGGGCAGGGAACTGGCGAAGCATGGGATCGTCGAACAGACCAACACCACCTCAAACGATGCATCGGCAGCCCTTGTCACCGGAATGGTCGGTGCGACACTGGCGCTGAACGGTTGGATCTATCGACAAGTGAGCGCGTGATCGACGCACTGGAGGAGTTTGACAAGGCGGCGCGTCACGCCCTGCACTACTATGGCGGAAGGTCTCACAGATATGCGCTATTGATCGCCAGCACGGCCGGACTCATTGCGGGTTTGGCCGATCTGCATGATCTCATCGAGCATGCGAAGAAGCCAACCTATCCGATCCTCCAACTAGGCACGCCGGTTATCGCCTTCGGGATCGCTGTCGCCTCGTCATATGTCGCGCTCGTTGTAGCTGGACGGCACATGCGGACTGTAGTTCAACGGTTCGCACGGTTGGAAGGAGACCTTCCCGCTAGCACCCGGACGCAGGAGACGATTCGCTTCAGCCTTCGTGTCGAGCGCCTCTTCGCGTGCGAGATGTCGTTGCGGCGAGCCCCGCTCGCACTGTTCGTGATTGGCACAATCGCTTTCGCCGTGGCGGAGTACGAAGAACACGGACTGTGGTGGGCGTTTCAGACTTCTGTTCAAGGCGAGTTCACACCGACCGCCTCAGAGCAAGCTGCGGCCCATTGCCTGTACCGCCGGCCGCAACCGCAACGACGGGCCGAGCCCGTTTTCGAGCCACGTCGGACCAGGCATTCTGCTCGGATCGTCAATCTGGTGATCCGCAAGGGAGCACGGCCGGAAAAAGAACGGCCCCTCCAAAGGTCATTCTGCGCACAAAGCGCTAAATGTACTCGCAATCTCCTGAAGTTATCGGCTGCGCAGGGTAGCGATGGCTTTGGCCGTGGATGACAGGTTCCTGCAAGCTCGGGGTGATACACCGCCGTCTACACGCGCTCCAACGTCAACCACGGGTGACGTCAATGTAGACGTAGTAAGTACGGCAGCACGTTGCGCAGATCGTCATGAATCGGGTGACGACCGTTGCACCGCGTGTCCACGTGCACAGAGTTCAATATCCGTCCAAGCTCGTGCGTGCCCGAAACCAGGGCGGCCTCCGGGTACGTCATGCGCCTGCTGGCGGGCTGGTTCGCCACCAAGGCCGATCCTGGGCAGGTTTGGCGGCTGTTCCTCACCACCGGCATCCTGGGCGGCTTCACGACGTTCTCCGCATTCTCGCTCGATGTGGCGAACACCAGGTCGCGACGGAGCGATCTTGATCCGCCGAGTTTTGCCCCTCTGCTCCTCGCCACCTCCAATCCTGGGCGAGTGGTCTTGCTAGCACGACTCGTTGGTCAGCCGCGGTCGACTACGCGGCATCATTCAAGACTGAACCGGACGTGGAGCACACATCGTCCGACTGGTGCTGTTGACCCTGGATCGCGGTACGGATGCGCATTACTGGACACCCCCCGCACGGATCCGGACGAGCCCGATTCGAGCATCCGGCTCCTACCTTGGGCGTAGCTTCGAACGGCTTGGGAGTGCCGTTGTGGCGCGGGTTGCGCTGGGTCTGGCCGTGTGTGACCGCTACTGCAAACATCCGGCCCCATCATCTACGTAGCCATATCTACGCATCCATCCGACAAAGAACGGATTTACGCGCCGCCCCGCCTAGTCGAGCTTCTAACCGCCATAACAACCCCTACAGGATGGAGCACATGACCCCGCACAAGCTCGTACCCTGTGCAGGGCGGTCGCTCGGTTGGCGGACGACCGCATTCGCAGCAAAGCGCGGCGCCGGCCTGCTGGCGACTGGCCTGGCGATCGCCGTCTTGGCGCCAGATGCCCTCGCCGCGGGTTTCTGCACTAAGACGGCAGATGCAGCCCTCACGGCATGCCAGAACGACGTGCGCAATACCTTCTGGGTCACCAAAGGCATTTGCATCAATGAATCGGACGACAAGGATCGGCGCACGTGCAATGATGGTGCGCAGACCGAAATGGAAGACGGCCTGCGGCTGTGTCGGCAAAAACACAATGCGCGGCTGCATGTCTGCACCATCGTTGGCGAAGACCGCTACGATCCCGAGTTCGAACCGGCCCAGTTCGTGAATCCCGATAACATCGGCCACGGCATCGCCCCGAACCCCTACTTCCCGCTCGTCCGCGGCATGCGCTTCACCTACAAAGGTGGCGGCCAGGTCATCACCGACACCGTAACCGACAAGACGAAGCATATCGACGGCGTGACGTGCCGGGTCGTCGAAGATGTAGTCAAGGAGCACGGCGTGGTGGTCGAGCGGACCGACGACTGGTTCGCCCAGGATCTGGCGGGCAACGTCTGGTACTGCGGCGAGTTGGCGAGAGTGTTCGAGACTTTCAAGGGAGATCGTCCGCAGGATCCTGAGCTCACCAGCATCGAGGGCTCCTTCAAGGCCGAGCGCGAGGGCGACAAGCCCGGCATCATCGCGCTCGTCGCTCCGCAGGTGGGCGACGGCTACTATGAGGAGTTCTCGCTGGCCAATGCGGAAGATGTCGCTGAGGTCATCAGCACGACCGGAAGCGCTGCGGTTCCGGCCGCAATGTGTAACAAGACCTGCCTGGTGACCCGCAACACTTCGCCGCTCGAACCCGGAATCAAGGAGACCAAGTACTATGCCCCCGGCGTGGGTCTCATCCTTGAGGTCGAGAACGATGGCACACGCGTGGAACTTGTCCAAGTGACGCATTGAGGTGGGGCTATGCCGCGGGCCGGAGCGTCACGCACACGGCGAGCAACAGTTTAACCGACGACCGCTCAGTGTGGGGAGCGCCACTGGCTATGCGTACTCATAAACGCTGGATAACCTTGCCCCCTGTTGCCAATATTCGTGGAGGGCGAATGACATTCCGAGAATTCTGGCCGCTCTACCTATGGGCGCACCGTTTGCCGGGGACACGCGCGATGCACTATTTCGCGACTGCCATCGCAACTCTGGCGGCGGTCGAAGCCATACTAGTCTGGCAACCTGTGGTGTTAGTCGCCGGCATTGGCCTAGGCTACGCGGTCGCCATTGCCGCGCATCGCTTCGTCGAACGCAACAATCCGCTGATTCGCATCAATCCCCTTTGGGGCGCCATCGCCGATCTGCGCATGACATGGCTCGCGCTCACTGGACGGCTCGGCAAGGAGCTCGCGAAGCACGGTGTCGGCGAGTCACATAGCGCCGGCGCGAATGACGGGCCATCGGCCGTCGCGAGATCGAGAAGCAGCAAGGCAAGCGACGTCGATGGCATCGAGTTGGCAGCAACAGAACGCATCCTCGTCGCCCTTGACGAATTCGATCAGGCTGCACGCCACGCTCTCTGCTACTATGGCGGGAGGTCACATCGATACGCGTTGCTGATGGCCACCACGGCCGGGCTCGTTGCCGGCTTGGCCGACCTGCACGACCTCATCGAGCACACGAATAGGCCGACCTACCCGATCCTGCAACTGGGTGCACCGGTCATCGCGTTCGCGATTGCCGTTGCCTCGTCCTATGCGGCGCTGGTCGTTGCGAACCGACATCTACGGACCGTGCTCGACCGGTTTGCGTCCTTGGCAGAGGAACGGCCGCCCAACGCTTCGACGGTGGGGACAATTCGCTTCGGCCTGTGTGTCGAGCGGCTGCTCGCGTGCGAGATGTCGCTGAGGCGCTCAGCGCTTGCTCTGTTCCTCCTCGGCTTTGTCGCGTTTGCGGGAGCTGAATACGCCGAGCACGGATTATGGTGGTTGACTTAGGCAGCCCAGGAATCTTGCGGCACGCGCGAGGCTGGCGTTCGGTTGAGCCGCCTGTTGCTTGGCCACAGCATTCGTGGACGCAGTCCTGGTTCCGATGCTCTGAATATTGCTTCAATCACAGCCGATGGCCGCCTCACAATGTCAGGCGATCGGGGTGCAGCGTCCGCAGCGGCTGTTCACATCGAAAGTGGTGGCGAGGGCGGCCAGGTCTGCATTGAGCCCCGCCCCTCCGGACGTATTACCTGCGCGGCTGTCTACACCAACATTTGGGTCCTGCCGCCAAGGAGAATGAGCTCATTTGGCTCGATGACAGCGTAATCTATCCCTTCTCGCCGATGCAATGAACCAAGCACACGGTGCATGCGTGCTCCCAGTGGCGTCACAGGTCTAAAGGCATTCCGGTAACATCTGCCCTCAATCGATTGAGGTTGGTTAGATTCTCGATGGTTTCCTTGGGACGTTGCGTGGCGATTCCAACAAGCAAGGTTTCCAGGAACGCAAGGGTCGCCGTGTGCATGCTGAATGTATCGGCACGACCACGCGGAATCTGGAGCACGAGATCACACCGGTTCTTGAGTCTCGCTCCAAGGGTGTCAGTTATGAGGATCCTCGCGAGGTCCGCGTGATCGGCCCGGTCGAAAAGGGCTCGGAGTTCGGGATAGACGCGCCCATAAGCCAGGAGCAGCAACAGGTCGCCCCTTCGGAGCCGCAGGAGCTGATCAGCCAGCAGCAAGCCTGTGTCCGTAATAGCGATCGCATCCAAGCCGAAGCGGCCAACCTGAATCGCAAAATAGGCTGCCATCGCACTTGACGGTCCGATTCCGAAGATCGCAACGCGGTTCGCTCGGAGAACGTGATCCACAGTGGCTCGAAACAGGGCCGCCGACACGCTGCGTCGAAGGGCGGTCAAAGACCCAAGATGAAGGTCAAGGGTCTTCTCGAAGGCTTTAGTCAGGTCACCCTTCACCTCATCAAGCGTACGGGCCACCCGGCCTGCAGGGGTGAGGTGGTGTCGCAACTCGTCAGCCAGACTGCGGCGCAGCGCATCGAGACCTGAATAACCGAGCGCCTTGGCGGTCCGTATAATGGTCGCGTCACTGGTTTCGAGTTTGGCCGCCAACTCGGCTGCTGAGGCAACGAGAACCTCTTCGCGATTCGCTGTGAAATACCGCGCGACACGCAGCACCGAGGGGCTCAGTCCGCTCACGCGTCCCTGAAGCCGGTCTTGCAGAGAATTCAGGTTGGCCATTCGAGTTCCTCCGTTGACATCCGTAGTCGCAAATACTACAGACATGCACATAGATGTAGCAACTGCTACCAACATTGAGAAAGCAATGCTATGGATGGCATCTCCTGGGGTGTTGCCGGTCCCTCTGTTAGCGCGGCATTCGCAGCATCGCTGGTCGAGGTGGTTGAAGCCTTCACAATTGTGCTTGCCGTCAGCACACTTAGGGGGTGGCGCCCGGCTGTCGCAGGCACTATAGCCGCGCTTGCGATTCTCGCATCACTCGTGCTGACCCTCGGCTCCCTGCTCGAACGCGTCCCTCTGCATCTGCTGCAGCTGGTCGTTGGTGTGCTTTTGCTCCTCTTCGGCATGGGTTGGTTGCGAAAGGCCATCCTCCGTTCCATTGGTGTTATCCCGCTTCATGACGAAGAAGCCGCATTTGCTGCGGAGAAGGCGCATCTCGCTAACGCCGCAAAGCGGCGGCATGCTTCGCTTGATTGGATCGCCGGAATGGCCGCTTTCAAGGCAGTGCTGTTGGAAGGCCTTGAGGTCATTTTCATCGTTATCGCAGTCGGCGCTGGGCGGGGCCTTCTCAGGGCAGCAGCTCTCGGTGCGCTTGCAGCGTGCATCGCCGTCCTCGCGGTCGGTATGATTGCCCACCGTCCGCTCTCGAAAGTGCCCGAGAACACGCTGAAGTTCGGTGTAGGCGTGATGCTATCGGCTTTCGGTGTCTTCTGGACCGGTGAAGGACTGGGCGTCAAGTGGCCCGGACATGATCTCATCCTATTTGCTTTTGCCGCCTTGTTCCTCACGACAGGAATCTTGGCGGTTACTCTTCTTCGCCGTCCGCACTCGGAGATCGTCCGATGAATTTCCTGAGAGATCTGATCAGAGAACTCTTCAGCATGTTCTTGGCCGATGCAAAGCTGAGCGGTGCCATCTTTGCTCTGGTTGGCGGCATTGCGGTTCTAATCGATTTCGATGGGTTAGATCCGTTGGTCGCGGGCTTCTTGCTGCTCGTGGGGTGCCTGGCGATCCTCGCAGTCATCACAACTGTCGAATCGAGGCGCTGGAATCGCAACTAGACGGGAACCTACACGCGAGGTTATCGGGAGATTTGAAGCTCGCCATCGCGATCGCCTCCAACAGGAAGGCGTTGCCACGGTGGCTCGATCACTTAGCATCTCGCCGAAAGAGGGTGACCTATGCCGTCGTAGAGGCCGCTCATAAACCTCCTTGGCACAACATGCGTTTCCTGGCCAGTCGATCGAAGGCGGCTTCGGGTCAGGTGCCGCCGAGCGGGCCATGTCCGCGGCAGGCGGCTCACGTACGCACAGCTGTCGTCGCCAACCGTGAGCCTGAATGTCAGCGTCATGGCCAAGATCGCAAAGTCAGACGATGCGCCAAGAATTTCATAGACGGCTGGACAAGGAAATCGAAGCGAACCTCTGAAGCGGCCCGTAAGGTGATGACTCACATTTGGCGCGACGTCCGAATGTGCCACGCGGGCACATTACTCCGCAGCGTTCGCCCTCTCCGGTGCATCCTGGCTGAAGTCCTCGCCTGTGATCTCCATCGGCTCGGGAGCGACCTCCATGTGAAACACCGACTGCCCTTGCTTCAGGGTCTCTTCGAGCGTCTGAAAGAATCGCTCGAACCGGGCCGCGCCGCTCGCATAGGCGGCCTCTTCATGCTCGTCGTCGATCTCGGGCGTGTGGTTGTAGAACGCCTGCACGAACAGCCCGACCATCTGCTGCAGCGCGTGCAGCTCGGCCCGCATAGTCCGGTCGTGGTTCTTGAGAAGGTAGAACACGCGATCGACCGCCTTGCTGATCAGCGCTTCGCGCTGCTCCGCGCGGAGCGGCGTCACCGCTTCACGGAGCAGTTCGACCGTATAGGTCGCCAACGGCCGCTTGGCGATTTTCGCGCGCCGCTCCAACTCCGCATGCAGATCGGCCGGCAATGTCAATGCAACTCTGCTCATACCCGAAGACCCCTCCTCGCTCGTTTCGCAACAGCCACGTCCTCTGTCGGCACCGAATCAGCGCTTGCCTGAGATTCCGGGGCTGTAGCGGCAGTCAGCACCGGTCCCGGCGCGACCCCGCGCCAGTCGTTTGCCGTCGTCGGTAATGCGGCCCGCTCGGCCGCAAAGTCCGGCGCCACCAGATTCCGTGCCCTGAACACCGGTTCTTCATAGAAGCGCAGCTTTTTGGTCCGAAACGGCGGATGCCCGGTCACGAACACCAGCTGCTCATGGTCGCTGAGCTCGCGGACCTCTCCTGAGGTCAGCAGGGGCCGCAGCTGCTCGGACGCCGTGACTGTCGGTCTACCGATCGCAAACCAGCTGCGAGGCTGCGAGTAACTCTCGCGATACTCGAGGACGCTGCCGGTGAGCTTGCTGATCGCCTCGGCCGTGTCCTCGTCGCCGGCGGCGAACGCGACGGTGACGTGGCAGTTGTCGCGGATCGTGTTGGTCCGCCCATAGATCGCGTCGACGTCCTTGAAGCTCTGCACCGCCAGCAGCGCCTTCAGGCCATAGCCCGCCATCTCCCGCATGTTGTCCTGCATCACGTTCAACCGGCCGAGGCTTGGGAACTCATCGATGAGCAGCAGCAGCCGGTGGCGCTTCGGTCGGCCGCGGCTGTCCTCGCCCTGCCGCTCCATCAATGCCCGGCTCACTTGCGACACCATCAGCCGCATCAACGGCCGCAGGCGCGCCTTGTCGTTTGGCGGCGGTTGCAGGTAGAGCGAGACCGGGCTGTCGAGACACATGAGATCGCCGATCGCAAAATCGCTCTCGGCCGTGTTCTCGACGACCAGCGGATCATCGAAGAGGCTGAGGCAGGCCTCTACCGTGGCCTCGACCGACGAGCGATACTCGATCGCCTTGTCGATCAGCGCCGCGGACGCCCGGTACACGACGGGATGTGGCTTGTAGGTCCGCCCGCCATCCTCGGAGACATGACCGGTCTCCATCATCTCCCGGAGCGTGTCGTCGAAACGCATCACCGCCGCGCGGACCGCGCCGAGATTCTTCCGCCACTCCGGGGCTGCGTAGAGGACATGCAGGATCAGGCCGGTCAGCATCTGCGCAGCGGCCTTGTCCCAATGGTTGAGGTCGTTCTTGTTGCCGCCTGGATCGACGAGGATCTCCGCGATGTTCTGAGCGTCGCGGACCTCGTTCAGGCCGCGCCGCACCTCAAACAGCGGATTGAACCGGGTCGAGCCGCGCTGGGTCGGATTGAACACGAGCACATGCGAGAACTGCGCGCGCCAGCCGGCGGTGCCGTGAAACCCCCAGCGCGAATCGTCGGACGCGAGCTCACCCTTGATGTCCAAGACCAACGCCGATCCCGGCCAGTTGAGCAGGGTCGGCACGATATGGCCAACGCCCTTGCCCGAACGGCTCGCGCCGGCGACCAGGTGATGTTCCGGCCCGTCGTAAGTCAGGATGCGCCGCCTATGGCGGCCGACGACGACGCCGCGTCCCGCCGCCAACCCGGCCCGCTGCATGTCCCGCCACTTACCCCACTTGGCTGCACCCACCGCGCGGACGCGCAGCTGCCGCCGACGGAACGCGGCCGCAAGCAGCACACCGGGAAGCATTGCCACAACAAAGGCGCCGAGGCCTTCGCCTAGGGCCGGAATGTCCCGATCGCTCCAGCGCACGTACCACTGGCCGAACGCCCAGGGCGGATAGATCACGTGGCCGCCGATGTGCACACCGGACCCGAGCGCCGGGTGGTAGCCGAGTCGATAGCCGGTCCACTGCGTCGCCGCGACCGCCGCGACCAGGAGTGAAACGCCGAATAGGGCAGCCGCCACGACCTGACGCATCAGACCCTCACCGCCCTGGTGCGCCGCCGCCGCGGCTCATTGCCGGCCGTAGGCGTCGCCTTTCGCTGAGTCTCGCGGTTCCGGCTCAAGACAATTCGCCCATCCGCGTCGACGCCGGCCCGGACCGTCGCTCCGCGTTCCAGCGCTCTGCTGCCGCCAGCGATGCGCACGCGCCGCGCGTAGCTCACGGCGCCGCCCGGTCCTTCGAGAACGACGAAGCGCTCGCCGCGCCCGTTGCCCATGCGGCCGCTCGCCACCACGCGGTACGGCCGCTGACCGTCGACGGTCGACGCCTTCAGCTCGCCGGCCGCATAGGCCTGCCGCCCGGCCGCGCGGTGCAGGGTCTTGATGATGTCCTGCCGTTCGCCGAGCGCCCGCAACCGCTCAATCATGTCGCCGCCGAGCTCCCATTGCGCTCCGTCCGGTGCCAGCCGACGGGCGACGCCGAGCCGCTCCAGCTGATGGAGCCGCGCATGCATCACCTGCCGGTACGGCTCCGTGAACGCGGACAGGCGCTGCCGGAAGTCGATCCGACCCTCGCGCGCCGACCTGACGAGGACTCGATCCAGGCTCGTCAGCCGGCTCTGCCACACATCGCGCCCGGCGCTCTCCACCAGCTCGCGCGTCCGGCGATGCCCGAGCATTTCGGTTGCGACGCCCTGGGCGATCTGGCGGAAGCCCTGCTTGACGAACTCGCGGGGCAGCCGGAGGACCTGGCCGCCCTCGGTCCGCCCGCGGATGACGAGATGGGTGTGGGGGTTGTCGGTGTTGAAGTGGTTGACCGCCACCCAATGCAGCTTGGCCCCGAGCTCACGCTCGACGTTGGCCATGACCGACCGGACATAGGCGTTGAAGTCCGCGATCTGGTGGCCGTTGTCCGGCGACAGGATGACCCGGAAGTGGTGCGGATCGCCGTCCCAGTCCTGCAGGTTCTCGACGCCGGCGAGAGCATCGCTGTCGGCGTCGTAGAGCACGCCCCGCTCGGCCTCCTTGGACACGCCATCTCGCTGGACGTAGCGCAGGTGCGCGCGCAGCGCGGCGCGGCTGCCCCGGCCAGCGTGCTTCGCGTACGACACCTTCACGACGACGCGCTGCTCCGCGCGGAGCTCTGCTTGGCCCCGCCCAGTTGCGGCGCTCCGGTCCGCCACCGCATCGCGGCGCGCGACGCGCTCGACGATCTGCGCCAAGCGCACCATCGCCTTCATCGCCTGGCGGCCATCCTCGGCACGGGATTTCGTCGCCGCCGCGACGGCGGGCCGCGGCTCGTCGCCGTCTTCCACGAGCGCCGCCCAAAGCCCCAGCGATTGGCGATCTGCGCGCTTTTTCATGAGTCGGATCAATGACTTGCGTCGGGCGGAGTCACAGCGCGCCACTCATCGCGCCAAAAAACAGACGGAGGGCCAATGACTTAGCGAGCAATCGCTACACTCCTTTATCTTGCCCTCCATTTTCTCAGCGTCTGTCATCTCCTTCCTCCTCTCTTCCCTCACGCCTGCGTCACGCCACCACCGGGCTAATCCCTTGCTTCCCAAGGGATCACGGCAGACTCCGGTCTCGCCGTGATCCCTGCCCGTGAGCTTGCTCGGCCGCGCGGCGCGTCAAGAGGGTCCGTGGCTCGCCTGCGGCTGCGCCCGCGCCAACCCCCTTGACCCACTCTGCTCGCCCGAAAGACCTCACTCGTCGTCATAGGTCGCCTCCGGCGGCAGCTTGATGAATTGCGTCTTGTTCTTCGGAACCTGCCGTGACGAAACGAACAAGCTCTCGGTGGTGGCTCCGTCGCGCTCCCCTTCCGCCTCGGTGGACGCGGTGGCGGGAGACGTCGCCGTCTCCTCCTCCCCAGTCTGTGCCGGTTGCTGCGCCTGGTCTCGGCTCTCAATGAACAAGGCGCCGCCGGCGTCGCGAAACTCCTGCTGCCGGTCGGGCTGGACCGGCAGCGCCGCCGCCTGCTCGGCTGGCTGGGGCAGGATCGGCTCGAACGTGCCGCGCACCTCCGGGTTCTC
>Ga0187893_10009158_pt1 | contig 15340 bp, 9 predicted proteins | sample MA1701074metaG_FD_139574 | JGI IMG/M metagenome (GOLD analysis project Ga0187893, IMG submission 139574) | White microbial mat communities from a basaltic lava cave in the Kipuka Kanohina Cave System on the Island of Hawaii, USA - MA170107-4 metaG ... | reverse complement strand
GCCGCGATGGCGAGCGCCCCGGCGCTGCTCGATCAGATCGAGAAAGGCGTCCACCCGCTGCGCCTGACGCGCGGCGACATCAACTGGGCTTATCGTTCGCTGGTTGACGACACGTTGCAGCCCTATCGTTTTTACGTCCCGACCAATTACGACGCGAAGAAGAAATGGCCATTGGTCGTCGCGCTGCACGGGATGGGCGGTGACGAGAACAGCTTCTTCGCGGGTTACGACAACGGCGTGATCCGCCGCATCGCCGAAGCGCGCGGTTACATCGTCGCCTGTCCGAAAGGCCGCCAGCCCGCTTCGATGTACGTGGGCGCGGCGGAACGCGACGTGATTGACGTGATCAAGGAGATGAAGCGCGAATTTTCGATTGACGACAACCGCGTTTACCTGATGGGCCATTCGATGGGCGGGTACGGCAGTTGGTCGGTGGCGGTCAATAATCCCGACCTGTTCGCGGCGATTGGGCCGATTGCGGGCGGCGGCTCGCCAGCCACTGTGGCCAAGCTGAAAGCGATCTCCAACATCCCCTGGATAGTCGTTCACGGCGACAAAGACCCGACCGTGCCGGTTGATGAATCACGCAAGATGGTGAAGGCGGGCCAAGCGCTCGGTATCAAGATCAAATACATTGAAGTCCCCGGTGGCAACCACGGCAACATCGTCGTGCCGGCGTTCAAAGACATCTTCGATTGGTTCGACGCGCACAAACGCCAGCCGAAAGGCGCTACGAAAGCGGCTTCGGCGACGGGCAATCAATGACGGATATGGCGGCGAAATCAACTGGCGAGGCATAGCGATGCCTCGCCATCTCCTGCAACTCAGCCAGCGCTTGCCGCGCCTTACTTCTCTCACCCGAAACGGCATAGGTATAACCGCCCGTAACTCCCTCCAATCAATTACCGAATTTGGCGCCCAATACCAGCCTGGCAGAGAAAGCAAAAAAGTCTCGCTGGCATGAGCACTTTTCCGGGCCGACGACGCCTTCATGGTTGAGGACAGTTAAAGGCGTGCCGGAGACGGCCATTACCAACTCGCGCGTTTGCTGGACGGAGTGATGCGCCTGTGGGTGGGTCGTCGCAAAGTAGCCGAACGCGACGAAGAAGGTTATGGAGCAAAAGACTCAATTGAGAAAGGAGAGTCTAACTATGTCAGATGGTGGAGGAAAAGTTGGAATCCCTCTGCAAACGCACCGTGGACAAGAATTTCCATATTGTGATGGTCCCGGCGATCTCAAGCGAGTAAGGACGGCAGATGGGAGTCGCGTTTTTGGTCTTCAACGGACAAGCAGGCTTCGCTAGTGCGCTTAGTCGCCGGCATTTTACCAAGGGGATTCATTTCATGATCTCGCCAGGAGCGGGACCTTGGAATTTGACGGCCTCACCTTGCTCACTCGCTTGGCCACAATAAATTTTCTTTCGGTTTTCATTTCACTAAAGGGGAAACCCTTAGGAGGACAAAATGGCAGACGTATTACCTAGTCAACTGGTCAATTCGGTCATGGGAAAGCTCTTCGATGTGCTGACCAACGGCGATGAAACCGTACCACAATCGGAAGACAACTTCTTTACTTGGTGCACGCCCGGCATCCCGGTGGACGTCGAAGAGTTCGACTTCCTGTCGCAGGGTTTGACGGGCGTCATAAAGAAGAAGGCAATTGAAGAGATTACCACTGCGGGAGGCGGTACAGGCGGCAGCCAAGTCGAGCTCACGCCGGCATTGCTCGAACAGCTCCGAGCCGAGGATACGGCGCGGCTGTACATGCAGGCTGAGAACTTTGCGCGGATGGTCGACTTCGTGCCGGATGTGACCCAGGCTAACAACAATCAGTTCGCCCGGCTGAACGTCCTGAACAACGAAGGCGGCTTGTCCGATATCTACGAGTACATCCTGCGGATGAGTCAGGTCATGCACACCGAGCTACCGGAGGAGACAAAGAATAAGATAGCGAAGTTTCGCGCGCTCCTGAGCGTCACGAAGACAAAAAAGAACCTGATCGACGATAGCGAGACCCAGGTGACCGAGCCGAGCCCACTCACGCAGGTGTACTACGAGAAGATGGCCGCCTACGAGAACGCGGCGCTCGAATACAACAACGCCCGGATCGATGCCTTGACGGCGAGCAACGCCCGCGCCGTTCACCACTGGGCTATGAACGCGGACATCCTGCGCAACAAGGTCCGGGCGGCTATGAGCGACTGGGTGTCGAACGGCCACAAGAACGACTACGAGCGGATCGCCGCCTTCATCGATCAGGTCATGCGGCGCGATATGGCGCTCCTTAAGGAGCAGTATCGCGACGACCTTGAGAAGGCGCGGATTACCGGAATGGCCTCGGGCAGCGACTTCTACTATACCTCGCTCGTCCCTGGGAACTTCGCTAGATCCAGCGGCTGGACCACCTTCAAATTCGAGAGCGGCGACTTTCAATCCCACTCCTCGTCCAACCACAGCACCCGCCGGTGGCAGGCAAGCGGCGGCGGCGGTTACCTGGGTATCTTTGGCAGTCGTGGAAGTGGCGGCAGCAGCAGCGTTGTTTCGGAGCACAAACAAACGTTCTCCAGCGACGTCTTCAAATGTAGCTTCGAGATCTGCCAGGTGCCGATCGTCCGGCCCTGGTTCAAGTCGGCCTACCTGCTCAGCAAAGCATGGCGCTTCGATGAGAATAACCCCGAGGCCAAGGGGCAGATCGTCAGCAGCGGCGTCAGCGGCGGCAAGGCCCCGACGGGCAAGATGCCGGCCTACCCGACGAGCGCGATATTTATCCGCAACCTGACGCTAACCCTGGGTCACAGCGAGGGATTCGATACATTCGTGTCGGAGCAGAAAGCCGCCTCGGCCAGCGGGGGCGGGTACATCGCGTTCGGGCCTTACCATGCGGGCGGTACTTACAGCCGCGCTTCTACCAGTGGCAGCACCCAACGAGACTTAGGCTATAACTGGAACGGTCAAGAGATGCGCATGCCCGGCATGCAGTTGGCTGGCTACAAATGCCATATCCTGCCCAAGAGTCCGGACCCGCTGGCCAGCATCACCGAGTGGATTTAGGAGGAGAAACAATGGATAACCTGGAGCCCTTTGCACAACTGGCGCTGATGGCGAAAGCCAAGCTTGTCTTCGAGTCCGAAAACACGTTTCTCAGCTTCCCGGCGCTCTCACCGCTGAGCTATCCGCCGGAACGGCTGAAGTTCGTCAAGCCCGGCGGCGAGGTGACTCCCCAGGACCTCGCCGACCTGTCGGAGTTTGCGCGCATCACCAACCGTATCCCCCGCGGCGTCCTGGCGCCCGAGGACGAAGAGGAATACCTCTGGGACGTCTACCACGAGGTGCTGACGACGGCGCAGATCTCGTCGGGCAGCATGTCCGCGAGCGAGAAAGCCGAGTATGACGGGGCCATAGCATTCCTCTACGTTTCCGGCCCCGACGGTCTGCGGCGGCCTGGCCCGGCGCTCACCGCGTACAACCAGCGCCGCGACGCCCACATCAAGGCCCAGGAGGAGTACAAAGCCGCTCAATTTACGGCTGAGTCATCGGACGATCCCGCCGTGCAGACCCGCTGGCGCGACGAAGACGAACCCCGCCTGCGTGAGGAACTCAGGCGCATCGAGGAGGCGTGGTTGACTGGCGGCCAAAAGGCCCGGGTGGAGGCGGCCCAGCAGATTGAGCGGAGCCGTGCGGCGCTGGACCCGTCGCTTATCTGGAAGGAGTGGCAAAAATCGTTCATCGCCGACCTCGATATGCAGACCGACACCAACAACATCCAGTACGCGATAACGGGTTTCTCGCCCTCCGATCTGTTCGACATCGGCAGTTGGCCGCGCTTCACGCTGACCCGCGACGAGATGACGCGGCTCGCGCCCCTGGCCCCCCCGGAACTGTTGACGATCTTTGGCTCGAGTCCCGGAAACCCAGACATCGAGAGCGTATCGTTCGAATTTCGGTCGGTCGCGCTGAATCGGCCATGGTTTGAGAGCGATGTCTTCAAGAACCGCTGCTGGCGCCTCGGGGCGGGAGCGGAGTCGCTGTCGGATGGCGGAACTCCTCCCAAGGGCCGGTGTCCCGCCTACATCTCGGCGCTGGTCTTCGCGCGCAATGTCACCGTTCAGCGCCGGCAGCAGTCCGGCGCCGAGCCGGCGCTCACTGCGGTGAAACCCAGTATGTTGTTACGACTGGACGAAGCCCGACGAGTGAATGCGGGCCTCCACGCTGCGAGCATCTACCCCGCAGCGTCCGCGCGCGCGCGCCGGCAGGACGCTGTCATGCAGCCGCGCATGACGCCCAAATTCACCGCCGCCCGGACAGCGATACTCTCGCCCCAGCGTGATCGGATCACGAGGCGACCCGTTCATCAGGAGGCGGAGGCGACTCGTGCAAAGATGCAATTGACGGCGGCGCGGTCCCGGAACCGACTCGCAGGCCTTAGCTGGACTACAGTTGCAGTCGATCCGGCGCCCCAGCCCGAAACCCCTATTGACCCTACCGGAAATTTTGTTTGGGTAAAAGACCATTGGGAAAGACCAAGAGCTAAGACTGCCACAGAAACAAAACCTGATACTGCTGCGGAAACAAAACTGAGCGACGAGATCATCATCCTCGCGTTCATCTGCAAGCGCCTGCCGCTCTGCCCAAACCCGGATCCGGCGCTGAGCTGGTAAGACACTATTTGATTGAGCATTCGGGCGCCTTGAAGGGCCCTAATGTCTTTCCGACCTGTAATCTTCGAGGAGTCGTTCACGCCGTTCGTGACGACGCCTTGAAATAATGAAAATTGGTAGGACAGGTCGCCAACCTATCCTACAGACTTTCGAAGGAGAACATGATTATGGCAACGACCCTGAAGATTGGTGACCGCGGTCAGCTGGTCAAACGGCTGCAAGCCGCGCTGATCAGTTTTGGTTTCGATCTAGGCCCTACCGGCGCGGACGGAGGGTTCGGCAACCGTACCAAGGCGGCGGTAAAGAGCTTCCAAAGCGCACGCGGCCTGCCCGCAACCGGAGTGGCTGATCCGGACACGATCGCCGCGATGGACCTCGATCCGGACACGCTCGAGGATCTGATCAAAATCGATGGGGATGTGGAGGTCATCACGTTCGAGCCGGGCGACGTGGACGTGCCGCCGGTCGTGCAAGCAATGATCCGCACTTTTGTGGAGTTGGTCGCGAAGCAACACAATGAATTGCTGAACTCGCTAATCAATGCGTTGGCCAATTTCGAAACGACCATGTCATTCGCCTCGGCCGAGGAAGCGAATCCAGATGTTTTCGGCGCGCTCGTCGGCAAAGTTTACGAGATCGCTGTGGACGAGGTGTTGTCCAATGTGCCCATGTTGAAGAAGGTGAAGCCATTTTTCGATGCGGCGAAGGCGCTTTTTGATGCTACGACAGCGGAGTTGGAACGCGCGGGTAAAGCTAGCGAGAGTTTCGAAGTCGGCAACTGGATCAAAGATCAGCGCGCGGCAATCGATGCGCAACTGCGCGGGGACTTCACCGAAGGCCATGGCGATCAGCTCCAGGCCGATATGGAATCCAATTACCTGGAGCAGGACGTAAAGGGTCGGCAGACGCTATTCGATCAGATCAATCAGGCAATCAATAGCCTCAAGGGCGTCACCGGTCCCTCACTAGATGAGATGGAGGCCAACCTCTACTTGCAGTGGATCAACGCGCACTTCAAGCGGATCGGCGAGGATACGCCTGGCTGCATCGAGTACCGTCTGGAGTACGACGATAACACCTTCGATTTCGAGTCCTGCACTGTGAAAGCGCCCTTCGGCGACAAGATCGACTCGGCCCTGAACCGCCTGCTCGAGCAGAGGAAGCTTCCCGGTATCCAGCGCCCCTTTGATTTCAAGGTTCGCAAGCGCGTGTGTCTGTTCGTGGAAAACTTCGTGCCAGGGGGGCATAGCTGGTCGTGCGGCTGGTTGGACGAAGAGGGCAACATCATCCACGATCCTGTCCACCCACCCGCACGGAAAGGTCTGCGGGAGAACGCATGGCGGCTGTTAACAGATAGGTTTAAGAGCTAGGCCCCAGGCGCCGCTTCGCTAAGGTTGGTACGGTACCGCGCGCGTCAGCAAGCGGTTGCTTGCGGAGTCTGCCGCTTGCTGACGCGCGCGGCGCTGTACCGGTGTCCCAACCACACTGACTGGAGGAAAACAGAAATGAAAAACCGACATGAGTTTTTGAGCATATCGCTGCTACTCCCACTACTCCTCTTCTTCAGCCCAGGGGTATATACGCAGTTGGCCAAAGACCCTCAGCGGGATTTATCCGTCTCGTTCTCGTCAAAACACGAGGGGACAGATCCCGGTTCTGTTTTTGGGGTGGTAACGAACAAATCGGCCAACGCCTATCCTTGCGTGCGGATCGAATTCGATTTGTATATGCCTTTGCGCCCGCTCGGACCAAAAAGCCATCTCGGTGTTCTACGCGTGGAGGTGCGAAACGTTCACCCACGTGCGGTGCGAGACTACCAACGGGGGTTGCCCTTCCCGGCTACAATAGGGCTCAAATCTGTCAGTGAATGCCCAGAGCAACCGACCGAAGAGTTGCCGGATATTCTTTCCTTTACGGTCACACCGCCGCGTATTCAAGCGGGACAAACAGCGACGTTACAGTGGCGCACTGCGAATACTGACCATGTCTTTATTGGCGAGCGCAATCCGGAGTGGCCGCGTACCAGTTCAGCAGAGCCCATTCGCGCGCCACGCGGCATTGCGCCCTCCGGCTCTTTGCAGGTCAGTCCCTCACAGACCACCACATACACATTAGGAGCGGCAAAGTGGGCGGATAGCGTGTTTAAAAGCGTGACCGTCGAGGTGACGAGTAGCGTTCACGGCGATGGCACGGACCAGCACTGGCGGCTGAGTTCTAAATCGAAAGTCTCCAACGAACCGGTCAGCAACAGAGCACCGTATCGCCTCATCACCGCTGGCGGTCAGTTGGCGTGGAACAATAAGGTGTTCGAGGGCCTCCATATCATCCCCGTCGCCCGAGGCTACGAGAACATGCTACTCGAACCCAAACGTCCAGGCGGCGTCTCGCTGAACGAGCCGGTCGCGCTTTATTGTGATAATAGGGCCGCCTACATCATCCACAAGAAGGGGCCCGCTTTCAGCCTCGGCTTCGCGAGCTGGGATCCCACGCGCGAGCCGCCGATGGCGCGGCCCGCGGGCATCTATCAGTGGGTGTTCAGAAGCCCTCCCGGTGCGAGCATTCGCGATCACCAAACCCGGGACATCGTGACGCTAGAGACGCTGGGGCTCTTCAACACGTCGGTGGGCGCTTATCTGGTGTACGACTCCAAGGCGCGAACGCTCCGTTGGCTAAAGCCCTGAGCATCGCGCCTACGCGTAGCCGCTTACGCGCTGTCGTCATCCCGAGACCGGATTCGTCCAACCAGCCAGCTCAACCAGTGCGCGCACGAGTTCAGGGAAAAAACCCTACAGTCTATGGGTATCCATCAGGTCGGGCCTAACAAACGCGTGCAGTGGAGCGCGGCGAGCGAATTTCGCATGGTTACTTCAATACTACGCGCCGCGCCCACTAACGCGAGGCGTTATCCGGACTTTCACATGCGTGGACGTATACCAAAATTGGACCGAATAGGCGCTCTTTTGCGCAGCCGGAAGATAGAGGCCGTTCCTCTTTCAAATAACGAAACTGACGAACCCCAACGGCGTTGGCGTCGTTCGTCCGCGGCAGGGCTTGAGCCGTCTCTCTCTTCAGAATCTGGAATGCGAGTTTTCGTATACCAGCGCAAACTGCTCGGCCAGCATTTCGAGCAATTGCCGGTCGCTGCTCGTGTAAGGGGTTTCGGACCTCTTCGGCCCCAGCACGAGCAGTCCTTTCAACCGGCCATCCGTTCCGCTCATCGGCACGATCAGGCTCGCGCCCAAACTCGCTAACCATTTCTTCTCCTGCGGTGGCAGCCTGGTCTTGGCCGGAAAGGGGAAAGTCTGCGCGCAGCCCTGGTATTCGAGAAAGCGCAACAGCTCGAACTCGGCGGGGATACGCAGATCGCGACTCAATCCGCCGGACGAATAGCTAAGCGAGAGATCGCGTCGTCCTTCTTCACGATAGAAAAGATAGAGTCGCTCGGGGTGGAGCGCGGCGTCCACCATCTGGCTAACCCGCCGCGCCATCTCCGCAAGCGAATCAAGCTGGCGGATTTCTTCAGTCAACTGGCGCAGAAGCTTGTCCTGCCGGTAGGCCTCGCGGAAAAAGCGGCGGTCGAGCCATTTGCTCAGGTTGTAGCGGTAGGCGAGGCTGATCGCGACGGCGGCGAGCAGCGAAACATAAAACCAGAGCGAATTGTGGAAGAGCAAATTGGCGAGCGTGCGGTCGCGGTTGGCGTAGACGGCGCCCGCCAGCCCGATCAGGGGCAGCGCCAGCAAGAGACGCAGCGCGTTCTTCGCCAGCAGGTATTGCACGCCGCGGCGGATGACGAAGCGCACGTCGTAAATCCGCCGGTTGAGTATCGCATAGGCCCAACTGAGTGGAAAGACGAGCGCCAGCGCGTTGGCAGCCCAACTCAGCAACCTGAACTGAGCGCTGCTGGTGGCCGCGTAACGCCCCGACGCCTCCAGCCCCAGCTTTGCCATCTCCATTGCCGTCAGCGCAACGGTGGCGATGAGCGTCCCGGTGATCACCCACTTGATGCGGCGGCGCTGCTGTGGGTCTGTCGTGTAAAGGAAATTACGAATCAGCACGGCGGAAATCGCGACGAGTCCCGCCGGGTAATACAATTCGGCGAATGTTTTGATCGCGTCGATGCGCATGGTGTGGTTGTAGAGCAGATCGAGCTGTTGCGGCAACTCGCCGATGAGCCTGTAGACGAAGCCGTGGCTCGCCCCCACCACCAAACCGGCGTAAAGGAGCCATTGCAACGCCGTCCAGAAACGGCCTTTGCGAAACGCCTCGGGCGGAAACATATAGGCGGTTTGATAGGCGAAGGGCACAAACAGATGGCCGCCGGTCATCGCCCAGAAGATCAACGTTAGCGCACGCGGCGCGCCGATCAATTGTTCCCAGAGCGGGTCGAGCACCACGCGCACTTCCAGCACGCTAATCGTCAGAAACGCGCAGAATGCCACAAGCGAAAACCGTTCGCCCGGCTTCAACCAGATGATGAAGAACGCGACGGCCAGACAGACCAGCGCGCGCAACAGGTGCGTCCAGATCAAACGCCAGCGCGCCAGGCTGGTAGTCGGATAGGATGTGCAGGTGAGTGTGAATTCCAGTTCCGCCGGCTGCCCGTTCGTCACGCGCCGCACACGCAGCGTGTAGCTTTGCCCCTCGGGCAGAGTCTGTAACAGGACGAACGGTTCGACACGGCTGAAGCGCGCGTCGTCATTGAGCGCAACGATGCGATCTCCGACTTCCAGTCGCCCCGCGGCAGGGCTTCCCAGGTGGACTTCTCTGATGGTTTGTTGTCCGGCGACGAGGCGCGTGCGATAGCCGAACTTATCCGTCGAACCGTAACGGAGCGCCAGCGCGCAAGTGAACGCGTAAAAAAAGATCATCACAGCCAGCGCGGCCATCGCGACCAGGAAGGCGCGTGGTCGTTGATTCGCTACCGGGTCGGCGCCGCTGTTTGCTTCGACAGCGATCGCGCTCTCGGCTTGCTCCAACGGAACGTCAGTGAGCGTCGCCTCGCCGCTCACTGACACTTCACTCTCCGACGCCGGCCCACTGGCGCGCGCCAACCCGTTTTTAAGACCGTCCTTGAGTTCCAATTGCCTCTTCAGCCGCTTGAGATCAGCCAGAAATTCACTGACGGCCTGGTAACGCTCCTCCCGGTCCTTGCGCAATGCGCGACTGAGGATGCGCTCCATCTCCGGCAGCGCATCGGGCGCGCATTCTGCAAGCGGCGGCGGTGAGTCCCGCAGAATTGAGGCAATCACATCGCCGGTCGTTGCGCCGGCAAACGGAGCGCGGCCCACGACCATCTCGTAGAGCATCACGCCGAGGCTGAAGATGTCAGTGCGCGTATCCACCTTCAGTCCGCGCGCCTGCTCCGGCGACATATAACTGACCGTCCCTATCACCACTCCCGCATCCGTGCTCAGCTTGGTCATTGCCGAGGCTTGAGAATCAACCGGCAGCGATTTCGTCTCTGTCAGCTTGGCCAGGCTGAAATCCAGCACCTTGACCAAACCGTCCCGCCGCACCATCACGTTTTCCGGCTTGATGTCGCGGTGAACGATTCCGGCCTCGTGCGCGGCTGAGAGCGCGCTGGCGGTCTGGATGGCGAGGTCGAGAGCTTCGCTCAATTCGAGCCGCCCGTCACGCAAACGTTCGCGCAGCGTCTGGCCGTCAATAAATTCGGTGGCAATGAAGTGGGTTTCGCCGGCGATGCCGACTTCGTATATGGTCAGGATGTTCGGGTGATTGAGCGCGCTCACCGCGCGGGCTTCCCGCTCGAAGCGGCGCACCCGCTCCTGATCGCGGGTGAAGGTTGCCGGCAATAGTTTGAGCGCCACTTTCCGCCCCAGGCTGGTATCTTGCGCCAGGTAAACTTCGCCCATCCCACCCGCGCCGAGCAACGACAGCACCTGGTAATGGCTGATGCTGTGACCGACCAGCGACGGGTTTGGCTGTTGAGCAATCATCTCGGCCACCGCGTCAGCCACTTTCCCGGCGATGAAGCCGTCCGCCTGCTGGTGCGCCCGCAACAAAGATTCGACCTCGCGCCGCAACTCGTCGCCGCCGCCGCAGGCTCCATCGAGGAAGGCTGCACGCTCATCAGGCTCCAACTCCGACGCCACGTGATAGAGCTGGCCGATTTGTTGCCACTGGTCAGGATTCATAACTTCCCTTCGCCTGCTCGACTTCCCTTCACTTCGGTACGCCCATCCGCCGCAGCAAATCGCCAAATCGCGGGGCGCTGCGGATCCAGCTCTCGGATGATCCGGAGCGCTTCTGCTCGCTTCCCCTGCGCCGTGTAAACCATGCCCGTACTGTAAATCAAAATTCGAGTGATTTGTTTCGCTCTTCAGCGCCTGCTTGTCGTCAGCCGGTAGCTTCAATCCGAGGCCGGTCTATCTCTTTTCGTACTCTCTCTTCGCCTCGCTCAAAATCGGCAGGCCGGCCTCGGCCTCCTTCCACGCCGCGAAGAAATCCTCAGATGAAGCCGTCCGCCTGCTGGCGCGCCCGCAACAGCGACTCGACCTCGCGCCGCAGCGATTCGTCGCCGCTGCAAGCGCCGACCAGAAAGTCCGGGCGAGCTTCCGGCTCAAGCTCCATCGCGGCGTGGTAAAGCTCGCCAACGCGCCGGTATTGTTCAGGCGTCATCGAGTTGCTCCTTCCGGTTCAATTCACGGAATAACCACGCTTCGGCCAAGCTCCAATCGCGCCTGACGGTACCGACCGAGACTTTGAGCGCTTCAGCCGTCTCCTCCAGACTCAGCCCGGCGAAGAAGCGCAGTTCCACTACCCGAGATTGTCGCGGCTCCAGCTTCTCTAACTCCTGCAGCGCATCGTCCAGCGCCACCAAGTCTGCGCTCTGTTCCCACGCAACGTTGGCCGCTTCAGACAGCGAAACTTGCAACGCATCACCGCCTCGCTTATCACGATGCCGGGCGCGGGCGAAATCCACCAGGATGCGCCGCATGATCTGCGCCGCCAGCCCGAAGAAGTGGGCGCGGCTTTGCCATTCGACGTTCTGCCAGTCAATCAGCCGCAGCCAGGCCTCGTTGACCAGCGCCGTCGTTTGCAGGATATGGCCCTGGCGCTCGCCCGCCATGTAGCGTTTGGCCAGACGATGCAGTTCCGCTTGGACTAAAGGCGTGAGTTGTTCCAGCGCTGCCGCATCACCGTTGTTCCAGGCGATAAGCAATTGGGTAATTTCCTGGGTTGAGGGAATGGCCATCGAACCCTCCAAAGTCAACGAATGAATAGCGCATGAAGACGCGGAAAGTTACCACATCCGCGCGACACTTCACAGAGCGGCTGCGCGCTTGAGCAGTTACACAAACCGATTACAAAGACGAGCGAATCAGCATACAATAGCGCCCGCTTTGTCGCCGCCCCCATCAAATTGCTCAATTGAGGAAATCCAAAGAGGAAGTTTTATGTTTCTTCGTAATACCTGCGCGTGGCAATGGATTGTCGTCGCGCTGATCATCGCTTTGTCCGCTCCCGCGTTAATCTCGCAACCTTCAACTCAAATCAATAAACGGCTCGGCGCCGGACACGCGGCGGCTTTCGCGCACGACGGCGCCGAAAAGAAGCAAGGCTTGAGCCGCGAACAGATCGCCCGCGAGGTCTGGGTTTGGCACGAAATCAATCGCCAACGGCTGAAACAGTCACACGCGCTCGGCGCTGAAGCTCTGACCACCGATGTTCCCAACCAGGACATCAATGACATTTCGCTGATTCTGGACGACGGCAGATTTATCATTCCGCCGAATCCGTTCGATCTCAATGGCCGCGCCGCGCAGTTCAATCCGGCGGGTTCCGGGTACGCGATCACGGCCGCCAGCGCCACGTTCGACACCAACTTCGGCGCGAAACTTGATCTGACGACCACGCCCGCCGTCAATCCGAAGCCAGGGACTGACCCGGGCGATGACGCATACATCCTGCAAGACCTGGGATTCAACTTCAGCTTCTTCGGCGCGACCTTTTCGAGCGTGGCCGTCGGGAGCAATGGCAATCTGACCTTTCGCCCAGCGAATGTCAGCCAAGCGGAGTTCGACTCAGGCGCGGTCAGTTCCATCGCTTCCTTCGGCGAATTCCAACAGGGGCTGCCGCGCATCGCGCCTTACTGGCACGATCTGGATGCGCGGGCCAGCGTGACGCAGGGCGCGACCGGCGTCTACTTCCGGCGCGACAACGACCGCGTGATGATCACCTGGAACAACATCCGCGACTTCCCGAATGATCCGCTGACCGACCGTGGCGTGCACCGTTTTCAGGTCACGCTTTTCAACACCGGCCGCATCGTCTTCACCTACGACACCGCGCAACTGACTTCGCAGGCGCTTGCGGGCGTCACGCCCGGCCTTTCGCAAACCGCGCCAGCGCTGGTGAATTTGAATTCCCCTCCCTCAAACTCGTTCAGCGCGCCGGTAGTCGAATTCTTCACGACTGAAACCATGATTGATTTCATCGGCCTGGGGCAGGCGTTTTACGCCGCGCACCCGAACCGGGACGTTTACGATTTCCTTTACATGATGACCGATTTCAACATTGATCTCGGGGGCGCATTCGCTTTTTACCTGGAGATTCGGAACGACGCGCGCGGCATTGGCCGGAACGTTTTCGACAACGATCCCGGCGCCGCGCTCGGCTCGCGACGAATTCAAGGCATCCTCAACCTGAGCAACATCGCTGGCGATTATCCTGATTTTCCCACCACTCGTATCCCATTGGTTGGCGCCAATCACGGGCTTTCGATCATGGGCCAGGAACAGGGCCATCGCTGGCTGGCTTTCCCCAGGTTTCCCGGCAATAGCCTGTTGCTGCTCGGACGCGACAACGCGCACTGGAGCTTCTTCCTCAACATCGAATCGAACCTCAGCAGCGTGGCGGCGCCGCGTTCGTCGTCAATGGAAGGCAATGTCTGGCGCGACAACGGCAACGGGACTTTCACTTCGGTCAATCTAATTGACGGTTATTCGCGCCTCGACCAATACCTGATGGGGCTTCGCCCGGCGAGCGAGGTCACAGACAATTTCGTCATCGCCAATCCAACCAACACCGGCGGGATCAACCGCACTACCAGCCCATTCCCGAACTTGACGGTCAATGGCGTCAAACAGAACGTCACAATCAACGAGATTATTCAAGCCAACGGCGCTCGCACGCCTGATTCGACCACCGCGCAGAAGAGCTTCCGCGCCGCAGTCATTTTGCTCACCCGTCAAGGAGCGCCTTCCACCGCCACGCTCGACAAAGCCACTCGCTATCGTCTGGCGTGGGAGAGCTACTTCGCGCAATCCACCGATCTTCTGGCAACGATCAACACCGGACTGGCTGATCAGACCGTGTCGCGCGTGATCGCAGCCGCGTCGGCGGCGAGTTTCAAACCGACGCTGGCGCCGGGCGAAATCGCCGCGCTCTTCGGCGGCGGTTTGAGCGGCTCGACGGTCGTCGCCACTTCACAGCCACTGCCAACCACGCTGGCGAACACCCAGGTTCGCGTCGACGGCGTGCTTGCGCCGCTCTTCTTCGTTTCTCCGAACCAGATCAATTTCCAAGTTCCGCGCGCCACTGCGGCGACCACCAACTCACCCCCTGTTGAGTCGGCTACCGCGTTGATCGAAGTGATCAGCAACGGGCAATTGATCCGCGCCGGGGCGTTCCAAATCGCTCCCGTCGTGCCCGGAATCTTCACCTTCAATCAAAGCGGGACAGGCGCCGCCGCCGCCGTGGATGCGATTACCGGGGCGCTCCCGCCGTTCAACGCCACACAATCGAACGGCCAGCCGAACATCATCGCCGTCTTCGGAGCCGGCCTCGGCGCTGACGCCACGGATGCGGATGGCAATGTGAATGCGAGCGTGCAGGCGACGATTGACGGCAATCCCGCGACGGTCAATTACGCCGGGCGCGCGCCGGGTTTCACCGGCCTCAACCAGTTCAACGTGGTGTTCCCTGCCAACCTCGCTTCCGGCACGCACACGCTGGTCATCTCTCGCAACAATATTCCTAGTCGGCAAGTGACATTTGCGGTCCGGTAGGGCACGTTTTGCGAAGCGAATGGAGGCGCCATCAGCGCCCAAGCTGACAGAAACATGGGGGCAGAAAAAAGGAGGCTTTTCAGGAAACAACTTTTTCTGCCCCCCTCTTTCTGTCAGCTTGGTTTGGCAAGTGGCACACGCGCAAAATCTTGACGGACACCAAGCGATGAGGCTTGACTTGCGGCGGCAATCAAACAAAACTGCCGCTTCAAAAATCACAACGAGGCAAAAAGATGACTGACACTCCGCGCGCGCCACGCGCGCTTGCCGCAATGGCTCATCCTGACGACGCAGAGATACTGGTCGCCGGAACTCTCTTCCACCTTAAATCGCTGGGTTGGGAACTCGGCGTCATCACAATGACCAGCGGCGATTGCGGCTCCACCACACTCACTCTCGAAGAGACCTCGCGCATTCGCTACGCCGAAGCCAAAGCGGCGGCCGATTACCTGGGCGCGTGGTACGGTTGCGCCGGTTTGAAGGACATCGAAATCTTCACCGACGCCGAGAGCATCCGCCGAGTGGTGGAGTTGATGCGCCAGTTCGCACCCGACGTGGTGATCACACATTCGCCCGTGGATTACATGGTTGATCACGAAGAAACTTCGCGGCTCGTGCGCAGCGCCTGTTTCGCATTGGCGATCCCGCATT
>Ga0187893_10009157_pt1 | contig 15341 bp, 10 predicted proteins | sample MA1701074metaG_FD_139574 | JGI IMG/M metagenome (GOLD analysis project Ga0187893, IMG submission 139574) | White microbial mat communities from a basaltic lava cave in the Kipuka Kanohina Cave System on the Island of Hawaii, USA - MA170107-4 metaG ... | reverse complement strand
GCGCTGCGCGCCGCCTGGTCGATCGGCCGCACGCGCGACCGCGTGGACGCGGACGCCGCCGCGTGGCCGTCGCCGTTCCAGCTCACCTTCGACGACATCGCCGAGCAGTACGCGTCGTACCGGCCGTCGCTCAAGAAGCTCGGCGACGGGCGCCTTGAGCTCGCGCTCACGCACCCGTCGAACGCGCTCTACGCGACGATCCTCGTGATCGACCCCGCGCGTTCCGCCGTGGTCGAGTCGCGCCAGATCGCCGACGGCAAGCTCTACTCGACGACGACGTTCGAGGACTTCGCCGACACGTGGCCGCGGAAGATCGTCGTGCGCGACGCGGCCGGCCAGGACCTCGCGACGACGACGATCGCGGTTTCGACCGTCGCGGACGTCGCCGCGGAAGTCGCGAAGCTCGTCCCCTCGCGCGCCGACGCGCTCATCCTCGGCAGGACGGGGTCCATCGCCGACGCGAAGCAGGCCGTCAAGGACGGCAAGGCGCGCCCCGAGGACCAGTGGGTGCTCCTCCGCGCGCACGCGGCGACGCAGCAGTGGGACAAGGCCGAGCCGCACCTCGCGGCGGTCGTCACGTGGGCCGGCGGCAAGCGCGGGCTCGCGGCGATCAAGCTCGCCGTGCTCCGCGAGCGGCGACGGAACGAGGAGCTGAAGTCGCTCATCCTCGAGCAGGCGCGCGGACTGGCGGCCGTCGCGCGCGCGGCCGACTACGCCTGCGCCCTGGAGCTCCTGGCCGCCGCGCAGTACGTCGAGGCGAACGAACGGATGGCGATCCTCGACGCGCTCAAGGCGGTCTTCGACCGTCGCGCGCAGATGCTCCAGTGGGACTGGAACCACCTGGGCTGCCTCCAGCAGATGGGCCGCCACGAGGACGCGTGGACGAAGATCAAGGACATGGCGTCGCGCCACCCGCGCGACTTCTCCGTGCAGACGAGCTACGCGAGCTGGCTGGCGCAGCGCGGGGAGATCGACGCGGCGCTCAGGCACCTCGCGTCGATGGAGGAGGGCCGTCCCGATCACGAGCGCCAGCAGCTCCGCCACACGGCCGCGAACCTGCTGCTCAACGCGTACCGGCTGAAGGACTTCGTCGCGTTCGTCGAGGCGACGGCGCCGGCGCACCAGTCGTCGTCGCTCCTCAACCAGTACCTCTCCGCGATCATCATGCTCGACCGCGAGGACGACGCGTGGAAGCTCGTCGACGCGTGGCTGAAGTCGGACGCGAAGGACGCGCTCGAACGCGCGCGCCTCGAGGCCGCGCTCCAGCACGCGCTCGGCCAGGGCTGGAACATGTACAACTACCGCAACCCGGTGGACGAGCGCCGGATGACGCTCCTCGTCGACGTGACGCGGCGGCTCGCGACGCACGCCGAGCTCCACGGGTACGCGGGCCAGGCGCTCCACCACTGGCGCTTCTACCAGACGCCGATGGGCCGCGCCCTGCAGAAGGAACTCTTCGACCGGCTCGCGAAGGGCGTGGCGACGCTCGCGCCGGAGGAGATCCAGCGTCTCGTGACGTGGCTGCGCGGCTACTACGCGCCCGAGGAGGGCGACGGTCCGTGGGTGAAGATCTTCGACGACCTCTACGCGCGCTGGGAGCGCGACGGGTCGCCCGTGCTCGCGGCGATGTCCGGTCACTGGCGCCCGGAGCTGCGCGTGAAGCAGATCCGCAAGATGCTCGCCGACGCGACGACCGACGAGGCGCGCCGCGAGGCGTCCCAGCAGCTGTTCGCGACGCTCATGTCGCAGCCGTGGACCGCGGAGATCGAGGCGGAGCTCGTCCGTCTCCTGCCGATGACCGTCGAGCCGTCCGACGAGCGCGCGGGCATCGCCGCGTTCCACCAGTTCGCGTCGTGGCTCCCCGGCGCGCGCGTCGAGGCCGCCGTCCGCGACCTGCCGAACACGACGCCGCGCCGCGAGGTGAAGGCGGCGCGCGACGGCGCGCTCAAGGAGGCTCGCAAGGCCGTCGTCGCCCTCTTCCGCACGCTCGAGGGGACGAAGGAGGTCGCGGCGCTCGCGCCGTGGATCCGTGCGGAGCGCTTCTACCTCCAGGGCCGCTTGAAGCTGGACCTCGCCGCCGTCCACAAGGAGGCGACCGAGGCGCTCGGCGCGGCGCTCAAGGGCCGCGAGGACGACGTCCCCGCGCAGATCCTCGCGAGGCGGCTCGCCGCGACGCTCGCCTACGTCGCCGTGCGCGAGGAGTCCGTGCGCGCCGCGACGCTCGCGCTCCTGTCCGACCAGAAGAGCCCGCTCGCCGACTGGAAGGAGATGACGTTCTACCTGCTCGTCGCGCTCGACAAGGGGGGCGACGTCGAGGCGGCGCTCAAGTCGTGGTACGGAAACCAGGACGACGTCGAGAAGCTGCGCTGGGCGCGCGCGTACGCGATCGTGCTCGCCGAGCGCGGGAAGGTCGACGAGGCCGTCGCCGTGTTCGAGCACGTGGAGAAGGCGGACCAGCTCACGCACCGCGACTACCGGATGCTGGCCGACTGGTACATGGTGCAGAACCTCGCGGACAAGCGCCGCGCGGCGCGCATCAAGTCGTGGGAGGCGATGCCGGAGTACTCGATCTCGAGCGCGCTCTGGAACGAGCGCTCGAAGTACCAGCGATCGGGCGACCAGATCCCGTCGGAGCTCGACGAGGAGGTCCCGCTCAAGCTCGTGGCGCTCCTGCGCAAGTCGCAGAACCCGGAGAACCACGTCGGTCTGGTGCGCGAACTCTACTCGCTCACGCGCGACTTCCGCCTGCTCGAGTGCCTGCCCGAGGCGGTGCTCGGCCAGTCGTCCCAGAAGATCTACCGGTTCCTCGAGTACGTGAGGCAGGCGACGGACCTGCTCCAGGAGGAGGCGACGCTCGACCGCCTGTCGAAGCACCTCGCGGCGCTGCACGCGCGCGCGGCCAACGACGTCGACCGTCGCGGCCTGCGCCTGCTCGAGTTCGTCGTCGAGCGGCGGGCGTCCGACCAGTCGCAGGGCGCCGGGCCGCACACGGCGGCGGCGCTCCGCGCGCTGCTGGAAGCGGAGCGCGGCGCGTGGGCGGATGGCGAGGCGGAGTTCATGGCGCGGTTCCTCGCGTCGCAGGGCGCACTCTCCCCGGAGTCGCTGGCCCGGGAGCAGCTGCGGATGCTCCGCGCGCTGCACGAGAGCGTCGCGTCGCAGCCGCACGCGCGGATCACGATCGCCGGACAGGTCGCGGGCACGCTCTGGGGCTACGGGAAGCAGGCGGACGCCTGCGCGACGCTCCAGGCGGGGCTCGACGAGTACCGCAGGTCGCAGGGCGGGCTGCTGCCGGTGTCCGCCAACGGCCACGTGTCGGTGCTCGGGTCGTACTACGAGGGCGCGCGGAAGTTCGCCGACGCGGAGAAGCTCTGGCTCGGCGAGCTCGGACAGCCGCACGCCGCGACGCAGATCCTCTGGCTGAAGCAGATGCTGTTCGCGCACTACCATCGCGCGCTCGCGAGCGACGCGGAAGTGTCGCTCGGCCGGGGCGAGGCTCTGTATGAAACGGTGCACGCGAAGCTGCTCGCCGAGCTGGACGCGGCGCCGAACGAGGGGCACGTCCAGCAGCTCATCGCGACGATCTCGGAGATCTGGCGGACGATGCACCGCGCCGCGGCGGCGAAGAAGGACGTGCGCGAGTTCGCGTTCACGACGCTGCCGAAGATCCTCGCGAGGTTCAACGGGCGCCAGTCGCAGGGTCCCGTGTCGTCCGTCGCGCACGCGCTCGACACGGTGCTCGGGCCGCGGACCGCCGTCGAGTTCCTCGTCGGCCGGTCGGAGACGGAGCCGAAGTGGCTGCGCCTGCAGGGGCAGGACTTCTGGAACCGCCACAGCTGGGAGCTCGCGGAGGTCGTGAAGCGCGGCAAGCCGCTCGGCGACGAGCTCGAGAAGCGCACGCTGGAGCTGGTGCTGCGCGAGCTGCGCGACGACCTGCGCGGCGGCGATCGCGGCAACGCGGCGATGTACTGGATCGGGCACGACCGCTTCTGGACGGAAAAGGCGGGCGACTTCGCGCGCGTCGCGCGGGAGGTGCTCGCGGAGCGGCGGACGGAGGCGCGCATCGTGCACATCGCGCAGTACATGCACGACGGGCTTCACCTCCACGCGGAGGCGACGGACGTGCTCATGGCGGCCCACAAGGACAAGCTGCTGGGCCCGGGCGGCCGCCAGACGCTCGTCTCCTATCTCACCCAGCTCCGGCGCCACGCGGACGCGCTGCCGATCGCGCGCGAGCTGCTCGCGGAACGGCCGGACCGCCTGGACCTGCACCTGCTGGTCATGAACGTGACGTTCAACGCGGGCGAGGGCGCGGCGGCGGTGCGGGCGGTGCTGCGTGAGGCGGACAAGCGCTTCCGCGAGCGCGGCCAGCTGAGCGAGGGCGTGCTGGCGCAGCTCGGGAGCGCGTGCCTCTCGACGCAGCTCTTCCCGGAGTGCTCGTCGTATCTCGAGGACGCCGTCGCGATCCACGTGAAGAACGCCCCGAACCGCGGCTCGGGCGACGGCCAGCTCGCGGAGTACTACCGCCAGCTCGCGGCCGCGTACGGCGGCCAGGGGCTGACCGCGAAGGCGGTCGACGCGGCGTCGGGCGCGATCGTCGCGTGGGGCCACCACCAGTACGGGCGGGGCCAGAACCTCGGGATCCTCGAAAGCGTGCTCGCGCAGGCGAAGGACCTCGACGAGTACGTCGCGGGATTCGTCAAGGAGGTGCGGAAGAGCGGGATCGAGAACCCGATCCTGCGCAAGGCGATCGCGAAGGTGTACGCCGGCAAGAACGAGCACGCGAAGGCGGTTGACCACCTGCGCGTGGCGATCGCGTTCCAGCCGAACGACATGGAGACGCGCCGCCAGCTCGTGAAGTCGCTCGACGAGTCGGGCCGGAAAGACGAGGGCACGGCGGAGCTGCTGGCGGCCGTCGCGGTCGCGGCGCACGACGTCGCGATCCACAAGGAGCTCGGCGACCGCTACGACGCGGCGGGGAACGCGGCCGAGGCGGAGCGCGCGTGGTCGAACGCGGTGGAGATCATGCCGAACGAGTCGGAGAGCCACGCGTCGTACGCCGCGACGCTCGAGACGGACGCAAGGTGGGCGGAGGCGGAGGTGCAGTGGCGGCAGGTGGTGCGCGTGCGGACGCACGAGCCGGCGGGGTACGTCGGGCTGGCCCGCGTGCTCATCCGCCTCGACAAGCGCGCGGACGCGCGGAAGCTGATCGACCGGCTGAAGTCGACGCCGTGGCTGCCCGCGTTCGGGGACGTCGCGGCGGAGATCCGCAAGCTGGAGGAGATGATGCGGTAGCGGCTACTCGATCACGCCCTCCGCCGCCAGCTTCGCGATCTCCGGGGACGTGAACAGCGACAGCGCGTCGCCGTAGAGGTCCTTGAGCCGCCGGTCGTGGATGCGCGTCAGCGCCTTGTACTGGTTCATGCGCATCCACATCTCCGCCTCGTTGCGCTTCGTGAGCACGAGGATCAGCAGCTCCTTGCCCATGCCGCGCCGCAGCGCGTCGTTTTCCGCGCGGTGCATGAAGATGGCGGCGATGTGGCGCCGGGCCTGCGCCTCGCGGTCGCTCTCCTTGATCTCGAGCCCCTTGAGCGTGCGGTCCACGCGCGCGCGGTCGGCTTTCGACAGCTTGTCGATCGGCGTGCGGAGGTACTCCTTGAAGTACTGCTTCACCTTCGGCTGGAACGGCCCGGCGGCGGCCTCCAGCATCCTCTCGATCCCCTTCTTCCGGTGCTCGTTGATCGCCTTGGCCAGATCGGCCTGCGTCGCCGACTTGGCCTTCTGCTGTTTGACCTCCTGGCGGACCGCCTCGACCGCGGCGTCCGCCGCCTTGTGCATGGCCGCGGCCACCTCCTCCTGCAGTCCGAGCCTCAGCTCCAGCTCGGTCACGGGCGGAAAGCCGAACAGCGCCTTTTCGTACTCGTTGGCGAGGACGCGCTTGCGTTGCACGTACTGGTCGTACTTCACGATCTGCGCCTGCTGCAGCAGCCCGCGCACACCTTCCCGCGCCTTTGACTGCCAGGTCTCGTACTCCGGCTTCACCGCGTCGCGCCCCTTGTCGCGCATTTTCACGCGGTACGCCTCCACGTCCTTCACCAGCGACGTGAAAAGGTCGGAGAGGCTCTTTTCCTGCTGCCCCGACAGGCCGAGGACCGCCTTCAGCTCGCGGATGTGGCCGCCCAGCGTGGCCACGAGCTCCTCGTCGCGGTCCGCCTGGGCGAAGGCGGGTGCGGACAGCAGCAATGCGATCAAGCTGGCGCGCATGGTTCTCTCCAGGGAAGATCGAACGGGGCCGCGGGCTAATCCTCCAGGAACCCGGTGTCGCCGTCGCCCTCGCCGAACGCGGAGTCGGATTCCTCCGAGATCTCCTCGTCCTCGGCCGACGGACCGTCGGCGGCGAGCGGGTCGGCTTCGTCTTCGACGGGATCCGAGGAACCGTACGAGCCGACCTCCTCGACGATGTCGTCCACGTCCACGTCGTCGCCGAACGACGGGCCGCCGGCGAAGTCGCCCTCGAACTCGCCGTCTCCTCCGCCGCCGCCTCCCTCATCCTGGACGGCGCTCGTGGAGGTTCCGGCGCACAGGCCGATCGCCAGCACGAATACCAGGTGCCACCGCATGGGGTCCTCCCTTTCGTTCTAGGAATCTCTCCGGCGCAGGGCTGCGCGCTCGCGCGCGACGTACGCGTCGAAGTCCGTGCGCTGCACGGCGTCAAGCAGGGCGACGATGGACGCGCGCGCCTGCCCCGCCGCGACGGCGGCGAGGGCAACCATGCGCTGCCCGCGCTCGGGCAGGAACACGATGTCGCAGCGCCACGACGTCTGCTCGACGAGGAGCGCCTGGAGGCGGTCGCGCTGGTCCGGGCGCAGGCGCACCGCCCGTTCGATCTGGTCGCCGGCGCGCTGGGCCAGCAGGCCCGCGGCGGCACGCCGCGCCTTGTCCAGGTACTCCACGAGCTTTTCATAGTCCGGGCCGGGAAGGCCACGGCGCAGCTCGCCGTCGAGCGACGCGAGCAGGTCCGTGCGCGCGAGGGCGCCTTCGTCGATTTCGCCGCGCGCGAAGAGCTCCAGCACGTCGGGCGGGGTACCGGCCGCCCCCTCGAGCGCCGCGCGCAGGTTCGTGCGGCCCTCCTCCGACAGTTCGACGTGCGCGATGATCTCCGTTTCGGAGCGATCCACCTCCGCGCGGCAGAGCTCGGCGAGCGTCTCGGAGAAGCTCGGCTCCGGGTCGGGTGCGGGACGACGGTTCAACTCCGCGCGCGCGGCGGCGCGTTCCCGCTCCGCCCGTTGCGTGCGGCGCCAGAGCGAGCCGGCGACCGCGGCGGCGGAGAGGCCGACCAGGAGGATGGCGGCGGCCGCGGCGATCCGCCACGGGGCGGCGGGCTGCGGGAGCGTGAGCGTCGGGGGAGCCGGCTCGAAGAGAGCCTGCTCGAGGGATGCGCGCTCGCGCTGGAGGCGCCACACCGTCTGGCAGCACGCGGGGCACTCGGCGAGGTGCGCGTCGATCTCCGCGGGGCTCGCCTCGAGCCCGTACGCGTGGTCGCTCAGGCGGTCGGCCGACGGATGGCTCATTTCGTACCGAGTGACAATCGAGGGGAGCCGATGTTACAGATTTTTCGCGGCGCCGCGCGCGCGCGCGATCGCCCGGTGCAGGATCACGCGCACGTTGGCCTCGCTCACCTGCATGAGAGAGGCCACCTCCTTGAGCGGCAGATTCATCCGGAACCGGTAGTGCAGCGCCAGCCGCTCCCGATCGCTCAGCGTCTCGAGAACCTGCCGCAGCGTGGCGGGATCGATCCGGTCCGCCGGCGCGCCGTTCTGCGGGACGTCCGCGGCGTCGTCCATCGCCGCGGGCACTTCGCGTCCCCGGCGCTTGCGGAGGTTGATCGCGACGTTGCTGGCGATGGTCGCCAGCCAGCTGCGGAAGTCGCGCACGTCGCGCAGGCTCTCGCGACTGTCGATCAGACGGCGGAATGCCTCCTGCGCCGCATCCTCGGCGTCGGCCGCATGCCGGAGGATGCGCAAGCACAAGCCGTATACGTCGGAAGCGACCAGGCGGAGGATCGCGTTGCCCGCGTCGCGGTCGCCTCTCAGCCACGAGCGAACGAGCTCCGCTTCGTCATGCATGGAGGGCGTTGTCATGCGAGGGACAATCGAGCCGGGTCGATGTTACACCGAAATGACGACCCGGCGGAGGCGCGGTAGTGGCGCGCTACTTCTTTCGCGTGTAGCGCACGACCAGGAACTGCGCCCACTTTCCGTCCTGCTCCATCGCCGACGTCATGACGAGCTCGTCCTTGCCCTTCACCTCGATCGCGTCGCGGAACTTCGTCAGCTTCCCGCCCAGCGACGGGTTCGGGCCCTCCGCGTGCAGCGCCAGCGTCGCGCCGTCGACCGCGCCGACGTAGTGCCAGAGGCGCGGCTCCATCGAGCTGAGCCACGTACCCACGTACTTCTTCTTCTCCGCGTCGTATCCGGCGGTCAGGATTCCCGTGAAGGCGTGGCCCACGATCTCGCCTTTGTGCTCGATCATGATCCAGTAAGCGCCGACCATCCGCGCGCCGGCCGTCCCCTTGCTCTTTACCGGGTCCTTGCCGGGCTCCATCGACACTTCGGCTTCCGTCTCCCAGTCGCCGGCGAGCTGCTGGAGCCACTCGTGCTCCTTCTCGGGCTTGGGTGGCGTGGGATCCTGCGGTGCGGGCGTCAGGAACATCGTGACGGAGAGCGCGGTGACGAGTCGCATCATGCCGGCCTCCTGTTCTGCGTCCTTGGAAGACCCTACAACCCCATAGCCCACCTGACGCCGTTTTTCTGACCGGCCGTGCGACTCGGCACTATAGTAAATGGCGATGCCCCCCGAGCGGCGGACGACGCGGTCGCAGAAGGCGGCCAAGCAGACGACCAACGCGAAACTGCCCGCGGCGGTGCGGACGCCGAAGAAAAACACGACGCTGATCGTGGCGGGCGGCGTGGGCGGCGGCGCGGTGCTCCTGCTGCTCATCATCGTGGCTGCGTCCTCAGGCGGCGGGCGCCGGCAGCCGTCCGCGCCGACGGGATCCGCCCCCATCAAGGCGCCCCCGCCCGTGGTCCAGCGCGAGTCGCGCAACTCCACGTCCGATACGGGTCCGATCATGTTCATCTGCGGCGGCAGCGCGCAGCACGAGGACAAGGAGGTCATCCTCGCGCAGTGCCCCGCGTGCAAGGCGGTCGACCGCTTCTCCTGGGACGGCGGCCAGTACGTGTGCCAGGCGTGTCGCAAGGCGTTCGACAACGCGAAAGTCGCCTGCCCCCAGTGCGGGAAGGTGCCGCGCACGCACCGGATCAAGCACCGGTGACGGGAGGGAATCGCCATGACCGCCGCCGCCTTCGCCATCTCCGCGCTCGTCGTCCTCGCCCAGGGTTCCGGCGACGACATTCCGGCGCACGCTCAAGTGCAAGGACGCGCCGGGCATCGTGGTGTCGACGCTCTACGACGCTCAGTACGAGGGTAAGAAGATCTCGATGAAACAGCGCATCACGGCGCTCGACGTCGCGCACGAGCTCGCCGGAACGAAGGTGCGCTGCTGGAAGATCGAGAAGACCACGGACATGCCGGCGAGCACCGTCACCGCGCTCTATTCCGCGGAGGTTCCCGGCGGCATCGTGCGCCGCGAGGGCAGCGCGCAGTGGGGCGAATTCAAGTCGCAGCCGCTCGACGTGGTCACGGGGTTCGAAGCGAAGAAGGAGCGGCGCTCCTACTTCACCCCCCACACGCGGACCGACCCGTCGACCCCCGCGCCCGCGACGAGCCTTCCGTCCGGGCTGAAGATCACCGTCGCCGTCTGCGCGGCGGCGAGCGTCGCGAGCGGCTTCCCGTCCTTCACACTCCAGAACCGCACTGTCTTGTCGTAGCTGCCCGACGCGAGCACGCTCCCGTCGCGGCTGAACGCGAGCCCGAGGATCAGCGTCTGCCCGTCGGCGGTGTGCGCGTGCCCCTTGAGCAGCGCGCCCGCCTTTCCCGACTTCACGTCCCAGAACTGGATCGTGCTCGTGCGCGAGTCCACCGCCGCCGCGACCGATCCGTCGTGGTTGATGGCCACGTGCTCATACCCGTAGAAGGCGCCCGCGGGGCCGGCGAGGGTGGCGACGATCTTCCCCTCCTTTGCGTCCCACACCTGGACCGCAGAGCCGTCGTCGTCCGTGTGGACCGCCGCGGCGAGCCGCGTGCCGTCGCCGCTCCACGCGACGTAGCCCACGTGATACTTGGAGTCGGGATCCGCCCGCCATTCACGCTGCGACTTCTCCTTCACGTTCCAGAGCTTGATCGTCGTAGTCCCGTCGTCCGCGTAGGCCAGCGTCGAGGCGTCCGGATTGAACGCGTTGCAGAGGTTCGACACGTGGAGGATCTGCGTTTTGTCCTTCGGATTCACTCGCTGCTCGCCGGTCGCGCGCCCCGATGCCACGTCCCACACGCGTACGGCCGGCTCGTAGCCCGCGGACACGAGCGTCGCGCCGTCGGCGCCGAACCCCACCGCCGCCACCTGCCTCGTGTGTCCTTCGAGGAGCGCCTTCTGCTTCCCGGACGGCATATCCCAGAGCCGGATCGTCTTGTCGACGCTGCCGGACGCGAGCTGTTTCCCGTCCGGGCTGAACGCGATCCCGAGCACGAACTGCTTGTGGCCCGAGCAGGTGGCCAGTTCCTTCGCCTGCGAAGCGCTTTCGACCGTGATCTGCACGAGCAACGCCAGCAGCATCATCATTTCCCGCTCTTCAGGAGCGCCTCCAGCTTCACCGCCAGCTTCTTCCCCTGCTCCCCGTTCACCATCGAGACGTACGCCACGTGGCCGCGCAGGTACTCGACGAAATGCGGGTGGCCGATGCGGTTCTGCTGGTCGATCCCTTCGAAGCGCGCGCGATGGAGGATCGCCCGCAGGCGACGGCGCTCGGAGCGCGAGACCGACGGTCCGTCGTTGACCACGATCCCCGTCACCGACTGGGCGGCGTTGCGGCGCGCGACGCGCACCTTCTTCTCGTTCACCGCGAAGCCCTCGTCCTCGACGACGTGCCGCGTCCGCGCGATGAGCCACGCCACGCTCCGGGCGTCCTTCTGCCCCTTGGGCACGATCGCGTCTCCCGAGAACGTGAGGTCGTCGGCGTAGCGCGTATACGTCCACCCGACCTTCCGCGCGAACGCGTCGAGCCGCACGTCGAGGTAGAACGCGACGTTGTTCGAGAGCATCGGGCTCGTGCACGCGCCCTGCGGCAGCCCGCGCGGGCCGACCGCGACGTGGTACGTCCTCCCGTCGTACGTCGCGGCGCGCCTCGGCGGCTCCGTGCAGAGCAGCGCGAGCACCGTCGCGACCGCGCCCGAGTAGCCCATCCGCTTGAAGACGCCGCGCACGCGGGCGAAGGTGATCGACGGGAAGAACTCCTTCAGGTCGAGGTTCACCACGATCGCCCGCTTCGCGTGCGGACGCGCGTTCGTGAGCGTCGAGCGCCCCGCGACGAACCCGTGTGCGTTCGGCGTGAACGTCATCGCGGGCGTGAGCACGTTCTGGAGGATCCACCGCTGCGCCTTCGCGAGTCTCGCCATCGGCGCCGAGATCTCCCGCAGGCCGCCGCTTTTCTTCGGGATCCGCCAGCGGCGGTAGTGCGTGACGGTCGACGCGTCGCTGTGGAACGCGAGCCACCGGAGTTCGGGCACGCCGATCCCGATCGCGCGCGCGACGTCGCCCGGCGTGGACAGGAGGGGCACGCGCTTCGACTCCAGCTTCGCGTGATCGCTCTTGCGGTCCGCGAGCGCGCCCGACACGCCGCGCCCGAGGAAGACGATGTCGTTCGCCCGGCGGGCGGCGACCTCCTCCGCGCGGCGGCGCTTCCGCTCCTCGGCCTGGCGCTTCTTCGCCGCCTTCCGCGCGGCGCGGTCCTCCTTCATGCGGGCGACGGCGCGCTCCGCCTCCTGGGCCACCATCGCCGCGTCGCCCTTGTGGAGGAGCATCAGGTCGCCCACGCGGTGGATTTCGACGAGCTGCTCCGGCGTGAGGTACCCGCGCGTCACGAGCGCCCGGTCGATGAGCTTCGTGCGCGCGTCGTCGCCCGGCGGAATCGTGTCGACGCGCCCCCACCATGGCGAAGCCGCGACCTCCCTCGTCCCGGCCCCGGCCTTGAGCTCCTTCCCGGAGATCGGCAGGAACTCGACGGCGTCGTACGACGCGGACTTCCGCGGCGCGGGCGGCGGCGCGGGCTTCGACGGAAACGGCTTCGGCGTCGGCGCGCCCGGGCGCGGCGCGGACGGAGAGGGAGAGAACGGCTTCGGCGGAGGTTCATCACCGCCGCCGAACAGTCTCCTGAGGAAATCGAAGAACCCCATGTGACGTGCGGGAGCCACCCCTCCCGACTTCTCTGCTGAGGACCGGAGACGTTCACCGAGGCCCGATGCGACACCTCGCAATCGGGAAACTCTCGAGTTGCCCTGGTCCCGATGCGAGGTGTCGCATCGGGCCAAAGAACAACGGCTCCGGGGATGCATGGAAGGCCGACTTCACCCGCGGCGGTACGCCGCAGAACAGTCTCGAAGAGGAGATGGCCCCCGCGCGCCACACGATTCCAAAGAGCGACTACGCGTTGAGCGCCGCCGTGCGCAGCGCCATGAGATGCCGGCACGGACCCTTCTTCAGTCCTCCCGTGAAAAAGTGCGAGCACGAGCACTTCGCCCGCTTGAACACGCCGTCCGCGTCGAGCAGCGCCTCCACCGCGGTGTTCGACGCGCGGCCCGCCAGCACGCGAAGGCCGCTCGCGGTGCGCTCGTCCTTCTCGAACTTCACCGAGAGCGCGCGCGAGGCGACGGCCTCCTCGTTCTCGGGCACGTACTTCTCGACGGCCACCTCGGGCGGCATCACCCGGCGCCAGCGCACCACGCCCGCGTGCAGGTCCTGGATGCACTGTCCGAGCCGCGCGAGGCGGAAGAGCGCGCCGCGCACGATCTCCGGTCCGGCGCCGAACTCCGTCTCGCGCATCGCGAGGCGGTTCTTGAGCGCCTCCGCCATCGCGCGCACGGTCTCGCCCCGCACCTCCGCCTTCGGCGCCATGAGGTCGAGCGCGCTCGCGCGCGTCCAGTCGTTCACCGTCCAGCCCGAGAGCCCCAGCGTCAGCCGCATCGCCCCCATCCGCGCGATCCAGAACGCCGGCAGCCCGTCGCCCAGCAGGTGGACGTCGACCGTCTCGACCAGCGGAAGCAGCCGCCCGAGCACGAGCAGCCGCTGGCGACCGTACGTCTTCACGCTGACCGCATTCCCGTCCCACGCCGTGCCGCGCGACTCGACGCGCGTCCCCCACGGCAGGAGCTCGATCGCCGGCGGGCGCCCCGGCGCGAGATCGAAGCGCAGGGCGCGCGGGCTGCGCTGCGCCCTGTGCCGTCGCAGGTGCGCGAGCACGGAATAGACGCACTCGCGATCGAGCGTGACCTTGCGCATCGGGAGCGTCATGCCCGCCTGGATCTGGAGGAAGCCGCGCAGCCACGACTCCGGCAGGTCGATCTTCTCTTCGCGGATGCCGCCCGCCTCCGCCGTGCGCACCTCGAAACCGCCGGGGTCGACGTGGAAGCGCGTCGGCCGGTACGTGCGCAGCTGCTGGAAGTGTTCGTAGAGCGACCACGAGTAGTCGACGTTCGTGGTGCCCGGCTGCACGCTCGAGGCGCCCTTGAACATCGCGTCGCGCTCGACGGTGAGGCAGCCGTAGCTCGACTCGTCCGCGCTGAAGCACTCGAAGAAGACGACGTCGTCCGCGACCGTGATCACGGGGTCGCACGGCATGAGCTGCCTGAAGAGCTCGGGATCGCTCCGCCGCAGGTGGTCGGCGTACGCGCGGCGCGCCTTCCAGTAGATGCCGTGCCAGCGCCGGAACTGCTCGTCGAGGTCGGGCGGCAGGTCGGCCGCCGCGCGGCGCGCCGCGAGCTCCTCTTTCGCGTGCGCGAAGGCCGACTGCCGCACGCGCTTCTCCTCCTCCTTCTGCTTCTCGAGCCACGCTCGGTACGCCGTGTGGTCCTTCGGCTTGAAGCGGAGGTCGCTGATGACGACGTCGTGGAGCGCGGAGATCGCCTCGCGGAAGCGCAGCGGGTCGGCGAGCTCCGCGTCGAACGACACGGGCGGCCGCGCCAGGTTCGGCGAAAGCGTGACGGCGGTCGCGTTCCCCGCGCGCTCGACGCGGCTGCGCCCGAAGTAGCGGAAGAGGAGGGGGATCATGCGCCCAACGCCCTCCGCGAAAACCCGCATCCAACGCGGACCGCGTTCCGTGGAGAAAACCGCAAAGGGCGCAAAGAGCGCAAAGAGATCACGCACCCGCGGAAGAACTCCATCGGTCCGCGGCTCTTTGCGTCCTTGGCCCCCGTTGCGGTTCTCCGAGAGTCTTCCCGACGCTCGAGGAGGCTCCGCGACGTGGAACGCGGGACGTGGGATGAACTCACAGCTTCAACTCCGGAAAATGCTGCGACACGGCTGCGGCCAGCTCCGGGCGGCGCGTCACGGCCCGCACGACCGCCGCCAACCCCGCGCGGAACTCCGGGCCGCGGATCGAGCGCGCGGCGACGCGCAGGAGCGGCAGCAGCTGCGGCGCCCGCTCCGGCGCCCTCTCGATCACGTCGGCGATCTGCGACGCGGCCAGACGCTTGGCGCGATTCCCGCGGTTGACGTTGAGGAGCACCGTCGCCCACACCGCCTCGAGCGGCGCGCGCGACAGGAGCACGCGCAGCGCCGTGTCGATCCTCGCGAACTTCTCGAGGTGCGCGACGATCGCGAGCCGCACGTCGTCGTACGGGCTCTCGACCAGCTTCGCCCAGAGGTCGACGCGCGAACGCGTCCGCTCGTCCTCGGCGAACCAGCGCCACGCGGCTTCGCGCACGGCCCGCGTCGTCGAGTCCACGAACGGCAGGATCGCCTCCGGGTCCTCCAGGCGCGCCCGCGCGAGCGCGACGGCGTCCGCCGCCGCGCTCTCGGCGCGCACGTTCGCCAGCTCGAGAAGCTCCGCGGGCGCGAGCTTCCGCATCCCGAGCCACGCGACGCCGAGCTTCGCGACGGGCCCGAGCGGCGCGCACGCGAACGCGAGGAGCTGCGCCGTCGCCAGCCGGTCGGGCGCGACGACCTTCTGCATCACGTCGCACACGGCCTGGAGCACCTCGAGGTTCTTCGACTCGAGGAGGCGCAGCCAGAGGTCCATCGGCACCGATTCAAGTCCGCCCGCGCCCGCGAGGAGCTCCGTCGCGAGCGCCTGCACGTCCGCGTCCGCGCTCTCGAAGAGCGCGACGAGCCGGTCGACCGGGATCTTCGCCAGCAGGCCCGGCTGCGCCTTCACCATCGCGAGCGCCGTCCGCCG
>Ga0187893_10009156_pt1 | contig 15343 bp, 10 predicted proteins | sample MA1701074metaG_FD_139574 | JGI IMG/M metagenome (GOLD analysis project Ga0187893, IMG submission 139574) | White microbial mat communities from a basaltic lava cave in the Kipuka Kanohina Cave System on the Island of Hawaii, USA - MA170107-4 metaG ... | reverse complement strand
GGGCTGCGGACCGTCTTTGCCTCAAGCGGAAATCCGCTTCACATTCTGGTTTTGCGCAAGGGGTCAACCGCCGAGCTGACAAGCAATCTGAGCCGCCAGGTGTTTAACGACATCAAGTTCAAGGAGGGCATCGCAAAGAACGCATCCGGCGAACCGATGCTTTCTCTTGAAATGATCACCGTGGTGAATCTGCCGAGCGTCGACAACCCCGACGGCAGCAACGTCACCCTGCGCGGTCTTTCGCCGGCGGGTCTGGAGATGCGCGACCACATCAAGCTTGAAAGCGGCCGCTGGTTTCAGAGCGGGCGTGCCGAACTCGTAGTTGGTAAATCCATCGCCCGGCGCTTCCCTGATCTGCGTCTCGGAAATAAATTGCGGCTTTCCCGCAACGATTGGGAGATTGTGGGAGTCATGGATGCGGGCAATTCCGCGGCCAATAGCGAGATCTTCGCTGACGTGAATCAGATGAGCGCCGATTATAACCGCGCGGCGGCGCTGAGTTCGGCGTTGATCCGCGCAGCGGACGAGGCCGCCGCCGCGTCGCTTCAGAATGACCTGGAATCGGACCGCCGATTGAACGTGGAAGCCATGACCGAGCAGGAATACTACGATTCCCAAACGCAGTCCGGAAACCTGTTCCGCTATCTTGGAATGTTCGTGGCGGTGATCATGGCTGTCGGCAGCGCTTTTGCGGCGATGAATACGATGTATGCCGCCGTTGCCCGCAGAGGCAAGGAGATCGGTACTTTGCGCGTGCTCGGATTTTCGCGCCGTAGCATTCTGGCCAGTTTCCTGATCGAATCGCTGCTTCTGTCGCTGCTCGGCGGATTCCTGGGTATTCTCCTCGTGCTTCCGCTTAACGGGTTTACCACTGGGATATCTTCCACCACCTTCAGTGAGATCGCGTTCCGCTTTCGTGTTACGCCGTCCATTATGCTGGTAGGACTTGGGTTCGCCTTGATCATGGGGGCGATGGGCGGCCTGTTTCCCGCCGTGAATGCCGCGCGAAAACAGATCCTGGCGGCTTTGAGAGACATCTAATCGGGTTAGGCATGCAGGACGATCTCGCTAAACTCCGCATTGACCGTGAAAAGAAAGTTCGCGCCGGAACTTCCTGGACCGCGCGCTTTATCGTCGCGGGAATCGTGATCTTTCTTCTGTTGGGCGCGGCGCGCTATTACTTTCAGAACGCCCAACAAGCCATCGAGGTGGAGATTGTCCGCGTCGCTGTGGCCGGAGCCGGCGGTTCGGCCGGGAATCAGGGCGATGTGATTCTGAACGCAACGGGATACATTATTGCCGCCCACAAGATCCAGGTGGCTTCCAAAGTGGTGGGCAGGGTTGCCTGGATCGGGGTGGATAAGGGCGACCGGGTGAAAGAGGACGAGGTGATCGTCAGGCTCGAAGACGACGAATACCGCGCGCAATTGCAGCAGGCGAAAGGACAATTGCAGTCTCTGCAGGCTCGCCTCCAGGAGTTGCTCAGCGGATCGCGCCCGGAGGAAATCGCCGTCGCCAAAGCCAACGTCGATGCGGCCAAGGCGGATTTGGCCAACGACAGGATCACGCTTGACCGGACAAGGAAACTGGTTCAGGAAGGCGTGTTGTCGCGCCAGGCGCTGGACGATGCGCAGGCCCGGCATGCCTCGCAAGCGGCGCGCGTGTCATCGCTTGAGAAAACCTATGAGCTGGTGCGAATCGGCCCCCGCAGTGAGCAGATTGACGCCATGCGCGGGCAGATCGAGGAGGCCAAGGGCCGCGTCGCGTATTTTGAAACGACGCTCGCCAACACCGTGATTCGCGCCCCGGTCACGGGCACCATTCTCGAACGCAACGTCGAAAAGGGTGAATTCGTAACCACCGGGTTCGTCGGCGATCGCGGAGCCAAGGGCTACGTCGTTTCGCTCGCCGACCTCAACGATCTTCAGGTGGAACTCGACATCAATCAGAATGATTTTTCCAAGCTCGGGTCCAGGCAGCGGGGCTTGATCACAACGGACGCTTATCCGGACCGCAAGTATGAAGGCTTTATCGAAGAGATTTCACCCGAAGCCAACCGCCAGAAAGCGACCGTCCAGGTAAAAGTGAAGGTGTTGAAGCCGGATGGCTTGCTGCGGCCCGATATGAACGCCAGTGTCGCTTTCATCGCCGGCCCGAAACCTGCGCTGACATCGGCCGCGCCCAAGCCTTCCATCGTGATTCCGGCCGCGGCCGTGCGGGATGGCGCCGTTTTCGTGATGCTTGACGGCAAGGCCGTCCGCCGCGCGGTGAAACTCGGCCTCCCGCTTTCCGGCGGCGTTCGTGTCGAAGAGGGGCTGTTCGGAGGAGAAGACCTGCTGACTCGCCCGCCGGCCGGCCTCAAGGAAGGCGATCGCATCAAGCCAAAACAAGGATAACCGGAATGAGCCAACCCATCGTAGTCACCCGGAAACTGACTCGTGAATACGTGCGCGACGCATTTCACATCTTTGCTCTCAAGGACGCCGATCTCGAAGTTCACAAGGGAGACTTCCTTGCCCTCATGGGCCCCTCGGGTTCGGGAAAATCCACGCTGCTTTATTTGATCGCCGCCATGGAACGCCCCAGCGCGGGTGAGATCCGCGTGCTGGGCCAGGATCTGAGCCTGCTATCCGATTCGGAAATGGCCGGATGGCGAAACGCCCATATCGGGTTCGTATTCCAATCGTTTAACCTCATTCCGGTGTTGACCGCCATCGAGAATGTGGAACTCCCATTGAAATTAACCAAACTCAAAGGGAAGGCCCGCCTGGAGCACGCGCGGACCGCGTTGAAACTTGTTGGCCTCGAAGACCGGCTGGACCATTATCCGCGCCAACTTTCCGGCGGGCAGGAGCAGCGCGTGGCTATCGCCCGCGCCCTCGTCACCGACCCCGACATCATTCTCGCCGATGAGCCGACCGGAAATCTGGACGCGCGGAGCGCCAACGATGCGCTCGAGATTCTGTCACGGCTCAACAAGGAGTATGGCAAGACGATCATTCTTGTGACTCACGATCCGCATGCGGCGCGATTCGCCTCCAAGGTGCGCTACCTGGACAAGGGCGAGCTGTTGGCCGAAGGAGAGAAGCCGGCCGATTGGATGCTGACGGTGTAGCGCCCCCTAAACTAAGCTAGTAGACCGACCGCTTTTTCACGGTGCCCTTACTGGCGAAACTGAAACGCGGCTCTGGGGTCGCGGTGCCCAGGATCAGTCCGGCTACATATTCCCCCACCGCCGGGCCATGTTTGAATCCGTGGCCGGAACCTCCTCCAGCCAGCCAGACGTTGTCGATCGACGGGTGCTTGTCCAGCAGGAAGTCGCCGTTGGCGGTGTTCTCGTACTGGCACACGCGGCTTTCGACCAGTGGCGCGTTTTTCATCGACGGGAACCGCGCTCCCAGCCGTTTCCGCAATGCGGCGAGACTCTCTTTCGAGATCAGCCGGTCGGCGGAATCCGGATCGATCGGCGGGCCATGATCGTCGCTGGCAATCTTGAATCCGCGATTCTCCAGATCCGGAATGCCGTACACATTGCCGGGGTCCACCCAGCAGGGCATTGCGGGCAAGGTGAACCTCCGGTCGCCGGCGGGCACGCCGAAGAAGAACATCTCCTGGCGCGTCGGGAAAATGCGTTGACCCAACTCGACGGGAAACACCTTCGGCAGCCACGGACCGCAGGCAAATACGAATGCGCCCGCGCTGATGGTTCGCCCTCCTGCTGTCTTGACGGAGTCCAGGCGGCCTCTGACCGAAGGCGGCGCCACCGGCTCCACCATCACATCCAGGCCGGACTGCACCATTTCCTGAACCAGCATCTGCACGGAGCGCCGCGCCATCAGCGCTCCGCTCTCCGGTTCGTAGATGGCCCAATCCACGTCGCCGAGGAAGAACTGCGGAAAGCGCTTAGTCAACTCGGCCTGATTCAGCTTCTCGAAGGGAACGCCCAGTTTGGCGAGCACGTCCGCCGTCGCCGTGATCTGCCTGTCCGCCGTGCGGGCCAGCCACAGCACGCCGGTCGGCTGGAATAGCGTACTCTGAACGCGGCGGCCGAGATCCTTCCACTGCCCGAGTGACCTCTGCGCAAACCGGCTGTAGACTTCATCGGCGCCGTAGCCGCAGCGGATCACTCGCGACTCTCCGCCGGAACTGGCGCGGGCACTGGCTGCACCAAACCCGTCGATGAGGATCACGCGCTTTCCTGTTTGCCGCAGGTGGTGCGCGATCCACGATCCGAAAACGCCTGCCCCAATTACGGCGATGTCATAGGTTCTAGCCTGCGCGCCGGCTTGCCCTGCCCCTACCGAAGCGCCAGCAAAGCACTGAACAACCGTGCGCCGGGTCGGCTTCTTCATTTGCCCTCCTCAATTCCAGTTTGGTAGCGTATCAGTCCTGAGTTTATCGGTGTTTATCAGCGTTCATCGGCGGCAATAAAGACGGAGACGTATTGCCTAAGCGCGGCAGCGAGCTTCCCGCTCTCATACGTCAGGCAACTCCTGCTCGCGCTGTAACCTTCTCCTCTGTCGAAACGGCTTAAGATTAGATGAACGCAAAAGACTGGTAAGGGAAGGGATATCAATGGCGGAAAACCGATTCTCCAGACGTTATTTCTTTTATGGAACACTGCTGGCAGGCGCAGTTCCAACGGGCGGATTCGGCAGCAAGGCGTCGCTTAAGTCGCTGGGCTACAAATCACCCAACGAAAAACTGAACCTCGCCGCCATCGGCGCTGGCGGCCAGCCCGCGGCGGATTTGTCCCAGGCGCACGCCGGCGTCGAAAACGTCGTCGCCTTGGCGGATGTCGATTGGGCGCGCGGGCGGCAATCCTTCGAACGCTTCCCCAATGCGGCAAAGTTCAAGGACTTTCGCCAAATGCTGGACAAGCAGGGGAAAGAAATCGACGCCGTCATCGTGGGCACTCCCGACCACACTCACGCTGTCTGCACGCTGGCTTGCATGCAGCTTGGCAAACACGTTTATGTCGAGAAGCCCCTCACCCGCACCGCCTGGGAAGCGCGTCTGTTGACGCAGGCGGCGGAGAAGTACAAAGTCGCCACGCAGATGGGGAATCAGGGCTACTCCCACGACGCAACTCGCGTGGCATGCGAGATCTTCTGGTCGGGCGAGATCGGCGAAGTACGGGAAGTGCACGCCTGGACCGGCCGGCCCAGTTGGCCTCAGGAGATGACAGTGATTCCAGCCTCTTCACCCGTTCCCGACACCTTGGATTGGGATCTGTGGCTGGGTGGCGCGGCCGAGCGGCCCTTCACCGCCGGTGACGCCGGCTATAAGGCGTTTGTTGAGGAACGCAATGCCCGCGGACGCGGCGGCCCTGGGGGCGGCCCTCCGCCAGCGCCGCAACCTCCCGGCAACGCTGAACCTGGTGCACCGGCTGGAGCCGGTGGACGAGGCGGAGGCGGGTTCGGCCGCCAGGAGAATTTCGGCTTTTATCTGCCGTTCAACTGGCGCGGTTTTTACGATTTCGGTAGCAGTCTGATTGGCGATTGGGGGATTCACATCCTCGGTCCGGCCAACTGGGCGCTGCAATTGGACCCGCAGTATCTGGTGAGCGTGGAGTGCATCAGGAAAAACTCGCTCCCGCCGTTTACCTTCCCGGACGAATTGGCAATTAAGTACGAATTTGCGGCCCGCCCGGGAATGCCTCCCGTGACCGTCTACTGGTACCACCATGCAGGCGGAGACGCATTCACTCCTGCCGGGATGACGATGGAAGAGGCAAGAAAAGTGCAAGGGCAAGGTCCGCAAGTCGGCCCCGCATCGGGGCAAGGCGGATTTACTCCAGGATCTGGCGGTGGTTTCGGTGCGGCGGGCCGCGGTCCGGGCGGCCCAGGGCCAGGCGCCCCGGGCGGCGGCTTCCGCGGTGGCGGACCGCGTGGCAGCGGCTATAACAGCATCTTCGTTGGCTCGAAGGGCTATTTGGGGACCAGCGGCCGCGGTGAAGGAGTTGGCCTGCTGCCGGGCTCGCGCTGGGCAGAGTACAAACTGCCGGCGCCCTATTTGCAGCGCTCGCCAGGCGCCAGCACAGGATCGAACCATGCCGCTCACGTTCGCGATTGGGTCCGCGCCTGTAAGGGCGGCGCGCCCGCCTGCTCAAACTTCAGCATCGCGGGACCGTTCACCGAATGGCTCGCGCTCGGCGTGCCCGCCGTTCATTTTGAAGGAAAGCTGCTATGGAACAACGCCAAAGGAGAGTTCACCAACGGCAAGGATGTCAACCGCTGGGTGAAGCCAACCTTCCGCAAAGGTTGGGAGATCAAGCTATAGGCCACGGAGGGAATGCAGAATGACAATCACGCGAAGAGATTTCGGAAAACTGGCCGCCTCCACCTTGCCGGCGTCCACCTTGTTGGCCAAGCCGAGTTCCAAGTTCCAGGGAGTCCAGATCGGCGCGATCACCTACAGCTTCCGGCAGTTGCCCGGCGCCGCGGACGAAATACTGAAATATTGCCTGGAGCTTGGCCTCAATTCGATTGAACTGATGGGCGACGTGGCCGAGTCGTATGCCGGCGCTCCCGGCAGCGGACGCGGGCGTGGTCGTGGGCCGCAAACGCCGGAGCAGCGCGAGGCAATGCGCAAGACTGCCGAAGAGCGCAAGACTTGGCGTCAGTCGGTCTCCATGGATAAGTACAAGGCGCTTCGCGCGCTCTACAACGGTGCTGGAGTCAACATCGACATCTTCAAACTCCCTCTGGCCGCGAACATGTCCGGCGACGAATACGAATACGTTTTCAACGTCGCCAAAGCGTTAGGCGCCAATAACATTACAATGGAGTTGCCCGCCGATTCCTCTCTAACCAAGCGAGTTGGTGAATTCGCCGCGAAGCACAGAATCTATATCGGCTACCATAACCACACGCAAGTCAACGAGCAAAGTTGGGATACCGCCTTGGCCCAATCGAAGTACAACTCAATCAATCTCGACGTAGGTCACTTCACCGAGGCCATCAGCCGGTCGCCGATTCCTTTCATCAGGAAGTACCATGACCGGATCACAAGCTTTCACTTGAAAGATAAGAAATTCGGAAGCAATGGAGGCGGAAATACGCTTTGGGGACAGGGCGATACGCCGCTCAAGGAAATTCTTCAGTTGATGGCCAAAGAGAAATACAGTTGGCCGGCGAACATCGAGTTGGAATACGAGATCCCGGCGGGTTCGAACGTAATGGTTGAAATGGGGAAGTGCGTCAGGTTTTGCAAAGACGCACTCTCGTAGGGGAGATCATCGCGTTCAGGAGGCGCCTGGCAGGGCTTTGATCAGCTTGTCCAGGGCCTGGTTCAAAGATTCTTCCGCAAACCGGTCGCCCTGCGTGTGTCCCATGCGGACTACGACCAGGTTGTGGCGTGGAACGATGATGACATACTGTCCGCCGGCCCCGGCCATATGGAATGTCTCCGCCGGCAGGCTCCTCCATAGTTTGCCTCCGTTGACCCAGAACTGGCCGCCGTACACAGCTTCCTTCCATCCGGGCGCGGGAGCGCTCACGAAACTGACCCAGCCCTCCGGCAGCAAACGGCGGCCATTCCATACACCATCCTGTAGATAGAGAACACCCAGGCGCGCCCAGTTACGCGCCGTTCCGTAATCATAGCCGGAGAGAAGGAAGTTGCCATACGGGTCAGGCTCGAGAACCTGTTTACGAATTCCGATCGAGTCGAACAGAGCCTTCTGCGGCCATGCGAGGTAGTTCTCACCTTGCTCTTCCACTGCCTGGCGAATAAGGAAGCCCAGTGTGAGCGGGTCCGAGTTACGATAGCGGCCAACTGTGTTGGGAGGGAACTCCGGCGGCCGTGTAATGGAAAAATGGAAGGCGTCTATTGCGCCCGTGTAGATGTAGAGATGATCCGGTATGGATCGCCCCCATTCCCATTCGGGCTGGGCGGCATGGCTGAAGCGGAGGCCGCTGCTCATCCGGAGCAGATCGGAGACCCGGATGCGGGAGCGAGGGTCTTCCGGATCCTTACGCCATAATGCAACCGGCGCCGGGTCGTGCAGACGGAAGCGTCCCTCATTAACGAGCAGGCCGGTCAGCGTGGCTGTGAGACTCTTGCCCATCGACCAGCTCTCCAGTTGCATGTCTTTGTGCGCCCCTTGGGCATATTGCTCGGCGATGATGCGTCCCTTGTGGACGACCAGAAACGCCGCGGTGAGGCTCCGGCTTTCAAAAGCGGCATCGACCACTTCCTGAAGCTTTGTAGCATTGACCGGCGAAGGCGGACCGGCGGGCTGGCGGTCGCCCATCGGCCAATCCTGGCTCATGGCATCGGGAAGGATTGTCGTTAATTTCACCGGCTTGAAAAAGACTTTGTTAAAGCCGGGAGGCAGGATAACGCATCCCTGGTCTCCGTGATACCGGGCGATTCCCGTGTAACCGGCCAATGTGACACGGACCTCGGAAGCTTCACGATTCACCTCGATGGCCTCCGCCCTTTGCGAGAGGAGCAGCCTGTAGTCCCGCGGGGTCAAGAACAGCGATCCGCTGGCGCCTAGCGCCTCGTCGAGATCCCGCCCGGAAACAAAGATCGCCGAGCACAGAATCTTCGCGGTGCCCATCACCGCGAAATCGCTATGCTTGCTTGGGGCGGCGCCGCGAGAAAGGCCCGGCAGCAAACATGAGACGAGGAGAAAGACGCCGGGAGCCTTCATAGGTAACCTCTCGCCAGTAGTGAGCATAACAACCTCCCCATCGCACTAAGAGGTTCTGCCGCACTAAAGTATACAACCCCTGTGAGGGATCCTGCATTGACCTTATGTACTGGATTCCCGCGATGAAGATAAAATTAACTTCACCAAATGACCACGTTTCGAATAGCGCTTGCCAATATCCGGTTCCCGGCGACTCCCGAGGAGTCGGTCGCGTTGGCCGAACAAGCCATCGCTCAAGCGTCCGGCGAGCTTGCAGGCATCATCTGCTTTCCGGAATGCTTCACTCCCGGGTATCGAGGAATGAGGAGGCCGGCGCCGCCTCCCGACGCTGCGTTCCTGCAACGCGCCTGGTCCGCCATTGCAGCGGCCGCCGCTAAGGCAACCCTGGCCGTTATTCTCGGCACGGAACGTGTTGTCGATGACGCGCTGTTAGCCACCGCGCTGATCATCCATCCGGACGGAGCGATCGCCGGTTTCCAGGACAAAGTCCAACTCGACCCTTCCGAGGAAGGTCTCTATTCGCCCGGTTCCGGGAGGCGGGTTTTCCGGATCGGTCCGCTGACATTTGGTGTTGTGATCTGCCATGAAGGTTGGCGCTATCCGGAAACGGTCCGCTGGGCCGTCCGGCGCGGCGCACACATCGTATTCCACCCTCATTTTCACGAAGCAGAGCCGGACGGTTACCGGCCATCGAGTTTCGCCGATCCCGCGAACTCATTCCATGAGAAAGCGATGTTGTGTCGCGCCGCCGAGAACACCTGCTATTTCGCGAGTGTAAACTGTGCAAGCGCCGGCTCGCCCACCACTTCGGCGGTAGTGCGGCCCGACGGGACGCTGCTCAGCTACCAGCCATACGGAAAGGAAGGGTTGCTCATAGCCGACATCGACATCGCGGCGGCCACGGGCCTCCTTGCGTCCCGCTGCAAATCGGTCTAGACAAGTTAGCGGACGACGATAGCGCCCCGGTACATTCCCATCCCATGGAATTGTGGGGCGGCCTTCAGGCCGCGCCGGGCTTCAGCCCGGCCCTTTTCCAACTCACTCGCGCCCGGAACGGTACACCTCCACCGCGCGAATCAAAGCCTGCCGCAATTCTGGCTGCCCTTCGAGCACCCGCAAAAGCACGTCCTCGATCTCCCCCCGAACAGGCCAGGCCGGCCCTCTCGATCCGGCCGTCTCCGAGACCACTGCCCTCCGCGCGTCTTCGTTTGAAGTATTCATCATTCGTCACATTTCAACAAATACATCATCAAACCGGCCAAACCCGCACATACTACCCACAATCAATACAAAGAGAATAAGTTATATTTGTCCAACCAACGTGAACAAACGAATCCCATCCCCGATCCAACCCTCGGGTGTGTTGCGAGCCTTTGGTTTTTTCCGGCCGCGACGCGTGAGCGAGCGGCAGCGTTGACGGTTCTTTCACACGCCCGTAATGCGAGCGGTTAGACCCCTCGAATCTTTCTTTCCGTCTCTCAACTCCCAAACGATGGAATTCGAAACTTACCGGGAGAATTACGAAAACGCGGCTGGCAACAAGTTTCCGATCACGTTTGGACAAGACACCGGGCAGGAAAAGGAGGAGGCGCGACAGCGAATGCGCGAGAGTCCTCCCCACATCCTCCTCACAAACTACATGATGCTGGAGCTGCTCCTTACGCGGATCGAGACGGCATCTATGAGAATCTGCAAGTTCCTCGTTTTCGATGAGCTTCACACCTATCGTGGCCGGCAAGGTGCAGATGTCGCGATGCTTATTCGGCGCATTCAGGCACAGTGCAACCAGAAGCTTGCACGGGGACGCGCTACAGTCGAGCCACCGGCCGCCCGTTTATCTACGTTTCTAACCTCGGCGATACTCTCGCACCTCGCGATTTCCGGGAGGTGTCAGACGATGAGGCACAAGCAACGGACGGCTACCTGATCGAGCGCCGCTCCTTTTCCGGGCGCTCGGCATCTACCTGCCGCTGATCACCACAAACTGTACGGTTCTCGGCATCGCCTTATTTCAAACCAACCGCGAATATTCGTTCGTGCCGCGCGGTTCGTAAATCTTGACGCCCCGTGCCGTGCTCAGTTGGCATCTCCGTTGGCGCTATCTTTCATCGGGCGCGGCGCAAACGAAGCTTGCCTGATCGTCAGTGCTGCCGGAACCCGTCCACCTGGCGACCTGCGGATAGGGACACACTGGTCGAGTCCGGTCCACCCGCCCGTTCATAACCCTCGAATGGATGATCGCCTCGGGAGCCTTACCAGTAGTCACCCACTGATCCAGCGCGCTGATCGCATCAAGACCATCCGTCCCGGGTACTCCACAATGAGCCATTCCCGGAACCATGAACAACCGGTAATATCCTCGGGTGTCATTGAGGGCAGACTCGGAGTCGGTCTGAAGCAGCGTGCCCATGGCCGAGAGGACGCTGTCGTAGTAATTGATGCTGTTGAGCGGCGAGACCGCCTGATCATTCCAGCCGTGGTACTGGATCAGCTTGTGGCCGAGTGCACGGAATGCCCGCAGGTCGGGATTCGTATTGTTGATTATGCCGACCACTTTCGCCGCCGCCACAGCCAAATTCCGGTCGAAATCGAACGTCGTCCAGTCCCATTTCGGATCCTCAAACATAAGGTCACGAAACGCTCCATTCCCAGCAAGAAAATGCAAGACATTCAGACTGGTTCCAGTCAGCCATCCAGCCCACGCCAGCTCGCCTCCGGGTGCCAGTCCCGGGAAGATCACGTCGCCGTTGCCTGGATTCCTCGGTCCGGCGTAGACCTTCATGAGGCCGTCTAGTTGCGCGGCGGTGAGGCAGTTGGAAGTACTCGTCCCGGAGCAGAGAAGAACTTGCGGATTGAACTTGCAGCGACGCGGATCCTGGAGCACGCCGTCCGTCACGCCATCCAGCGCGTCACACGCCGCCATCACCGCGCCGTTGAGGGGGCCCAAAAAACTGGTTGGAACATGATTGGCGGGATCTTTGTGCACGGCCCGCGCGATCCAGAGGCTCGAGGCCAAGAGGTGAGTCATGTAATTCGCTGGGGCGCCCGCCAGTATGCCGTCGTAATCAGCCGGATAAAGCTGGGCTTCCGCAAGACCCTGGCGACCTCCTGTCGAGCATCCATTGAAGTAGGAGTACTGTGGAGTTCGACCATAAAATGCAGCGATGATCGCCTTCGCCTTCACCGTCATTTCATGTACCGCCCGATGACCGAAGTCGATCACCTTCTGCGGATGTCCGATCGCCCAGTCGGAAGCAAGCGGAGAAGTCCCAACGTGGCCGGTATCGGTTCCTGCAGTCGCGTATCCGGCTGCAAGCCCGCCCGCTAAGCCCGGCGCCGTTCGGATTCCCGGCGGCAGATCGTAATAGATTGCGCCTGTGAGCGCGGCGCCGCCCACTCCCATAAACTTGCCGTTCCAGTTACTCTCGGGCATCCAGACCTCGAAACGAATGCTGGAGTCTCCAGTTGGGGCGATTGTCCCAGCTACTCGGCAGAAGGCTGGAAGGTTGGCAAACGGCGCGGCACTTCCTGCTGGCGGGCGGAAAGCGCCGGCTCCAACGCTTTCCGCGAGCGTGATGGTCGTGTCCGGCAAGGTGAGCCCGGACAATGCCTCGCACCCTGCCGCAGCGAGGCTATTTGTTCCGGTGAGCGCCGCCAGCCCACACGCAGTCACGTGCAGCAAGAGTCGCTGGGCCGATAAGGCAGATCCGATTGTAGCTTTCATGGAACCCTCCGCTTCCGAGTCTGTGTCCCTTTGGCGCATTCGGGGGAGTAACGGCGGGGTAACGCCAGGGTAACCTCGGAATGTCCAAAACACGTTAAGACCACCCGTGTATAATGGCTTCAACGCTTATGCCAGGTATGGAGCCTCGGGCGTCGGGGACATCACGACCCGTTGCGCTGAAAGCCCTCATCGGCGCTCATCTCGACAAGGTTTTGTCCAGCGGGACCTTCACAGGAGCAGAAAGCCTGCGGGAGCTTCTGAGCTTTACGGTGAACGAGACGATTGCGGGTCGCGGCGGCGACCTGAAGGAGTACCTCCTCGCGGTTGCGGTTCTCGGCAAGAAAGATTCGTTCGACCCCAAAGCCGATCCGATCGTTCGGGTTCAGATGGGCCGCCTGCGACGGCGTCTCCTCCGTTACTACGCCGGCGAAGGTCAAGAGGACATGATCGTCATCGATATTCCGACAGGCACCTACACGCCTGTGTTCCGTGAGTCGGGGCCGCGACCGGCGAGCACCGGACGGGTGGCCTCCGGCGGTCATGTCGTCGGGCGCGACAGGGAAATGGCGGAGTTGCTAAGGACCTTCGAATCGGTTGCAGAAGGCCAGGGGAGAGTCTTATGCCTGACTGGCGAGCCAGGCATCGGCAAAACGACTGTCGTCGAAACGTTTTTGAAGGAGCTGCCTTCGAGCTGCCATGTCGCTCGGGGACGGTGTTCGGAGAGTCTTGCCGGGAGCGACGCGTACCTACCGGTTTTGGAAGCGCTGGAGCACTTGCTGCGCGCAGGAGGCGAATCGCTCGGCCGCACGATGAGCACTCTTGCTCCCGCATGGTACGTGCGGGTTGCCCCTCCCGGCGATCCTTTCGCCAAGCGGATTCTCGCTGAAGATCCATTGGCTTCGCAGGAACGACTGAAGCGGGAGATGGTCGCGCTGTTCAGCGGGCTGGCACGCGACCGCCCTGTAGTGCTCTTCTTCGACGACCTGCATTGGGCCGATCCATCGACGGTCGACCTGCTCGGCTACTGCGGGATCAGATGGAGCGGGCACCGTATTCTGGTTGTTGGTGCCTATCGCCCCTCGTATCTGATCGCTGGGAACAACCCGCTCTTGAGTGTGAAGCTGGAAATGCAAGCGCGCGGCTTGTGCCGTGAGATTTCGATGCCGTTCCTGACCCACACCGACGTCGAACGGTATCTGGCTCTTGAATTCCCTGCTCATCAATTTCCCGCCGAACTCTCGGCAAGAGTCCACCGAAGGACGGAGGGGAACCCGCTCTTCATGGCCGATCTATTAAACTACCTGCGCGACCGCGGGGTCTTGGCGCAACAACAGGGGCGGTGGGTGGCATCCAGCCAGCTTCTACAGATAGAGCACGAAATCCCCGAGTCGGTCCGCAGTTTGATCGAGAAGAAAATCAGCCAGCTCAACGCGATCGACCGGCGGTTATTAACAACCGCGTCGGTTCAGGGCTACGAATTCGACTCGGCGGTCGTTGCGCGAGCTTGTGAGATGGATCCGGCCGAAGTGGAGGACCGGCTCGAAACACTCGATCGTGCCCACAGCTTCGTGCGGCTGGGCGGCGACCGTGAATTGCCGGACGGAACGCTTTCGCTTCTCTACTCTTTCGTCCACGTCCTTTACCAGGATGCTCTCCACAGCGAATTAACGGCCACGCGCCAGGCGTCGCTCAGCCTCGCCGTAGCGCAGGTTCTGGCCCGCACTTACGCAGACCGCACCAACGAAGTGGCTTCACAACTTGCGCTACTGTTCGAAACTGGACGCGATTTCGCAAGAGCCTCTGACTACTTTCTAATGGCTGCCCGCAACGCCGCCAGAATTTGCGCCGCTCGGGAGTCAATTGCACTGGCAGAACGGGCGATTGGCGCTGCCGGGCGACTGACGGGTCCCGACCGTCATTCCCGTGTGGCAACAGCAGCCTTCCACTCGGCCTTGCAGCTTCAATCTCTCACGCGGTTCGGCGAAGCGGTCGGCCAATTTGACTTGGCGGAGTCGGAGGCAGGACAACTCGGGGATAGCGACGCTCAGATCAACGCCATCTACAGCAAGGCTTTTGCATTATTCATCATCAAGCGGATCCCCGAAATGAGCGAGCAGGCCACACGAGCGTTGAATCTGGCCGAGGGCGCCAATTCTCCGTCTCTGATTGCATCGAGTAAGGTTCTGCTGGCAAGCGCGGGGTCCTGTTTGGGAGACGTTGATGCCGCTCAACTGGAGTACGATCGCTCGATTCCGGTCCTGGAGCAGCACGGGTCGCTTGCTCACGCGCAATACGCGCGCCTGATGCGTGGATTCCTTCACGCGTCCCGGTTGGAGCACGAAAAGGCTGATCGCGATCTGGAATGGGGCTACGAGCGAGCCAAAGAACTTGGCTTGGGGTTCGACATGCTCCTGGCTCTCTTCTCCAGGGCGAGAACGCGCGGCAATCAGGGCTTGTTCTCCGACGCTTGGGTGATGCTTGAGGAGGGCCTCCGCTCCGCGGAGTTGTTGGGAGATTACTTCTGTCTCGTCCGCTTCATGACCACGCGCGGATGGCTTCTGTCGGAGATGCTCGATGGCGAAGCTGCGTTGCGCTTGAATACGGAGGCGGTCCATATCGCCGGGCAGTTGGGCGATGTGGAATCCGGGTGTCACGCTCACATCAATCTGGCTCACGACTATCTCACCCTCTCTGATTATCAGCGGGCATCGGAGCACTTGCGGAAGGCCGAGGCTCTCCATAGCCAAGACACCTGGTTTCGCTGGGTCAGTTACCCCCGGATACAAGCGGAATGGTCCAGCTATTGGATTGCGCGAGGGGATCTCAAGCAGGCGCTCTCAGCGGCTCGCGACTCGCTCCACCATGCAGCGCAAACAATGACTCGAAAGAGGATGGCATGGGCTCACAAGCTATTGGGCGACATCGCCGTTCTGGAGGATCGCGTCGACGACGGACGG
>Ga0187893_10009155_pt1 | contig 15343 bp, 19 predicted proteins | sample MA1701074metaG_FD_139574 | JGI IMG/M metagenome (GOLD analysis project Ga0187893, IMG submission 139574) | White microbial mat communities from a basaltic lava cave in the Kipuka Kanohina Cave System on the Island of Hawaii, USA - MA170107-4 metaG ... | reverse complement strand
GTTATTCAACCAACCCCGCCAAACTTAACCGGTTAAAGCATTGCTCCAGCGACACTTTTTGAAGGTCAGTCAACTTCTGTGTTAAAACCCTTATATATTCAATTAACGACCTATTAAGTCCACCCTTCGACACGCACTCGCTCTGCTCGTGCTTGCTCAGGGCAAGCACGCACGCGGAGAAGGACTCTGAGTGAGCGCAGCGAATCGAAGAGCTACTTTTATGTTTTGGTATGTTTATATAGCTATAGCAAAAACAGATCGCTACTACACCGGAATTACTAACAATCCTAAACAACGTATAGTTAAGCATAATTCTGGCAAGGGTTCTCAAATGGCAATACAGCAAGGCCCGTTTAAGATAGCCTATGTTTCAGATCCTTTTCCGAATAAATCAGCGGCAAGAAAAAGAGAAATACAAATCAAGGGTTGGAATAGGGAGAAAAAAGAAAAATTAATAAGCGGTATTTGGAAGTAAAAACTTGGCTAGAAAGTTTTGCGATTTTGGTAGCATGATATTTTGAAAAAGCCGGAGAAAGTGATTAAAAAAATTAAAACTAAATTTTTGTAATGACTAATCATCACGAAAATGAATTACGAAGTCGTCTCTCTAAAATATTAAATCTCAATAATCTAACAAGAGACGACGTGCGTAGTATATTAGCAGATACCTCCAGGCATCTTGAGGCTTTAGATATCAAAAGTAGCTATCCAGAATTAAATTTTTATCGTGATTGGGCTTTGCATGGTAAATTAGAATTCAAAAAAGCAAAGGAGATTTTGGAAGAAATTGACCAGATTCTCGCTAATGATACAGGAGGTAATCCAATTGATAAGATTTCCGAAGCATTGAAAACAAAACAATTCAGGAGCCAGCTCATAACGGTTTTTAAAAATGCTAATTTGGATACAATGCTTTTTACAAACAAAAGTAATTGGGAAGGATTTCTCTATCAATTACTTTCATGGGTCGAAACAACGCCAATCCAGCGACAAAATATTAAAACAAGCGTCCCACGCGTTGAATCTTTTAAAATAGTGGTGATGGACAATCTGGACGATAACAGTAAATTACAGGTTAAGGCTTTATGCGAAAAACTAGGATTAAACCTTAAATCTGAAAGCGCAATTATGCAAATAAAAGTGTGCGAATCGTCTAGTGATTGTGTGCTACTAGAGTTACCGTTTATGTTTACCGAAAGACCAGAGGCATTTAATTAGTATTATTGACAAAAAAAGTTATCCACAATAGGATAGGGTGATAGTAAAAAACAGGAAGTATATAATCAGAAAGTAGATACGAAATCAAAAACAAAACCGCTTATCCATGGACAAGCGGCCCCAATGAACAGGAACGGCCGTTATCTTACTTGCAATTAAGATTTCGGTCGTTTTTGTTTGCCACCCTTATCGGCGCTTTGGGAGACGGAAAGCACGGAGACCGTAATCACGAGCGTAAATACGGCGACCATCACGCAAAGTAATGAAGGCGACGAATACCCAATCGGTATCCTTTGCCTCTTCATTGTCCTTACGGGGCTTTAACTTAATAAGGTCTGCCATTGTGTTAATGACATTGCCACCGCGGTCGATTTATAATCGGCTCTGGCCAGAGACCTTACGCAACTCGGAATATAAAAATCCCGCGTTGCGTGCTATGAAGCATCGGGGAAACAACGAGTCCCTTTCGGGATTTTGTTGATGCCCAGTTGTGAGCACCAGTAGGAATTACCGATGCCACACAGCACGCAAGGCAGGATTCTGCCTCATTGTTTCTCTTTTACCTCGCTTCCTACGGCGAGATTTAATTACTTAAAGTACAATTTAATATAGCACAGCATAAAAATCATGGGAACCAGCTACACAAATTATAACGAAATTCCGGTCAATTTATTACACCAACCCCGCCAAACTTAACCGATTAAAGCATTGCTCCAGCGACACTTTCTGGAATTCCGTCAATTTCTGTGTCAAAACCCTCACATATTCAATTAACGACCCATTAAGTCCACCAAAGTTGATTTGCCGAAGAAATTGCCTCGGCGCTTCCCGCCTGCGCTGACCTGCGCTCCGCCGTCGGCTTCGGCAAGGCGAGGGAGGAATTCCGCGCCGCCCGAGCGGTTAGGTTTGGACAGGGTTCCGTTCGTAGTGCGTCCGAACTTTTTTCAAAATTGTCCACATTAAGATACTTTGCGTGAAACTATTTCAAAAAATCTCCCCGGTAAAAAAACCACTCTTGCGAGTGGTTTTTATTGCGGAAAGATTTTATCGGGAAAAAAGCCGGTTAAAAGCAGTTCGTAGAATGCTTTTAATTCGATCTGCTGTATTTTCAACGTAAGCGAGGATTTCCGAAAGGCCTGCGGCGAGGTGCGCCTGGATGCGGTGACGGCCGTCTTTGACCGTGTAGGCGCCGTCGCCGAGCGCGTTCACCCGGATCGGGTAGATTTCCCCGCCAATTTCCAGCTGGATTCGGAGCTCTTCAACCCGTTTGGGGCAAATGCCGCGCCTCTTTTTGTTGGTGAAGCGCAGGGAGTCAATCGCGAGATGAACGGCGTCCATAGTCACCTCCTTTCTGCTGAAAGCATTCTACTTTGTAAAGTAGAAAAATTCAAGTATTATCAGCGCGAACCAGCCGATTTGAAGGACGAAGAAAAGAAGTATCTGGAGCAATTCCAGCGCTTCATTGCGGGAAACGCTGAAATTTTCGGAGACGATGGAGTAAATCTCTTCCAGCGAATCCAACTTCTCTTTGACATTATCGCGCCATTCATTAAGCTTGAATTTTTTTGACGTCAGATCATAAAGGCGGGCGGAATACCAATCGCCGATCATTTTGATGTCGCGGTCAATGGCTTCAAAATCGGCAATGGCGCGGGAGCGAGCGGTGATTACTTCCTGAAAAGCTTTGGCAACCTCCCTCCTTCTTTTCCAGGAGAAAATTGACCATTTGGACTCAATGGGTTGGGTGAACCGGGCGGCTTTTCGCAGGCGATCGTCCAACTCCTTGTCCAGCGTCCGCAGTCGGAGTAGCTGTAAATTGGCGGTCTGGAAAAGATCAATGATGTCGTCAATTTGTCCCGCGGTGTCAAAAACAAAGGCGCCGTCCCAATCCACGATTACCAAGTCGTCTTTGGCGTATTTAATTTGCTTGGAAATCGTATACTCAATTTCATTGTCATCCAAAACCTGATTTTCCGATTTTAGAAAAGAAGCGATCGCCGCTTTTTTGGCGAAAAACTGTTCCGGGTCGCCGTCATACCCGGAAACCAAGGCCACCGAGTATTCCTCGCTTAAGTCTTTATTGGCGCCGTATTTTTTGGAAATTTTATGACAAGCGTCAATCAGTTGATCGCGCAATTGAAAAGTTTTCTCGGAAAAAATGTCGCTTACCTCAACCGAGGCCTCCACCAAAATATTCTCCGGCGGGTAGGCGCGCACTAAAAATTTTAGTTCGCCAACCTCGCCCACTTTCAGTTTTTCCTCCGCCATCGCGTATTGCGACGGGATAGTGGATTTGTAATATTGCGGGGCGCTTTCCAGCGGCTTTTGCTCAATTTCCGGACCTTTTTTAAGTCTCTTGGATTCGGAAACTATAAAGGAGATTAGCTTATAGGTCATATAGGCATTATACCACTAATTCCTATTGCTTTTTGGTAAAAAATATGCTATAATTGCCGCTAGAGCAGTTGTTAAAGCGAAGGGGTAGACGAATGAACACCAGCCGGGATCCTTGCGAATTCGCGGTTCATTTGACCAAACGCTCATCGCATCCGGTTTTCAAGATGGCTGCGGTTTTGCTGGACAAGCGAGGCCGGATTTTCGCCTGGGGTTGGAATCACTTTGACTGGCACGCCGAGCGGCACGCTTTATACCGCGCCAATCGCCAGCGGTTGCGCGGAGCGACCTTGGTGGTAGCCGGCGCGAAAAAGAGCGGCGAACTGATCACTTCCCGGCCTTGCCGTAATTTGTGCGAGCCCCTGTGCCGCAAGTGGGGGATTGCCAGGGTTTTGTACGCCACGCCGAATGGCTGGCGGGAGATGAAATTGGCGGAATTGGAAAGCCAATCTTTACCGCCAGGTAAAAAGATGTTAAGATTCGGCCAATAGACAGCCTTCGCTATGACAGCGAAGGCTTCTTATTAGGTCCAGATTAAGTGTTATAATGGAGTTATTATAAGGACAAAACAATAATCCAATTCATTCGTTATATATGCTAGAAAGCGAAGACAAGTTAATAAAGCAGGCTAAGAAAGGGGACGAAGGCGCCTTTGGGCGGCTTTATGACCGCTATATAGGCCAGATTTACCGTTTTGTGCTGGTTAAGGTTAACGGGAAGGCCGAAGCCGAAGATTTGACCCACGACGTATTTTTAAGCGCCTGGCAGAATCTAAAGGGCTACAGGGATCAAGGGCATCCTTTCTCCAGCTGGTTGTATCAGATTGCCCGCAATCGGGTGATTGACCACTATCGGACAAAAAAAGCGCATGCCAGCATTGAAGAGACTGATGAAGAGCTTTTTAAGGTAGTCGGCGTAGTGGAGAACACCTTGGAAACCCGCTTGACGATGGAAAAAATCAAATCGGCGCTGGCCAGGTTAAGTCCGGACCAGCAGGATGTGATTATGATGAAATTCGTGGAAGATTTATCCAATGAAGAAATCGCTAAGGCGATGGACAAAAGCGAAGGCGCGATTCGCCTGTTGCAATTCAGGGCCATCCAGAATCTTAAGGATCAATTAAGCTAATATGGAGCAGGAATTAATTAAAACTTTAAAACAAATCAAAGAAGTTAAGCCCGATGAAGGGTTTATTGAGCGTTCCCGGAATTTAATTCTCACCGCTACCAAGCCCGCGCGCCCCGGATTTAATCTTTTTGACAATTTGAAACTGGCCGCCGTTTTGACGATGGCGAGCGTTCTTCTTTTCGTAGCGATTACCGGTTTGCCATATCTTAAGGGCGCGGGGCCCGGACCGGTAGCGAAGGAGGGCGTCCCGCAGTCGGGAGACTTCTATATCCAGCTCGGCGAGGTTAAATACGACTTGAATCAGGATAAAGAATTGGGGGCCGAAATAGAAAAAATTCTGAAGGAAAAGCACCTGTAACAAAAAATCCGCCTACGGCGGATTTTTTGATTCTATTTGACCGCGTCTTTTAACTCCTTTCCGGCTCGGAATTTCGGCTTGGTAGCCGCTTTAATCTGAATTTTTTCGCCGGTTTTCGGATTGACCCCCATTCGGGCCTTAGTTTTCACCACCTTGAAAGAGCCAAAACCGGTTATTCCGACCTCTTCGCCCCGAGAGAGAGACTTGGTAATGGCGTCAAACACAGCGTTTACGGCCTCGCTAGCCATCTTTTTTGTTTCCATTCCGGCGGATTTCATGACCGCCTCTACTAATCCTTCTTTTTTCATATGACAAAGTTAAAAAATTAACGACCTTTCCAGTTTTTAATGTTGCGTAAATCCAGTATACCAAACCTGGTATTGAATACAAACTATTTCGCGTATTCCACCGCGCGAGTCTCGCGAATGACATTTACTTTGATCTCGCCCGGGTATTTAAGCTCCGATTGAACTTTGGAAGCTACGTCTTTAGCGAGCTGCAACGCTCCAAAGTCATCAATCTTTTCCGGAACAACGAAAATTCGGACTTCCCGGCCGGCTGACAAAGCGTAGGCCTGTTTAACGCCCTCAAATCCGGCGGCAATTTTCTCCAGATCTTGCAAGCGCTTAATGTAATTTTCCACGGTATCGCGGCGGGCGCCGGGCCGACCGGCGGACAAGATGTCGGCGGCGGTGATAATAAACGACTCCGGAGTGGAGAACGGATATTCTTCGTGATGCGATTCCATTCCGCGGATAACCCGATCGTCAATCCCGTATTTTTGAAGAATTTTGCGCCCGAGATTCACGTGAGTGCCCTCAACCTCATGGCTTATGGCTTTGCCGATGTCGTGAAGAAGCGCCGCTTTCTTGGCGATTTCCACGTCGGCGCCGATTTCAGCCGCGATGATGCCGGAAATGTGAGCCATTTCTATTGAGTGAACTAAAACATTCTGGCCGTAGCTGGTGCGGAAATAAAGGCGGCCAAGCAACTGAACCAGTTCTTTGGGCAAATCAACCACGCCAACTTCCAAAGCCGCTTGTTCGCCGACTTCCATCATCCGCTTATCCATATCGCGCTTGGCCTCCTCAACTTTTTCTTCGATTTTTGCCGGCTGGATGCGTCCGTCCTTAACCAATTTTTCCAGGGCGAGACGGGCCACTTCCCGGCGCAAAGGGTCAAAGGAAGAGATAATTATATTGTCGGGGGATTCATCCAGGACGAATTCCACGCCGGTCATCCTTTCCAAGGTTCGGATATTGCGGCCTTCCCGGCCGATGATTTTACCCTTCAGCTCTTCATTGGGGAGGTGAAAAGCGGTGGTCGTCAGCTCGGCGACGTGGGAGCGGGCGTAGCGCTGAATGGCGTTAGTTATTATATCCAGGCTTTTTTTCTCAATTTCCTCGCGCTTTTTATGCTCAAGGTTTTGAATGGTCTTTACCAGCTCTTCTCCATACTGGCTTTCTAACTCCTTAAACATCCTTTGTTTAGCTTCTTCGGCGCTTAAACCGGCGATTTTTTCCAGATGAGTAATCGCTTTTTTCTGGGCCTCAGCGACCTCCGCCTTTATTTTTTCAATACTTCCGAACTCGCCCTTGAGGCGGGTTTCTTCCTTGCCGAGTTCTTTGGAGCGGGTTTCCAGCGCCTCATCTTTCTTCAACAAGCGCTCTTCTACTTGTTCCAGTTTGCTTTTCCGCTCTCTTTCCTCCTTCTTGGCATCTTCAAGAAGCGTGACGGCTTTTTCCTGCGCTTCCAGAATTATTTTTTTGGACTTTTCTTCAAGCGAATTAGCAGTCTTGGCGGCGATCGCTTGCCGAATAAAATATCCCGCGGCGATTCCAATGCCAAGAAAAACTACCCCCACCAGGATTGTGGTAATCATTTTGTGTAAGTTTCGTTAAAAAGTTTATAAGCATTTCGACTTATCCCTATTATAACGCCGTTGACTTTAAAAGTCAATTCGTCTATAATGATAAATAGAGTGAGTGTGAGTATTGCTTAGCCCAGCGAAAGCCGGTCTAAGAAGTACCCTTCATCTTTATGTGCGCAAAACCCCGCTTCGGCGGGGCTTTGCGTTGTTAGCACTCCAGAGGGCCACAGCTGGTGACCTCCGATTCTTTATGTGTTGAATGAGTGCTCTATCTGTGGCCCTCAAGAAGGCCAACTAATATTAATTGTAAAATTATTTGGCAAAAAAGTAAAAAGGTTATAAAATAAAATCGTGTTTCAACCCAACATCAGCCTGAAAGATTACAGCAATTATAAAATTGGCGGTTCGGCCCGCCATTTTTCAAATCCGAAGAATACGGAGGAAATAGAAGAGGTTATTAAGCGGGCGCGGAAAGAGAAACTGCCGATTTTTATCCTTGGCGGCGGCACCAACCTTTTGATTGATGACGGCGGCTACAAAGGCCTGGTTATTAAACCTGATATCTCTGTTTTGAAAAACGATGGGGAGGAAATTACCGTTGGCGCGGGAATTTTAGTATCGGATCTTTTGGATTTCACGATTTCAAAAGGTTTATCCGCTTTAGAATGGGCCGGAGGATTGCCGGGCACGGTCGGCGGGGCGATTCGGGGCAATGCCGGAGCTTTTGGCGGCGAGACCAAAGACGCGGTGAAGGAAGTGGTGAGCCTGGACATTTCCGGTAAGAAGCCGAGGATTATTCGCAGGAGCGGAAAGGATTTGCGATTCAGCTACCGGAGCAGCGTTTATAAAATAAATGACGGAAAGGAAATTATTATTGAAGCGGTTCTAAATTTGAAAAAGGGGAGCAAAAGATCCATCCGAGAGGGGATTGAATCAAAAATAAAATACCGATTGGAGCGCCATCCGATGGACTATCCGAATATCGGCAGTATTTTCAAAAACGTGGATTTAAAAAACGTGCCGGCTAATGTTCAAAGGCAGTTTGCCGATCGGGTAAAGAACGACCCGTTTCCGGTGTTGCCGACGGCGGTTTTAATCGCTGATACCGGGCTTAAAGGCGTGGCCTTCGGCGGAGCGATGATTTCGCCAAAGCATCCGAACTTTATCGTTAACGTCCTTGACGCCAGGGCCGAAGACGTGAAAACTTTAATTGAGGCCGTGAAGGCGGCAGTGAAGGAAAAGTTTGATATCAAGCTGGAAGAGGAAATTATCTACGTAAAGTAATCGCCAATAGCGCGAATATTCCGATGAATATAAACATTAAATACACGAACTTAGACAGCACGCCGGCGATTGAAGAATATATCGTTGACAAGTTTGGTTCCCTCAAAAAATTTATCCCGCGGCTCAACAAAAAAATGATTCCTCAAATGCAGGTTGAAGTTTCCCGATCAAGTAAGCAAAGGAAAGGCGATGTTTACCGCATTGAATGCAATCTTAAATTACCCGGCAGATTGCTTAGGGCGGAGGCGGATAGTTGGGACGCCCGCCTTGGCATAGATGCCTGCCGCGACACTATGGATCGTGAGATTCGCCGGTATAAATCCAGGACTCGCCCGCAGGATTCCAGCGGCCAGCAGAAATTGCGCAAATTGCGAGGCAAATAATATACCACCCTTGCGGGTGGTTAGTTGCCGAAAAGATTGCGCCAGAATGAACCGATTCCCAACTTCTTTTTCAGTTCTCTAACGGTGGTGATTTCCACCGAAGCCTGCTTTGGGAGGTAAATCTTGGTAGTTTCGCTGATGCGTCCCTTGGCGAGATTGGTGGCGATAAACGCCTTTACCGACGGTTCGTCAATTACCGCAGTCTTCTGACCGTCGCCGTTGAAGCAGTGAATTTCGCCGTTTTCAAACACCTGCGCGGCGCGGATAGCCAGTCTGCTCACTTTCTGTCCCTTAAGGTTTCGATGGCATTTTATACAAACCGTCAGCGCCTGTCAAGAAGTGTGGTTATTCGCTCATTCGCGCGAATGAGCGAATAACCAGATTAAAAAACCCCGATTGCTAGTCGGGGTTGGCGGGTTTCAGTATGTTGCGAAGATTATTCCGCAGCTCTTGCTCGCGGATTGCTGGATCCCAATTTGTCCAGTTGGTAAAAATCTTAGCCTTCACCGATTCCATGGTCTGCCAATATTCCTTTCCGTCTCCCGCCGCCAGGTAGCGGAATAAGTCGCTGAAAACTCTAATGAAGCGGTCCTGGACTATGCGGGCGGTTCCCGGAATCCGGCGGCCATCGCGAAGCAATCTTGGCCAACCCATCTCCTCTTGGGACCACAGTTCCTTGGTTTCCCACATCAGCGCTTCCAGCGCCCAGGAAAAAGCGTAGCAGAATCGCCAGAGGGTTTCCCGATCAGGCATTACCTCCTCCTTCCTTTTTGGTTCAGCTGTTCTTGCAGATCGGACACTGCAAGAAAGCCCGGGCTGACCATGGTGCCCTTCAAACACCAGCTGCAGAGATCATCATCGGCTTTCCCGACGCTCCTACAGGTATCGCAAATCCGGTACTCCAGTCGTCGCGCCTCTTCGCTGCGCCATTTGCGAAAACGTTCCGCAAAAGCCAGGATATTCTGCGCGCCGCAGGGGTTGGTTGAGTGGACTCGGACTTCTCTGGGCCAGCGGCTCTGATAGTTATGAGCCAGCCATCTGGCAATTTTGTAGCCATCCGGTTCGTTTTCGCCGAGATCATGGTCAAAGTCTATTACCTCAATCGGCTCGGTGTTGGACTTAAGCAAGGCTTCCAACTCCGCCAAGTTCTTAACTCCGATAAAACCCTCCGGCGGATGACGCCTCGGCGCCTCTTGGTCGTCGCACTGATCGTCCAACCAGATTTTCATTCCCTATCCCCAATTACACTCCCGAAATTATAGCGTAAAAATACCATTATGTCAAGGTCGCTTTGATACATAACGGCGTTGTTATGTATCAAAGCGCTATGACGCATCATGGCAATACTTCCATTCTGCGATCGCAGAATGGAAGTATTGGTTAAAATAAAAAACCCAATTGCTTGGGTCATGTTAATATTTTACCAATAAATATCTATTGAAGACGCTTCGCTGGCATGGCCGAATTCCCAATGCCATATTTTAGGGTTTAAGCCATTCACTTTACAGTGATCAAAAACCGATTTGGGCAGCGTTCCCTCTCTTAGAAATTCTCCTCTCTGCCGAAAGCCAAACAAAACCTTAAACCATCCCCAAAAACCGTAGTTAAATTCAAAGCGACCGTCTCCTTGATGCACTACCGCTGTTCGCCGACCTTTTAGCGTGGCTTCCTCAATCAATCTTGGTATCTGGTCTGTGATCATTCGCACTCCTTTGATAAACAGGGTTTTCGCATTTTCTTCGGTCTGCCGCGCCGCCTTGGCCAGTTCTACGCCTTCCACGGCACCTCCTCAAAGTTCCGTGGAGATTTTACCAATACTTTTTATTTTTGTCAAATTAGCCTATACTAATGTCAACGCAAGATTGTCTCGCTCCGCGAGATCTGGCATAGCTATGACTTCACGGAGCTTACCTCGTGAAGCCCGCCGCTTTCCGCGGGGGACGCAATGACGAACTACCCATGTTTAAATTTTTATCAAAACTATTCAAAAACGATTCCGGATTAAGAAAAGTTGTTGAAGAGATCAACGCCCTGGAGGGGGAGATTAAGGCGTTGACGGATGAAGAATTGAGAAGGGAAGGTTTGAGGCTAAAAGAAAAGGTTCAGGCCAGGCCTAATTTGGAGTCTTCGCAAGATCTCTCAGTCTTGCGAAGACCGGAGATTGAGACTCTGGATGAATTTTTGCCGCGGGCGTTCGCGTTGGTTCGGGAAACAGCCAGGCGAACTCTCGGTCAGCGTCATTTTGACGTCCAGTTAATGGCCGGCGCCGCTTTGCACCAAGGAAAAATCATTGAAATGAGAACCGGAGAAGGAAAGACGCTCTCGGCCACCGCGCCGGCGTATTTGAACGCTCTTACCGGAGACGGAGTTCATGTAGTTACCGTCAATGAATATCTGGCGAAAAGAGACGCCGTTTGGATGGGGCAGATATACCATGCCTTAGGATTAAGCGTTGCTTGCCTTATCCATGAAGGGGCTAGGATATATGATCCGGATTTTATCGGAGACAAATCCGCAGCGAAACATGAGTATCAGGAATCGGCTTTGCTAGACAGAGAGCGCGACACCACCGGAAGTTTTTTGGTTCAGGAAGATTATCTGCGGCCAATCAGCCGGAAAGAAGCCTACGCGGCCGACGTTACCTATGGCACGAATCATGAATTCGGCTTTGACTACTTGCGGGATAATCTGGCTCATAGTTTGGACCAACAGGTCCAAACTCGCGGATTTTCGCAGAATGAAACGCGGGAAAACGCAGACAATATTCAGCGTAATTCTGCGTCCGGCCCGCGTGAGTCCGCGACTGAATCGACCAAGCTCAATTTTGCAATAATAGACGAGGTCGATTCGATATTAATTGATGAAGCCCGCACGCCGCTGATTATTTCAGCGCCCGACGTTGCCTCCAGCGACAATTACAAAACCTTCGCCCGCATTGCCCGGATGCTTAACGCTGGCGAGGATTATGTAAAAGACGAAAAGCGGCGAGCGGTGGAAATTACCGAAAGCGGCATTGAGAAAGTGGAAAAATCTTTAAATATCAAGAATCTTTACGCTCCGGAAAATCTTCGGCTCTCGCACTATCTTGTGGAAAGCCTGAAAGCCCAGGCGCTTTTCCAAAAGGACAAAGATTACGTCGTGAAAAACGGCGAAATAATTTTGGTGGACCAATTCACCGGCCGGCTTTTGCCGGGGCGGCGTTATTCCGGCGGGTTGCATCAGGCGATTGAAGCGAAGGAGGGCGTGCGGGTGCAGCAAGAATCGCGAACTTACGCTTCCATTTCCATTCAGAACTATTTTCGGATGTATGGAAAGCTTGCCGGAATGACCGGCACCGCCCAGACCTCGGCGGAGGAATTCCATAAAGTCTATAATCTGGAAGTTGCGACCATTCCCACCAATCGGGAGATGATCCGCAAGGATTTGCCGGATACGATTTACAAAACGCCGGACGCCAAATGGCGGGCGTTGATTGAGGAAGTAAAGCGGCGGCGGGAAGGCGGCCAGCCGGTTTTAATCGGCACGGTTTCTATAGAAAAAAACGAGCAACTGCATCGGCTTTTATCCCAGGCCGGAGTGCCGCACGAAGTTTTGAACGCGAAGAATCACGAGCGGGAGGGCGCGATTATCGCCCAGGCCGGAAAATCCGGCGTGGTGACGGTGGCGACCAATATGGCGGGCCGGGGAGTGGACATTATTCTGGGCGGGAATCCGCCCAGTATTTTGGAAGCGGAGAAGGTTAAAAACGCCGGCGGGCTTCACGTGATCGGCACCGAAAGGCATGAATCGCGGCGCATAGATAATCAGCTCCGCGGCCGCTCCGGTCGGCAGGGCGATCCCGGATCTTCGCAATTCTTTTTGTCGCTGGACGATGATTTGATGAGAGTTTTCGGGGGCGATCGGTTGAAAAATATGATGAATTTTTTGAATGTGCTGGAGGATATGCCGATTGAATCCAAAGTGGTTTCCAAAGCCGTCTCGCAGGCCCAGTCGCGGGTGGAGGGATTTAACTTTGACGCCCGCAAGCATCTCTTGGATTATGACGATGTTTTAAACAAGCAACGGAAGGCGATTTATAAAAAGCGGCAGGAAATATTAGCAAGCGGCAAGTATCAAGTATCAAGCGTCAGTAAAGAGAATTCCGAGCCGCTATCTCACGAAATAGCGCTATCTCGTGAGATAGTGACGCGGGTTTTGCAGATGCTGGATTTTTTGTGGATGTCGCATTTGGAAAATATGGAAGCGCTGTCTGAATCGGTGCGCCTGCGCGCTTACGGCCAGCATGATCCGCTGGTGGAATACCGCCGTGAAGGAAAAATGCTTTATGAGCAAATGGTTGCCGATTTTGAGTCTTGGTTGAAAGATTTCAACCAAGCGCAGAATGGCGCGGACGGAACGCGGAATATCGCCGAAATTCCACAGTCGATTCAGCAAGACTCCGCGTTTAGTCAGCGTTCTTCCGCGGCCGATTTTAATGTAAGTAAAATTGGCAGAAACGATCCTTGCCATTGCGGCAGCGGAAAAAAGTATAAGAAGTGCCACATGACGCAGGGGTAAGAAAAAAGCCTCTTGTAGAGGCTTTGGGATACTACCAGTCGATTAACGATTTCTTGAAATTACGGATACCGCCGCGAGGATTTTCTACATCACCTTTATAGCGTGGAATAAGATGAATATGAAGGTGCTTAATAGTTTGTCCAGCAGCCTCGCCGTGATTGATGCCCAAATTATATCCTTCCGGTTTATGCTTTCCGAGTGCTGAATCAAGATAACGCTTTGTGTCTTCAAGTGCCTTCCAGAAATCTGCTTGTTCCTCCGGTGTTAAGTTGAAAAGATCTGCTTCATGTCGGTGAGGGATTATCTTGACATGTCCTAAGCCGACAGGGAATGGCTCCCACAGCACCTGCCAACTCCTGTTGCTTAATTGGTTAAAATCGCAAAATGGACAGGGTGTATCAATCATCGGGTTTCCTCTAACAAGAAGATTATGGAACTACCTATTATGGTAAAAGATATTATGGTAAAAGCAACAATTTTGTTCCTGTGACAAATCAGTCACTGGGAGAAGTGGATGAAGTGTCATGGGAAGTAGGGATAGAAAAACCGACTCCGTGTGGAGTCGGGCATTGCAGAATCGGCTATTCTACCGAAGATCTTTGGAAGAGAGTTGCCTGGTAAGTCCCCCTGACATGACATTGAGGGCAGGTGATTTCGTAGTAGTCGCCATCACGGAAGTCGGCAACGAATTTGGCTTCCCGTTCTGACTCCAACTGGAACTGGCAATCGCATTCCTCGCAGGTAATTTTCTTGTCCAGAAGAGGTGCACGCTCCTTGCTCCGCTTAATGATTTTCATGCTCTTTCCTCCAATAAGGTTCTGAGGACTATAGTTACAGTTTAGGCCCAGAAAGTCAAGAGTCTCTGTGATATTTCGTAAGTTTCAAGAAGTTTACGAAGTGTCATGGGTCATGAGGAAAAGAAAAAGCCACTTTTTTCCGGAAAGTGGCAAAACCGACGGGAGCAGGACTCGAACCTGCGACTACTGGCTCGGCCAGTGCTCTACTCCATCCGTAGATGGGAGAGCTACCGCTGGTTATTCCGGCCAGCCCTCTGTCCTCTGAGGTACCCCGATTTAATGAGATATTAGCAAACAATGCTATTTGTGTCAACTAAATCCGCATGACTTTTCCATATTTGAGCCGATTTAATGGATGCGTTGTTCAAAAAATGTCTTAAAATAAAGAATGTCCGTGCGTGATAGTATTAAAAGAGTAGAAGTATTACGGGCAATGAGGATATAAAAAAGGCCCGCCAGAGGTCCGAAGACATGGCGGGGAGCAATGCGCTGATTAATTTTTGACCCGCTTGTAAAGAGCGCCGACGGCCTCTTCTGGATACGGAGCGTGAACATTGATGCCATTCTTGAAACCATCACAGGCGTTCCAAGCAGGGTCGAAATCTTCTTCGAGAGCGCAGATGGCGCGAGGAAGATTCTGTTTTTCAGCATATTCACGATCCATAAGAGCGACACCGGCCATCCATCCGCCATCTGGCCACGACCAGACAGAAAAGCAAACCGCATAGTCAGGAAGACCAACCATTTTTTCTACGACACCCCATATGCCATTCATTCGTCACCTTCTGGTGAGGGACAGTAGAACTGGTAGTATGATAGCATGTAAGCACACGGCTGTCAATATTTGGAATTCGCATGGCATTTTGTTCAATAGAAGAAATATAAAAAGTGCCACATGACGCAGGGATAGCCAAAAAGGCCTGAAATAGGCCTAAAATAGCCAAAAACCGAGAACCCGATCTCATTAGAGATCGGGTTTTTTGTATATCCAACAGAAAGTGTCATAGGGATTTAGTAAAAAATAAGTCAAAAACATGAAGAAATCACCATCAGAAAAATCAAAGAGAAACCGGCAGATCAGGAAACTGCTGGTTCAAGGAAAAGTCCAGGCGAAGATCGCTAGGGAGTTTAATATCACTTCCCAGCGACTCAACCAGCTGGTGCAGAAATGGGGATGGCGGGGACTCCTCGAAAGAACCGAGGAAGGATTTGCCATACCCGAAAAAGGTCGAACACCGGCGAAAGTTATCCACTATGACCGAAGGCCACTAAAACCAAGAGCAAGATCGGAGAATCGGCGACCTTGAAAAGAAAATGGACGCGGTTTTTGGCCATATCTCCAAGACCAACGAGG
>Ga0187893_10009154_pt1 | contig 15344 bp, 13 predicted proteins | sample MA1701074metaG_FD_139574 | JGI IMG/M metagenome (GOLD analysis project Ga0187893, IMG submission 139574) | White microbial mat communities from a basaltic lava cave in the Kipuka Kanohina Cave System on the Island of Hawaii, USA - MA170107-4 metaG ... | reverse complement strand
CCCCGCCCGGCTGGGCGAACCCGTTGCGGCCGACGACGGCAAGGGCCGCATTCGCCTCGATCGGTTCATGCGGCAGGCGCTCAAGACCCGACTCGGGCAAGTCGTCGCGGTCGAGCCCTTCGGCGAGCCCTCCGCGGTCGGCCGCATACTGCTCTCCCCCGCGATCGATGTCTCCGCGGCGCATCATCTCCCACAACACCTGCGGGACACCTTTGTCACCAGCCAGACGCCCGTCGGGGTCGGCTCGGTCCTGTATGCCACGTTTCATGAATCGGCAGGCGGCACGACCTATCGCGTCGTCGAAGTGGAGCCGGGTCCCGGTGTTGTCACGGCGGAGACCGAGATCGAGATCCAGTACATCGTCGAGCACGCGCCAGACGTCGAGATCACCTATGAAGATGTCGGCGGCCTCTCTCGGGAGATACGCCTGTTGCGCGAGCTCGTGCAGCTGCCGCTCACGCTCCCGCATGTCTACCGGCAGCTGGGCATCATCGCGCCGCGCGGCATCATCCTCTACGGGCCTCCGGGCGCCGGGAAGACCTTGCTCATGAAGGCCATCGCCAGCGAGGTCAGCGCGCGCTTCTACTATGTGAACGGCCCCGACATCATCGGTACGTACTACGGTGAGGCAGAAGCCAACCTACGGAAAATGTTTGACGAAGCCGCGCACCATGCGCCGTCGATCATCTTTTTCGATGAGGTCGACGCCATCGCGCCCCGCCGCGGCACCGCCGGCACCCAGGCGGACACGCGCCTGGTCAGCCAGCTGCTCTCGCTGCTCGATGGCATCATGCAGGTCGACGGCGTCGTGGCCATCGCCACTACCAATCGCGTCGACTCGATTGAGCCGGCGCTGCGGCGCCCTGGCCGGTTCGACCGCGAGATCTACATCGCCCCACCCGATGCCGCGGGGCGGCTCGAGATCCTTCAAATCCACGCGCGCGAGATGCCGCTCACCGATGATGCCCTCGACTTCCTGCCGGCGGCGGCGGCCCGTACGCACGGGTTCGTCGGCGCCGATCTGGTAGAACTGTGCCGCGAGGCCAGCCTCTCCGCGCTGCGCCGGCACGTGCCGCACCTGGGTGATCATCTCCGAGCGCTGGAGATCGACCTGACGGGGATCGCGGTCACCCGTCAGGATTTCGAAGACTCGCTCGGCCGCGTCAGGCCGTCGGCGATCCGCGAGGCGCTTGTGACGATCCCCAACGTGCGCTGGGGCGATGTGGGTGGTTTGCGGATGGTCAAGGAGCGGCTGGAAGAACTGGTCATCGCGCCGCTGCGGAACCTCGACGCTTACCGGCGGATGGGGCTCGCGCCGGCGACGGGAATTCTCCTGTACGGTCCGCCGGGCACCGGAAAGACTCATCTCGCGCGGGCGCTTGCGCACGAGGTCGGGGTCAACTTCATCGCGGTCGATGGTCCGGAGATTTTTAGCCAGTGGCTGGGGGAATCAGAAGAGGCGGTGCGGCACATCTTCAAGCTCGCACGGCAACTGGCCCCCGCCATCGTGTTCATCGATCAGCTTGATGCGATCGCGCCCCGGCGGGGCGTAGACCTCTCGACCCGCACCTCCGAACGGGTCGTCAATCAACTGCTGGCGGAAATGGACGGGATCGAGGAGGCGAGCAAGATTGTCGTCGTCGGCGCCACCAACCGTATCGATCTGCTGGACCAGGCCCTCTTGCGTCCCGGCCGGTTCGGTATCCACCTGGAAGTCGGGATTCCCGATCGCGCCGAGCGCGAGGATATCCTGCGCGTACTCCTGGCCCCCCTGGATCTTCCCTCGAAAGATACGGTGAACGCGGAACTCGCACGTGAAACCGATGGCTTCTCCGGCGCCGACCTCGCGGCACTGGTGCAGGAGGCCCGCCGTCGTGCCAGGCGCGCGGCCGAGCGCGATGGGGAAGGGGGCGGGGGCGTGACCGAGTCCCATCTGCGGGGCGCGCTTGACTTCATCTTGCGGTCCAGGCAGCGATCCGGGGAGGCCGGTACACAGGGCCCGCGGGGCCGTCAGAGTTCAGGATAGGGAGACTGTCCATGGCGGAGATGTTCATCGGCGGCCGCGCGGTCGAGTTTCCTGCGCTCGAGCGCATTGCGATCAAGAACCCGGCGACCGGAGATGTTGTCGACACCATTCCCCGCGCGCGGCCCGACCAGGTCGATGCCGCGGTAGAAAGCGCGTATCAGGCTCAGCCCGCCTGGCGGGAGATGCCCGCCGGCCGCCGCGGGGAGTTGGTCATGGCGGCGGCCGCCGCAATCGCAAGCCACGTCGAGGAGCTGGCCCATACGCTGACAGCCGAGCAGGGCAAGCCCCTACGCGAAGCGCGCTTGGAGATCCGACGATTTGTCCACACGTTGGAGCACTACGGGGGTCTCGCCAAGAATCTGCGGGGCGGATATGTTCCAAACCTCGACGACGGTGCCTACGGAATGATCCTCAAGATTCCCCTCGGCGTCGTCGGCGCCATCGTCCCCTGGAACTTTCCGACCACCTTGCTCGGGAACAAGCTCGGCCCGGCTCTGGTCACCGGAAACACGCTCGTCGCCAAACCCGCGGAGACGACGCCGCTGACGACACTCCGCATTGCGTCGTTCATACACGAAGCTGGCCTGCCGTCGGGCGTCTTCAACGTGATCACCGGTGCCGGATCGGTCGCCGGCAAACATCTGGTCGAACATCCCCTTGTGCGGAAGATCGCATTTACGGGCTCGACACCGGTCGGCAAGAATCTGATGAGTCTCGCGGCAAAGGATCTCAAGCGGGTGACGCTGGAGCTCGGCGGCTCCGATCCGTTGATTGTCTGCGATGACGCCGATCTGGACGGGGCGGCCAGCGCGGCCAGCGTGGGACGGTTCTTCAACTGCGGCCAGGCCTGCCTCGCGGTCAAACGCCTCTATGTGTTCGAGAACGTGGCCGACGTTTTCATTGAGAAGCTGCGGGCGAAGGTTGGTCGCCTGAAGGTCGGGCCGGGAACCCTGGACGGCGTCACGCTGGGGCCCATGCACGCGGCCTCGGAGCGCGAGCAGATCGAAGCGCAGGTGGCCGATGCGCTCACCGCCGGAGCCAAGGTCCTCGCAGGCGCGCGCCGACCCAACGGCGCGGTCTACGATCGCGGGCATTTCTACGAGCCCACGCTCCTCCTGGAACCGGCCCACTCGTCCCGGGTGGCCGTGGAAGAGGTCTTCGGACCCGTGCTACCGGTGTGGCGTGTGGGCGATCTCGACGAAGCCATCCGCCTGGCCAACAGCTCCATCTTCGGGCTGGGATCCTCGATCTGGACGCGGGACCTGGACCGCGCGTCGCACGCGGCGGAGCGGCTCGAGGCGGGCTACATGTGGATCAACTCCCCGCAAAAGATCTACGACGAGCTGCCCTTTGGTGGGGTCAAGCAGAGCGGCGTCGGCAAGGAGCATGGCATCGAAGCGCTCGACTACTATATGGAGACCAAATCGGTAGTGGTGAAGCGGTCGTCGTGAGAGGGTGAGCGGACGTGGCGGTGCCTGATGTCAAGCCTCCCGTGGTGAAGGTTCCCGAGCGCTACAACGCGTCGGTGCTCGTCGATCGCAATCTGGAAGCCGGACGCGGCGACAAGGTCGCGATCCACTTCGCTAACGAGCAGATCACCTACCGGGAGCTTGCCCGCCGCGTCAACCGGTTCAGCAGCGCGCTACGCGATCTGGGCATACGGCGCGAAGAGCGGGTCGTGCTGGTGCTCAACGACTCACCGGCCTTTCCCATCGCGTTCTTCGGCGCGATCCGGTCGGGCTGTGTGCCGGTTCCCTCCAATCCCCTGCTGAAATGGGAGGACCAACGGTACTTCATCACCGACAGTTGCGCGCGCGCTGTCGTCGTAGACGTGGAGCACCACGGGAAGGTCCAGAAAGCGCTCGAGGGCCACCCGGAAAAGGTCGAGGTGATCGTTGCGAACGGGACAGCCCCGGGTACGCGGGCACTCGATGACATGCTGCAGGGCGGTCGGGACGAGATGTCGCCTGCCGATACGCACCGGGACGACATGGCGTTCATGCTCTACAGCTCCGGGAGTACCGGCAATCCCAAGGGGGTCGTGCATCTGCAACACGACATCCTCTTCACCTGCGAGACATACGCCCGGCACATCCTGAACATCCAGGAGCGCGACATCGCGTTTTCGTCCTCGAAGCTCTTTCACGCCTATGGCCTCGGCAACAACATGTCGTTCCCCTACTGGGCGGGCGCCACGACGGTGCTCTACCCAGGGCGTCCGGCGCCCCAGGCGATTCTCGAGACCATTCAGCGCTACCGGCCGACGATCTTCTTCAGCGTGCCGACCCTGTACAACGCGGTGCTCAACTTCGCCGATGCCCGGAAGTATGATCTTTCCTCGATCAGAATGTGCATCTCCGCGGCTGAGGCGCTGCCTCCCGAGATCTGGCGCCGCTGGAAAGAAACGTTCGGGCTGACGATCCTCGACGGGATCGGGACCACGGAGATGCTTCACATTTTCATGTCGAATGCGGCCGACGCGGTCAAGCCCGGCTCGAGCGGGAAACCGGTACCGGGATACGACATCAGCGTGGTCGACGACGACGGGCGTCCGGTCAAGCCGGGTGAGGCGGGCAACCTGCTGGTGCGCGGCGACAGCGCCGCACCCTACTACTGGCACTTTCACGAGAAGTCCAAAGCGACGATGGTCGGCGAGTGGATGCGCACCGGCGACTGGTATCGGGTCGGCGAAGACGGCTTCTATTGGTACGAGGGACGAGCGGACGACATGATGAAGGTCGGGGGTTTATGGGTCTCGCCTGTCGAGGTGGAGAATGTCCTCATCGAGCACACGGCGGTCGTGGAGGCCGCGGTCGTCGGCGTTCCCGTGGAAGGATTGAACAGAATGAAAGCCTACGTCATCCTGCACGACGGTTATGCTGGATCGCCGGCGCTTATGGAAGAGCTGCAGTCGTGGTGTAAAGACCGTCTGGCGCGGTACCAGTATCCTCAGATCGTGGAGTTCGTACCCGACTTGCCGAAGACCATTACGGGGAAGATTCAACGCTTCAAGCTGCGCTAGAGGGAAGCGATCATGCGCCTGAAAAAGGCTGCGAGCCAGTTGCTGCAGTGGGAACGGGTCTGTCGCGTCGCTACGGCGGACCGCTCCGGCGCGCCGCATCTCACGCCGGTCTGTCAGGTCGTCGCGGACGGCAAGATCTACTTCGCCATCGGCCGCGACAGCCGCAAATTCGCGAATTTACGGCGCAACCCCAGGCTCGCGGTTCTTGCCGACATCTACACAGAGGATTGGCCGCGGCTGGTCGGGGTGCTGATCGAGGGCCGCGCAAAGTTGATCGAGCGCGGGCCCCGGTTTCGTAAGATCCGGAAGCTCCTCTATCAGAAATACCCGCAGTATCCCAACGAGTCCGCCGTGGAGGAAGGCGAGTCGGTGGTCGTCGAGATCACGCCCGAGCGCGCGACGTCGTGGGGAACGGACTGAATCCGTAACGGCGAGCTATTTGAAACGATCTTGGTATAGTTCGCCTACTCTTGTGAGAACAGCACCGTAGTCGAGTTCAACGCCCTTCTGATTCAACCACAAGAATGGATAAGGTGGCTGATTCGTTGCACGGAACCCTACCACCAGAAGCTCGTCATATCGGCCCACGAGATGCTCACGAAGCCGGGCACTCACAACGGTCGGTTCACGGCTGCCCAATCTTCCTTTGAATTGGCGTTCACCCTCGAAGCCTACATAATTAGGCTCATGGTTCACGCCAATAAGACCCAGGTTTATGCACTTAGCATTGAGTGCTTTCATCCTTAGTGCAAAACCACTCAGGTCGTTGATTACTCTATCGATTTGCTTGAGCTGAGCCTTGGCTATAATTTTGACCTCACAACCTATCCGAGGCTCGGCCACGTGACCTTCTCTTACCAGGTTTGGCGGCAGTGGGGGAAGGGTTTCCACTCCAGCAGGCGGACGTCCGAATACACTGTCGTTCCTCCTAAGGATCTTACCTCGAACCTGACCGCCTCTATTCACCACGCCAAATCCGTTTTGGACGTGATCGTTGTAGAGAAACGAAACAGAATGGTGAAGCAAATCTTCAAATAGTTGTCGCCCTATTTTGTTGCCGAGTGTCGAGTCGCGATGTTTGTAGGGGGTACCCGCGAAGGTTAGCCGGAATGCGTTCAGCAGGGCAAACTTCCCGCTCGCCATCCGTGGCAAGGGGATTCTAGCGCCTGATTGTGAGTCCTCTCTTCTTCAGGGTCATACCAAGCCGAGCTGCAACTCTCTCGCTTTATCGCCCAGCCGGTCGTACGCGTGTTGGAAATACTGAGGCTCGATCTCGATTCCTATGCTATTGCGACCCCATCGACTTGCCGCTAGGTTTGTCGTTCCTGTGCCCATGAAAGGGTCTAGAACAGTATCCCCTACGAAAGAGAACATTCTTATCAAGCGCTCCGCGACCGAGAGGGGAAACGGTGCCGGATGGTCCTTCGTAGAAGCGCCTCCGATGGACCAGATTTGCTGAAACCATTCTCGCTGGTGTGCTTCTGGAATCACGGAAAGTATTCTTGCCGCAGCAGTAGGCTGCCTATAAGCACCTGGTTTCCGTTGGAAGAGAATAAACTCGATATCATTCTTTACAATCGCGTTCGGCTCATAGGGCTTACCGAGGAAGCGTGACCCGTTTTCGACTTCAAACTGCGCATTGGCGATTTTGTACCAGACAATTGGGGCCAGGTTGTCGAAGCCGAACTTCCGGCAACCCTCTTGAATAGCCGCGTGAAGAGGGAAAACAACATGACGGCCATAGCGCCTCCTTGGAAGACATACATCGCCAACCACGACGACAAGTCGACCGCCAGGGATCAGTACTCGGTAAACTTCCTTCCAAACTTTGCCAAGTTCATCGAGAAAAGCTTCGTAGTCTCGAATAAGCCCAAGCTGACCTTCCTGGGTAGGATATTCCTTCAAGGTCCAGTAGGGTGGTGATGTGAGAACCAAATGAACACTTTGGTCCGCGATCCCATCCATTCGTCGACTATCCGCGCAGATGAGCTTGTGCCTGGTTGGGATCTTTCTCACCGCTTCCTGGATGTGACTGACCGCTGCAGCATCCTTCGCTGCCGCAGGAATTGCACGTTGATCGTTTCCGGACACGAGCTGCAGCACACGTCTGGGCACGAGGGTTTTCAAATCGACCCGTTCCGGCTCTATCCCGTTGGGCGAGACGACCACGATTGCTTGGTGCGGTATATCAGGCCTGCGCAAGAGACCAGTCCGAGATCTTCGTGTACGCACCCTAGTCTTCGGCACGATGTTCCCCAATTCCGGGATTCTGCGAATTAAATCGACTGTCGCGGGCTTCGATATCTAGTAATGTTCTCCTTCACCTATACTATGCGTAGTATCTTAGCAAAGCCTTTGCTCGGCGAGTCGACCTTCCGACAACCCTTATGCTATTTTTTAAGGAACCCGAGCAGAAGCAGTACCACACCGCTCGCCAGGTGAAAGGTGTGCCCGGAGGCATTCAGCGCCACCAGTCCGAGCAGGGATTGATCCCGCGGGAAACCTTGCAGCGCCGCGTGAGCGAAGCCCACAACAAATAGGATCAGCAGAATCACCCCACATGTCCGGCACCATAGGCGGGTGATCTCTACCCGTCGGGCGGCCAGCACCCCTGTCAGGCCGATGATGACATGAACAGCGTTGTGGAGCCCGTTGACCGCGATATGGCGAAGAAGATACGTGACGCTAGACCTCACCGGATTGATGATGTCCAGGGGCAGAAAGCCCACAACGCCGATGATGAGGTACGTGGTCCCGATCAGGCGTGCGCCATACAGGAGGTAAGAGTTCCATCCGACGGCCTTTCCGGTCCCCCCGCCACGCACCCTGCGCTGTTTCGCAGCCTTCGCGCCCGCGCGGCGAGCAGACCGCTCGTACGTCAGGTACATCACCGCCGGCGTGACAATCCACTCGACAAACATCACCGCTAGCGGAACTCCCAGTGTGGACTCCCAACGATACGGGGTGCGGATCAGGAACAACCCGAGCAACTGGACGAGCCCGAGCGCAGCCACATAGAGGAAGCCCACCCGATGGCGCCGCCACAGGGCGCGACCGCGGAGGATATTGACGCTCGCCCAGACGAACGTGGCCGGTTGCCCCAAGAACATTCGGACTTCGATTGCATCGATCTGCCAGGGCCAGTGCGCAGCCGCGACCGGCGCAAGCACAAAACCCACGACGGTGACCGACAAGTAGAGGGCGCCGCGCGCGATCAACCACGCTCGCCACCCGCCTCCGATGGCCTTCTCATCCCCCGCTGCGGGCTTCAGGTCCTCTTCGCGGCGAAAGAGGATGGGAATGAGAAAGAGTGGCACGTAGTACGCCGTCAACCAGACCAGCGTCATCACGTGGTACGGTCGGACTCGTTCCCAATCGATGGCGACGGCCGCGAGCAGCACGGCCGAGACGATGAAGGTGCCTTCCACTCCGGCCTTTGTCTGCTCCCAGTCATTCAGGCGCAGGGCGAGGATATAATAGATGCTCGCCCCGATGTAGACAGCACCCACGAGCAGTGCAGAGCGCGGATCGCTCATCGCCCACATCCAGAACACCGCGGTGTGCGCCGGGAATAGGCCGAGCAGGAGGCCCAACGGCACGACTATGGCCACGGTGGTCCAGACGAGGTTCCGCATCTGGCCGGTGAGGGGTTGTTTCGATCGCTCTCGCATCAGGCGGGGCATTCGAGGCACCCTATACGAATCCTCGCGCTGGCGCCTGCTATAGTCGGTTGCGAGGATGGTGAGGCTCTTGAGTTCTAAGCTCATGACGTTACCCGACGCGATCGCTCACCTTGTCCCCGACGGCGCGTCTGTCGCGATGGGCACCTGCCTGGAGTCGATGATCCCATTTGCCGCGGGCCACGAGCTGGTGCGACAGCGCCGGCGGGATCTTACACTGGTTGGTCCCATCTCCGACCTGCTGTTCGACCTCCTGATCGGCGCTGGGTGTGTTGCGCGCATTCAGGCGGCATGGGTGGGCAACGTGAGCGCAGGGCTGGGGCATGCCTACCGGCGCGCGGCCGAGCGCGGCGAGCCCCGCGCCGTCGCGATCGAAGACTACACCAACTACACGATCGCGCTGGCCCTGATGGCAGGCGCGCACGGCCTGCCCTTCATCCCGTCGCGATCAGGGCGCGGCAGCGACATCGTGAGGAGCCATCCGGGGTTTGCGGAAGGCGTCTCCCCCTTCGACGGCCAAAAGGTGCTGCTCGTGAAGGCGGTGCACCCCGACGTCGCTATTATCGCGGTGCAGCGCGCGGATTCCGAGGGGAACGCGCACCTGTGGGGCAATCTGGGCATCACCTCGGAAGCCGGAATGGCCGCCGATAGCATCATCGTGCTGGCCGAAGAGATCGTCGGTTCCGACGTCACTCTCAGCGACCCCAACCGCGTCTTGTTCCCGCCGTTTCTGGTCAGCGCCGTGGTGCAGTGTCCCGGCGGTTGCCATCCGAGCCCGGTCCAGGGGTACTATCGGCGCGACCACGAGTTCTACGCGGAGTATCATTACCAGACGCGCACCCCAGACGGCATGACCGCGTGGCTTGAACAGTGGGTGCTACGCTTTGCGGATCGCGCCGCCTATCTGGAGGCGCTCGGGCAGGAACGGTGGGGCGCCCTCCGGCGGCTCACGCCTGCGCCGGCCGCCGGGGTGGACTATGCCTGGTGAGCAGGTCGCCCCCGGCGAGATGATGGTGGTCGCCGCCGCCCGAGAGATTCGCAATGGCGACCTGGTGTTCGTGGGCATGCGTTTGCCGCTGATCGCCTTCCGGCTCGCCAAGCTTACGCACGCGCCGAAAGCCTTTGGCGTGTTTGAGATCGGCATCATCCGGGGCACACCGAGCTCCGAGTTTCTGTTCACCATGGGCGACACCCCCAACATCGTCGGAGCGAACATGACGACGCACATGGGTCACGTCATGGCCCTCCTCGCACGCGGTCGGGTCGACGTCGGGTTTATCGGCGGAGCTGAGGTCGACCGTTTCGGGAACGTCAACTCATCCTATATCGGTCCCCGCGAGCGGCCCAAGGTGAAGCTCCCGGGAAGCGGCGGCGGATGCGACATCGCGTCGCTCGCGCGACGACTACTGATCATCATGTCGCATGAGCGGCATCGGCTGCGCCCCACCGTAGACTACATCACGTCACCCGGCTACTTGGGAGGCGGTAATCAGCGCGCAGAGGCAGGCCTGCCGGGCGGAGGGCCGTCGGCGCTCATCACCACCCTGGGGGTCTTCGATTTCGATCCGCGTACACGAGAAGCGGTGCTGCGGTCATACCATCCGGGGACGACGGTCGAGCAAATTCAGGAAAAGACAGGCTGGCCGCTGCGTGTGGCGCCGGACGTGCAGCCGACGCCCCGGCCAAAGGAAGAAGAACTACGCCTTATCAGAAGCCTCGATCCGCGGGGCTTCTGGACGCGAGCTGGCGCCGTTTAAAGAGATGACGCGCGGGTCCGCACTCAATCCCGTTGACAGCATCAGGTACAGTTTTGCTGGAACGAGACGTTCGTTGACTAGGTCGGCGGCCAGACCGAACAACTCGAGCGTCGTCGCCCCAAGAAGCGGCTCAACACCCTCCTCGTCGACGATGCACAAAATGTGCCGCGTGTGTCCGTCGAGCCTCGCCACAACCGTGGCAAGTTCGCGCACAATCGTGCGTCCGTCGGCGAGCTCAAACTCGGCACGGTCGTGCGCGGTCGCGCCCAGCCTGATGAGCAGCGTGCGCGGGAAAAGGCTGTAGGTTGCACCGGTGTCGACGAGCGCGTCCAGTGCAACAAAAGGCCCGGCCTCGCCAGCGGCGATTTCCACAGGATGCCTGAATGTTCCCACCCGATGTGTCACGTCCCCATGGTATCGCTCCGTCATAGGAAGGTCTACATCCACCCTATCGGCAAGGGGTGGAACGTTTTACACTCGCGGTATGGGCCACCATTTTGAGGATCTCGCCGTCGGGATGCGGTTCGAGACCCCAGGCCGGACCATCACGGAAGCGGACCTGGTACAGTTTGCCGGCGTCTCGGGCGACTTCAACCCCCTCCACACCGATGACGAGTATGCGAGGATGAGCATGTTCGGTCGGCGCATCGCCCATGGGACGCTCGTCCTGTCGCTGACGGCTGGATTGCGGCAGCGTACGGGCGTGTTCGAGGGCACGCTCCTGGCGCTGCTCGAAATCCGATCGTGGCGGTTCCTCAAACCCGTCTTCATCGGCGACACGGTACGCGTAGTCACGACCGTCCGGGCCCTGCGTGAGACCTCGAGCCCGGATCGAGGTATCCTCACCCAAGGTATCGACGTGGTCAATCAGCGCCGAGAGACGGTGCAGCAGGGCGAGATCGTCAGCCTTATCCGTCGAAAGCCTCCGTCGGCCGGGAGCTGAGCCGCATGCTCAAGGGTCCGGCATCACGAAACGCTTTGGCGGCCTCACCGATTAGCGAGAGAGGCCTCGGGTGGCTGCGCGCGCGGGGCGAGGGCGCCGCCCAGGTCACGCCGGTCGAGCTGTTCTTCGACCTGGTCTACGTCCTCGCCGTCACGCGGCTCACGCAGCACCTGTTGGATCGCCTGTCGCTCGGGGGGGCCGGTGAGACGCTGCTGCTGTTGCTGGCAGTCTGGTCGGCCTGGGTCTACACCGCATGGATCACCAACTGGTTTGACCCGAACACGATGCCCGTGCGGCTGATGCTGGTCGGGGTGATGCTCGTCAGTCTGATCCTGTCCGCATCGTTGCCCGGGGCCTTTGGGGATCGTGGCCTAGTTTTTGCGGCGGCCTATGTCGCGATTCAGGTCGGCCGGACCGTCTTCGTGCTCGCCGCGCTCGGGCGCCACCACGAGCTGACCGCGAACTTCCAGCGGGTGGTGGTCTGGCTATCGGTAACGGGCGTGCTGTGGCTGGTTGGTGGAGTGTCGCAGGGGAATGTCCGGGTTGCGATATGGGTGGTGGCGGTGGGGTTGGAGCTCGTCGTGGCCGGGTATGGATTCCCCGTGCCCGGTCTGGGCCGGTCCCGGTCGATGGACTGGACGATCTCGGGCGACCATCTGGCAGAGCGCTGCCAGCTGTTCGTGATACTGGCGCTGGGCGAATCGATTCTGGTGGCCGGGGCCAGTTTCGGCGAACTGCCGGGCTCGGCCCAGACCGTCGCGGCATTTGTCGTCGCTTTCATCGGGAGCGTCGCCCTGTGGTGGATTTACTTCGACCGTGGCGCCGAGGCCGGACGACGCGTGATCTCAACCGCGACCGATCCAGGGCGGCTCGGGCGCTCCGCTTACTCCTACTTTCACATCCCTATGGTGGCCGGGATCATCGCGGCCGCCGCCGCTGACGAGTTGACGATCGCGCACCCAACCGACGCGGCGACGGTCGCGACGACGGCGGTGATCCTCGGCGGTCCGGCGCTCTACTTGGCCGGCAACGCGCTGTTCAAGTGGGCGCTCTGGGAGCATGTGCCGCTGTCGCGGCTGGTTGCCATCTGCGCGCTGGCTGCGCTCGCGCCGCTGGCCCTCATCTCGTCGGCGCTGGTAGTCAGCGTCGACGCGACTCTGGTCGTCGTCGCGCTCGCGCTGTGGGACATGCGCGCCGAGCGGGTGAGGCTCAGTTCCGCAGAACTCGGTCCAGACCGCGTGCGCACTCCGCCGGTAAACATCCGTGCGAGGCCGCGCCTTGGTAGATAGCTTCATGCAAGCCGGTAACTGACTTTGCGAAGGTGGACTCTTGCGCTCATTGCCGTACAGCTTGCAGTGTTCGTGGCGCTCCCAAGCTCCGCGCATGCTGCGGGTGCGGCCTCCCCGGAGCGCCTTCCTCGTCGAGCGCTGTGGATCGAGGTGTCCGCCAATCTCCGCATGCTTTCGAGCCGCGAGGCCATCCGCGCCTTGGTGGGACGCGCTAAGGTAGCGGGAATCGATACGCTGATCCCTGAGGCCAAGAACGCTTGGGGATTTGTCATCTACGAGTCCGCGTTCGCTCCGCACATCCGCACGTCGCCCCTCGCGCGCGCGGGCTATCCGCCCCCCGCGGAGTGGTACCCGAAGGACTTTGATGCGCTGCAGGCGATCATCGAGGAGGCGCATGCCGCCGGTCTGCGCGTGCATCCCGCGGTCAACGCGTTCGGCGAGGGAGTGACGCTGGATCGCACGCGACCGACGATCGGGCTGGTGGGGGAGCGCCCGGCGTGGGAGAGCGTGCACCTGCGTCCGGGATCGAGCGGCGAGCCCACGTTCGTTCCGTCATCCGCGGCTGTGACCATCGCCTTTGTGAATCCCGTGAATCCCGAAGCCCAGTTGTACCAGCAGGGCGTGCTGTGGGAGATCCTTTCGCGTTACGATGTTGATGGAATCGTCTTGGATCGCGCCCGCTTTGCATCCATCGATTCCGACTTTTCCGATCTCAGCCGGGCACGCTTCGAGGCTTTTCTGGGACGCAAGGTCCAACGATGGCCGCACGACGTGCTCGATCCTGCATCGGGATCGTTGCGTCCCGGACCACTCTTTTCGGCCTGGGTCGGCTGGCGTGCCTCGGTGATCCAAGCATACGTCCGCGCGGCCTCTCGGCTGATCCGGCACATGCGGCCCGGTCTTCCGGTCGGGATGTATGTCGGCGCGTGGTATCCTACCATCTTCGAGTTCGGGCAGAACTGGGCGCATCCTGATGCGCCGCGGCTGTTCTCGGCGTGGAGCGACGCGTGGTCGCAGGCGAGCCTCGTGCCCTATCTTGACTACCTCATGATCGGACTCTATTACCGCGCAATCTCGCCATGGGAGGCGATGCGCGGCGGGGGCGTGTGGTGGAGGAGCGTGGCAGGCGGCGCGGTGATGGGGCGCGAGTTAACCGGTGGGCTGCGGTTGCTCGGAACCGTGTGGTTGGATCTCTACAAAGGCGATCGAGCGAGGGCCGAAGCCGCGATTCGGGCGTCTGCGCGCCTTACCGACGGTGTAATGATTTTTGATCTCTCTGACGTAGAGCAGGGAGGCTGGTGGAACGTGCTCCGCGCGCGCTGATCGCGGCTTGGGCGAGGCCGCGTAGGAGCTACAACCCACAATACAGAAAAGCAGGGACCACCGAGCAGGGCACCATAAGGAGGGACCACCATGGGCGCGCCGTATCGCGCCGACCAGGTCGGCAGCTTTCTGAGACCCGTCGAGCTGCTGGAGGCGCATCGCACCGCCGCGGATCCCGAGGGACTCCGGGGCCTTGAAGATCGGCACATTCGTCGCGTGCTCGATAAGCAAAAGGCATTGGGCTTCGACATCTTTACCGACGGGGAGCTGCGTCGACGCAACTTCATGAGCGACTTCACGGACGCGGTCGAAGGCTTCGACATGGGGGACGCGGTCGCGCGGTCGTGGCAGAGCGGGAGCACCGCGGTCGCGCCCAGCAGCGTGGCTGGAGTTGTCACGGCGAGACTCCGGCCGGTGCGACGGATGACCGCGCACGAGGTGGCATTCCTCAAGGCCCACAGCCCGGGTCCGATCAAAATCACGCTCCCGACCGCCAACCAGTTCCCTGCCATTGCGTTCAAGCGTGGCGTCACCGACAAAGTCTATCCGAATCACTCGGCCCTTCTGTGGGACATCGTGCCCATCGTCAAGGCGGAGATCCAGGCGCTCGTTACCGACGGCGTCCAGTACATTCAGATTGACGCCCCCCGCTACAGCTACTACATCGATCCCAAATGGCGCGCGTACGTCCAGAATGAGATGGGGGTCGAACCAAGCGAAGCGCTCGACGAGGCTATCCGAGCGGACAACGCCTGCCTGGAAGGAGCACGCCGCCCCGGCGTCACCCTGGCGATACATCTGTGCCGCGGCAACAACCGGAGCCAGTGGTACGCCGAAGGCGGCTACGATCCGATCGCCGAGAAACTCTTCGGGACGCTCCAGGTGGACCGATTCTTGCTGGAATATGACGATGAGCGTTCCGGATCGTTCGAGCCGCTGCGCTTCGTCCCAAAGGGCAAGACCGTGGTTCTGGGACTGGTGAGCAGTAAGCGGCCCCAGCTCGAGGCGAAGCGTGACTTGATCCAGCGGATCGAGGAAGCCTCGCGCTTCGTCCCACGCGAACATCTGGCTCTGAGCCCCCAGTGCGGCTTTGCCTCCACCATGGAAGGCAATCTGCTGACCGAGGATGACCAATGGGCGAAGCTACGGCTTGTCGCGGAGACCGCGCGGGAGGTGTGGCACTAGGCACCGACACAAGCGCTAGACAGGACCTCGCTATCGGTGATCTCGTGTGGACGTTCATCCAAAATCAGCAGCAGGTATGGGGATTTACAATACTTCTCAACTCTCTGGGGTCATGGGTG